>Ga0210019_1004433_pt1 | contig 12202 bp, 8 predicted proteins | sample CryGeyCG2114_020_2_FD_183969 | JGI IMG/M metagenome (GOLD analysis project Ga0210019, IMG submission 183969) | Groundwater microbial communities from aquifer - Crystal Geyser CG11_big_fil_rev_8/21/14_0.20 (SPAdes) (version 2) | ecosystem: Environmental > Aquatic > Deep subsurface > Groundwater ...
GCGGGAATGACGTTCTGAGCGCGGTGTTTAAATCCGGGAAATTCGATCTGGATCGGGTGTACAATCTGTCACGGCAAATTCCTTTCTTTAGATTGGCAGATCAGCCTTATTTTAAAGGCTTGAAAGGAATTTGCCATCTTTTACTCATGAAATATGCGGGCTAAATACCCTCAACCTTGCGGTCCTAAATTTCCTTCAGGAAAAAGAGTTTGCCCCATTTTTTCGACTGTTATATGCTTTACTATATATTATAGAAATTTTATATGTTTTAACATATTATTTGACACCAAGAATTATATGCTTTATTATATAGTTTATGAAAAAAAATATAAAATCCCATATTAAGCCGTCCCGTTTTGACCAATTGCCTGAAGACATGCAAAGGGAGCTGAAAAAAGCAAGAACCAAGCGGGGTTGGAGCCAAACCGAATTAGGACGCCGTATTGGCTTGCCACAGGCTCACATTTCCGGCATCGAAACGGGAAGGATCGTCCCTCGTTTTGATACCTTGTTGGACCTGGCCCGTATCTTGGGCCATGACCTTTTGATGATTCCCAGAGAATTGGTTCCGACCATTCAGGGGATTATTCGCGATCATCGTCGTCAAGAAAAGGAACCGTATGAGGAAGAGGAACGTCCCCTCTATAGCATCGATAAAAACGACGACAATGAACAATGATGAAAAAGGGAACCAAATTGAATTTTGATCCCAAAAACATTAACGCCTTAGGGGTTTATCTTGGCGACCGAAGAATAGGGGTCATCAACCGTCTTGCTGGTGACCGGCATATCTTCTCCTTCGAGCAAGATTATATTGACGATCCCAACCGCCCCACTTTAAGCCTCTCCTTTAAAGGCCAAACAGGGGATCTGGTAACATCAATACGCCCGGTATCAAAGCGGCTTCCGCCATTTTTCTCTAATCTTCTACCCGAAGGGCATCTCAGGACTTATTTGGCCAAACATGTGGGCGTAAATGATGAGCGGGAATTTTTACTGCTCGCCGTGTTAGGGACTGACCTTCCTGGAGCGGTTACCGTCAGACCATTCGAGACAGAATTACCCAAGGACACGGGGGAGAAAGCCGACTCTCCAAACCATGAGGATGAGCCCATTCTAAGGTTTTCTCTGGCAGGCGTTCAATTAAAGTTTTCTGCCATCATGACAGCTGTAGGGGGATTAACAATCCCCGCTGGGGGAAGCGGGGGATCATGGATTGTCAAGCTACCATCAATGCACTTTCCCTCTGTTCCCGAAAATGAATATGCCATGATGCGCCTGGCCGAATCGGTGGGAATAAATATCCCTGAAATCCAACTGGTTTCATTAAAGGATATTCAGGGGCTCCCTAAAGATGTAAGAAGTTTAAAGGGAAAAGCCCTGGCGGTTAAACGTTTTGATCGCAGTGATAATAATTCGAAAATACACATGGAAGACTTTGCCCAGGTATTTGGAATATTTCCTTCTGCCAAATACAAAGAGGCCAGCTATGCAAATATAGCCACGGTTCTCCAGGCTGAAACGGAAGAGGAATCAGTTAATGAATTCATACGGCGTCTGGCCTTTACGATAATGATCGGCAATGCCGACATGCACTTAAAAAACTGGTCGTTACTGTATCCAAACAAGAGAACGCCTACCCTTTCTCCTGCCTATGATTTTGTTTCAACCATTCCTTTCCTTCCTGATGATGGCCTTGCCTTAACTTTCGGGAAAAGCCGGAGTCTCAGCCGAATCACAAAAGACCAGGTTCGCCGTTTTGCTGACAAGGCCGGTTTAGCCATGAGCCCAACCTGGACCACCGTAAAAGAAACATCCGAAAAAACCCGTGAAAGCTGGACCTCTTTAGAGGAAAAGGTTTTACTACCCAATGAAATAAGACAAGCGATAGAAACCCAAATTCGCTCAGTCGTTATAAGTGATGAAAAATAAGGTTCCGTAAAAAAATTCCTGTAAAAAGATTACAGGGTGGGTAAAACTGGTGACGATATGTCTTTAAAAGGTCGGGGGGAATAGGAAAATAGTCAACGGCAATTGCAATTAATTGAAAGAAATTCCCCTAACTATTTAATTTCGCTGATAAAACGGAGTTTAACAGACTTCCATCATCCTTTACCCTTTTTCATCCTGGGCTTGCGTAAGGATGATATCTCGCCGGGCGTTACGCTGGGTTGACCACCAGCTGGTCTTTGGTTAATTTCTTTACTCAGAATAATCTCCATCTTATTGCGGTTCATTTTTATCAGCCTTCACTAAACCAGGCTTCATGGCGTCCAACAGCTTCATCATACTTTCCCATGCCCCCTCAGACATCGGGAAAACACCAGACAAGATTGGCCATGTTTCATGAGGGATTGGGATCTCAATATTTTTCACATTTCCTCCTTTCCCTTGCAAATTATCAGAGGTGTTATTGGGAGGAGAAGACTTAAAAGAAGGTTTTGTCCCTTCTTGAGGTTGCCCTTTGTCTATAGGGCTTGAGGACGCATTGCCAGATTTAAGACTACAAATGTAGGATAAAGTTCGCCGGTATTGCGAAATTAGCTCTCGGGCCCCGCTTTCTGTGAACTTTAAATCTACCCGAAGGTCATATACCAAGTTTTCATCAGGCGGCAAGCTATATCCGTACTTAGCAAAAAGTTGTTTGTGTATTTTAGGCTTTAGCGCAGCCTCAATAACTAATTCATTTTTATCCATAGAATCTGGCCGGGCATCAATAATTATTCGTTCCGCTAATTCAGTTAAACGAATCTTCCGGTTTTTCCCGCTACCCTCCTCCTCAAGGAACCCATATTTTTTTAAAGATGCGAGGGTAGTATTGGATTGCCCCGTACCAAACTTATACCCCCAGTGACCAACCCCAACCACCACATTTGACTGATGCCTTTCCATCTTTAAATAAAGCTCTCGCGCACGCTGCAAGGCAGTCTCAATATCAAGCCCAGGGTAACCAGGGCTACGGCCCTTTTTCCTTGGTGAGCTTTCCGTATCGTTCATTTTAATTACCTCCTTTCAAAAAATTGTATAGCCTAAAAATGAACACGTCAAGACTAAAAATAAATTTTTTAATCTTTTAGTCTAGATTAAATGTTGACTAACTAGGTGCATCGATATATATTGGTTGTGGTTTTAATTATGGATTAGGAGTTTACATGATGAGAAGAGCCTAAAGCCCCACTCTGGAACCAGTCGCAGAGCGGGGCAAAAACATGGCCATTAGTCAGTTGAGGTTGGGAGCCGATCTGACTTGTAGCAAGACGGGTACAAATAATGCAATGAGTCGGGGTGCATACCGGCATTACCAACCTTATCCACCAGAACCACTGGCGAAAGGAGGTGAAGCTTATGGCAAAAACTACGTGCAGGCCTACGAGGGTGTCAAGGAAACCGGGTCCAAAGACGGTTAGGGTGACAACTCATGTTCGGTCTAAACCAAAGCCATTAAAACCCTGCTAGGGCTAATCTGATGTAATTGCCGGAATGCACCCTGTCTTATTTATAAAGCTAAAGAGCAAAAAAAACAAGGTCTGGGTTCTAAAGTTGGACACTACCTGCCGTGGCAGAAAGTTGTAATAACTTCTCAAGCCGAGATAACTTTTTGCTCATCAGCTAAAGCTATTGCTAGTTGACCCTACGCCTAGTAGTTACGCCGAGTCAACCACTAACTGGTCTTTGAGTTGGTCGATGAGGAGGATGTTGTTGATGGCGATGGCGATTTTGTCGGCCATGCGTTCGAGAAACTCGGTGCCGAGCCCATCATGAAAGTGAAAAGGGTTGGGACTGCCAAACGCAATGGCTCCCACCATGGCATTCTGCGCTACTATGGGGATCAGCGCTTCTGATTGAATGTCAGCGTGGTTTGGACCGAACATTTCCGACTCTTTAATCTCACTGCGCAAGATAGGTTTGAGTCCGTTTTCAAACCAGCTATCTGCTGTTTCCCGACCAATGAATTTCACCATTTCATCGAGGGTGCCGTTATAACGTTGCCGCAACCGGTCTTCCAAAAAATGGTCGGAACCTTTGACCAGACACACTTTAACGTTGGGAATGCCAAACCGGTTGGGAATTTCTTTTTGCAACTGGCTGACCATTTGATCCAGATTGGTGCTGGTCAACACCAGCCTTTCGATTTCAAACAAATGCTCCTGTATTTTTTCATTGGCGCGGGAAATTTCAAACAACCATTCCAGCTTGCTTTTAAGGTGTTCCTTGTCATCATGCACCCGCTTGATGATCCGGTCCGCCAGACTCAACGTGCTCATAGGCTCGATAGGAAGGTCTTCGTCTTTAATATCTTTTATTTTTTTCAGCAACTCCGGGTATTCGTTAAAAAACTCAGGATGCTCGTTAAGATAAATGGCGATCTGGTCTTTATTCATGAAAGTTTCCTATCGAGTGAGATTAAAATAGGCCCCAATCATACCACAGAATCCTCTGACCAGACAAAGATAAAATTAATAAAATCAGCATGTTAGCGGATTATCGGAACGTTCCGGCCCAGCCCCCTGTGGCAATACGAAGGTACTGCCCCTCTCTGGAGGATAAAAACAAAAGTAGGGACTTAACACGCGCTCGCGACTGCCAACCGCCAATATTTAAACTTCTCCCTGATAAGGGAGTTTGTCTTTTTTGCCTTATTCCCTCGCCCCGGATGGGGCGTGGAACCAGCGGTAGAGAGCTGGTAAAACCACCAGTGTCAACACGGTGGAGGACAGTATGCCGCCGATGACCACCGTTGCCAGTGGGCGTTGCACCTCGGCACCGGTTCCAGTTGCCAGGGCCATGGGGACGAATCCCAACGAGGCCACCAGTGCTGTCATCAATACAGGCCTGAGACGTGTTAGCGATCCCTGCCGAATCGCAGAATCTAAAGGAAGTCCCTGATCGCGTAAGTTGCCAATGAATGAAATCATCACCATGCCATTGAGCACCGCGACTCCAGACAGAGCAATGAACCCCACTGCCGCCGAAATCGATAATGGAATGCCCCTCAACCATAAGGCAAGAATACCACCCGTGAGAGCCAGGGGTACCCCGGTAAAAACCAGCAGAGCGTTGGCGTTGGAACCAAACGCCGCAAACAGCAATAAGTAGATCAGGACAAGAGTCAGCGGAATCACCACCCACAACCTTTGCGATGCGGTAATCAGGTGCTCGAACTGACCTCCCCACTCGATCCAATAACCCGGTTCCGCTTTTAGCCTGAGGGTGGTTTGCGCCTCTTCAACAAAAGAGCCGAGGTCACGGCCTCTTACATTAGCCGTCACCACCACGCGCCGCTTGGCATTTTCACGGCTGATCTGATTCGGGCCCTTGATGACCTTAAACTCCGCAATCGTTCCAAGAGGAATGAATTTACTAAAATGTTTGTCCGGGCTCATCACCGAGTGCGGTTCTTCTTTCCCATCCTGATTTAGAGGGATGGGAATGTCTTTAAGGAGATCCATATTACTGCGGATGTTTTCTGGCAAACGCACGATGAGGTCAGACCTTCGGTCTCCCTCAAAAACCTGGCCCGCCTTTTTACCTCCGATAGCAATTTCGACGACTTCCTGAACATCGGCCGCGTTGATTCCCAAGCGGGCCATTGCCGGGCGGTCCAGTTCCACCGTTAGAACCGGGAGCCCGGTCACCTGCTCGACTTTCACATCGGACGCGCCGGGGATATCGGCTAAAACGTGTTCCACCTCATCGGCCAAAACTAAAAGCTTATCCAGATCATCGCCAAAAATTTTTACCGCCACATCACTGCGCACGCCCGAAATCAGTTCATTAAAGCGCATCTCAATCGGCTGGGTAATTTCGTATTTATTACCGGGGACTTCGGCCAGCTTCTTTTCAAGGTCCTGAATCAGATCCGCTTTATCCCGTTTTGGGTTCTCCCACTGCTGGCGTGGTTTCACCATTACAAACACATCCGCCACGCTTGGCGGCATCGGGTCGGTAGCAATATCAGCGGTACCAATCTTGGAGAAAACATAATCCACCTCCGGCAGTTCCTTTATTTTTTTCTCCAATGTGTCCTGCATGGAAACGGCCTGGGTAAGACTGGTGCCCGGAACCCTGAGAGCATGAACCGCGAAGTCCCCTTCGTCCAGAGTCGGGAGAAATTCGCTACCCATTTTCTGACTCAATAAAATACTGAGAACAACCAGAACCCCGGCAAAGGCAATCACCTCTGCCCTGTTTCTGACAGTGATATCCAGCAGGAATGAATAAATCCGGCCCGCGCTTTTTAAAATGACGTTTTCCTTTTCAGAGGTAGAAGATAACGCGAACTGAGCCATCATCGCTGGAATAAAAGTAATCGAAAGAATCAAAGCTCCGGCAAGAGCTGTCAATACGGTGAACGCCATAGGCTGAAACATTTTTCCTTCGATTCCAGTCAGAGTGAGTATAGGCAGGTAAACGATCATAATGATGAACACGCCAAAGATGCTGGGACGCGAAACTTCGCAGGCTGAAGACTGAACAATCTCAAACCGTTCCTGCTGATTCAAAATACGCCCCAGCCTATGTTGTTCTTCAGTTAGACGGCGACTGCAATTTTCCACAATGATCACCGCGCCATCGACGATGATGCCAAAATCAATAGCGCCCAAACTCAGCAGGTTACCGCTCACACGGTTGCTCACCATCCCCGTTACCGCAAAGAGCATGGAAAGGGGGATAACCAGAGCGGTGATCAACGCCGCCCGGAAATTACCCAGCAACAAAAATAAAACGACAATAACCAGAAGCGCCCCTTCCAATAAATTGTCGCGTACCGTTTTGAGTGTGGCGTTTACCAGATGAGTGCGGTCATAAACGGTTCGTGCCGCCACTCCCGCGGGCAATGTCTGGTTGATATATTTCATTTTCTCAGCAACCCTTAACGAAACCGTTCTACTGTTTTCTCCCTTAAGCATGAACACGGTGCCCAGCACCACTTCCTCGCCATTTTTGGTCGCCGCTCCGGTCCGCAGTTCCTTGCCCAGACTCACCTCTGCCACATCTTTAATGTAAATGGGAACACCCTGATGAGAACCGATCACAATATTTTTAATATCCGCAATGCCCGATACCTGGCCGGGAGTGCGCACGAGGTATTGCTGACCGCTGTGTTCAATATAACCGGCACCCGTGTTTTCGTTATTCCGGCTTAACGCTTCGATGACATCCCTGAACGAAAAACCATACGCAATCAACTTTTGCGGGTCCGGCGAAACCTGGAAGTTTTTGACATAACCCCCGATGCTGTTGACCTCAGTCACTCCCTGGATGTTCATGAGTTGCGGTTTGATGATCCAGTCCTGAATCGTTCTCAACTCAGAGGAAGAGTAGGGTTTTTTATTTTGATCTTCAGCTTCCACCGACCACATGAAAATTTCACCCAGTCCCGTTGTAATCGGGCCCATGACCGGTTCCACGTTTTCAGGAAGGCGGCTTTTCACTTCCTGGAGCCTGGAATTGATCAGTTGCCGGGCAAAATAAATATCCGTCCCATCCTCAAAAATCACTGTGACCTGGGAAAGACCGTAACGGGACACGGAGCGGGTGCGCTTCAGTTTAGGTATGCCCGCGATAATAGTTTCAATGGGAAAGGTGATGCGCTGTTCGACTTCCAACGGCGTGAGCCCCGGGATCTCCGTATTGATCTGCACCTGGATATTAGTGACGTCAGGCACCGCATCAATAGGAAGTATTTTAAAATTATACCAACCCAACCCAATGAGAGCCAAAGCCCCGGCCATCACAAAAAATCTTTGCCGAATGGAAAATCTGATGATTTTTTCCAACATGGTTCGTTTCCTTTAATGGCTGTGAGTGGCGCCAGATTTTTCAATCTCGGCCTTAACCGCATAACTGTTTTTTGCCGCGTACTGTTCTCCGTGCTTCAAACCACGCAGAACTTCGACGCTTTTGCCATCAGTTTCTCCCAGCTCCAACGGCCTTGCTTCCAAATGGGAACCATATTTGACAAAGACTACCGACCAGTCCCGGAAACTTTGAATGGCATCCGGTTCCACCGCCACAGGAACCCTTCGCTCGCCGAGAACCAATTCCACCGTGATATAACCACCGGGGCGCAAGTCGCGCTCCTTATTGGGAATCACTACCCGGCCGGTCACCGTGCGTGTTTTTTCTTCAATGATCGAACTGAGATAAGACAGTTTCGCGTGCAGGGTTTTGGGTCCTTTCTCAAAAAGCACTTTTTGTCCCAGTCGAATTTTTGGGAGTTCCTTTTCTGGAATAGCAAAATTTATCCACACTTCTGTTAGGTCTGCCAATAGGAAAATGTCATCATCTTTTTTGACCGCCTCTCCGGTGGTCAAATGCTTTTGGATAACCGTGCCATTTAAAGTAGCGCGCAGTTCATACTGGGTGAAATGCTGTTCATCCTGCGTCGGCAATTGATCCACCTCTTTGGGAGCCAGGCCCAGGGCCAGTAATTTTTGGTTTGTGGTTTGCAGATTAAGCTGGTTGACCTCAAAAGTTTTTTTCTTTTGCCTCAGGGACCACGCGCCATCGTAAGCAATTTTTTCACGTAGCGCGATGTAACGGGCCTCAGAACTTTTATAATCTTCCAAAGCGACTAAATATTCAGATTCAGATGAAATGCCCTTTTCCAGCAACCCTTTTTCGCGAAGGTGTATGGATTTAGCCAGCCGCAACTTTGCAGAAGCCGGAATGAGCAGTTCACGGCTTTTCCCAATCACCAGGTCTTTAAGCTGTTTGTAAATTTCTTCCGGGTCTAAATCCTGCTCAAGCAAATCCAGCATGCGCTGAGTGTTTTCGAAAACTTGTTTTTCCCGGTCCAGATCGGCTTCCGCCATGTCAACCTGCTTTATGGCGGTCAGGTACTCAATCTTGGCGTCTGCCAGTTCCCGGCTTTCCAAAATAGCGATAATTTCGCCGGTGGAAACCTCATCGCCCAGGTCCTTGAACACTTTTTTCACAACGCCATCAAGCCTTGGAACAATGTGAACCACCTTTTCCTCGTTAAGGCCAATTTCCCCCGGTAACCTTATCGTTGTTACCAGTGTTTCTGGCCCGGCTTTTTTAAAAACAAGGCCAGCATTTTGAATCGCTTCCGGGGAAAATTCTGCCCGGCCTTCAATTTGCGAAAGTTGCCACTTGAAATTTTGGCCTTTCCATTGTGCATTGATGGTCATGTCAAAAGAATGCGGTTCGGCGACAACCTGGTCGCCCAGCAAATAGTCTCCCGAAGGTTTAAAGCCGATGGTGTCCACCCGGTCCAACCTCTTCAGGACAATATTCAATCCCACCTCGTTTAAAGCCACCGGTTCACCGGAAGTTACATAGACCCTGAACTGCGGGGGAATGCCGTCTTCAAAAATTTTCACCTCCACCTGAAAACCCTGCTCCGTGAACAACCAGCCACCGTGTTTCCCGCGTTGGGCCGAGGGGTCCACCTCCAGGGAATGTTCCGGCTCATCAAGAACCGGTTTGGATTTATCCAGATTTAAAATTCCCCAGGCCAGAATCACTCCCAGAATAACGATGGTGGCAACAAAAATTTTTCTGCTCATGGCTCTCCTTTCCCGCGGTCGATAGAGTTGTCCTGGATAAAAGGATCAACCCCCGTCAAACGTTTCACATCGGCAACCGCGCTGTGATATTCGGCCAGCGCATCGAGATATTGGTTTTGAACCTGATAGAATGTTTTCTGGCTGTCCAGTACATCCAACAAACCAAATTTTCCAAAACGGTAGCCCTCACTGATGGCAGACAGCGCTTTTTCGGCTCCAGGCAAAACCTCCGTCTTGATGGAAATGACTTTTGCATGAGAAAAAGATAGTTCGCTATGGGCCTTTAAAAGAGCTTCCTGCATTCCCAGCACTTGCGCCCTTTTTTCTTCCTGGGCTTTTGACAAACGGTGTCGGGCTTTGGCAATACCACCCTGATTACGGTTGAACCAATTCAAGGGAACCGTCACACCAAATATCAAAGCGTTATCACTGGTTTCCTCTAACCTTCGGTAGCCGCCACTGAACGTGAGATCGGGAATTGCCTTCGAGTTTTCAACCTCCAGCTCTGCTTGCCGATGAGCAAGGGCGGCGGACCATTTCGACAGGCGTGGATTGGAAGGCAAGGGCGTTGGTTCCGGAAAAATCCTGTCGGGAACAGAAAACAAGTCTCCCTGCGCGGAGTCAAACCGGGGTTCGGCCTCCCCCCATAAAGTCGAAAGTTTCCTGCGGGCATTTTCCAGTTCCTGCCTTGCCCTTTCTTCCTCAATGCGCATGTTGGCAAGAGCCACCTGTGCCTTGATTTTTTCTATTGCCGCAACTTTGCCCGCTTTAACTCTCTCGGAGACTGCTTTTAAAAAATTTCTCGCCAGTTGCACCCCTTCGACAGTTAAAATTACCTTTTGCTGGGATTTCAACAAGTGGACAAAAGATTGGGAAACACGGGTCAATACTTCCAAACGCTGAATTTCATAATCCCATCCAGCTATTTCTTTTGATAAATTCGCTGAGCTTTTCCTTAGAGCGCGCTTATCTCCCAACTCCATTCGCTGGCTCAGTTGAATCGTTGTTTCGGATTGATCAAAAGCCTTGAAGTTTCCTGAACCCATTGCATTTTCTACCTGCACAAGCAGTTTGGGGTTGGAGACCAGGCCGGCCTGCAGGGTCTCGGCCTCCCTGGCTCGGACTTCGTACGAGTAGGCTTGCAAGTCCGGATTTTGCAACAAGGCGGCCTGTAGAACCTGAATCAGGGTGATAGATCCTGTTAATATTTTTTCCTGTTTTTCTTCCGCAAAAACAACAAACGGAAAAAGAACACACAAAACCAGCACAACCCTCAGGGTTATCAATAAACGTTTCATTTTTTCTGTTCCTGAATAATGTTTTTCCTGCATGGGCAAAACTCAAACCAGACGCAGGCCCTCACGCAAAAGGTTTCAGAATGCGGGAAAATTAAAAACTATGTGTGGGTTATAGAAACAAAAAAGGAGGAGAACGTGATGAATGGTGACTTTTACTCAGTCGCGATTTGAAGGAAGGAATTTCCGGGTCTACCGGATAAAATACCCGCGGATTAGTAAACCAGATTCGGGTGGAATGACCGGCCTGTGTATAAACCAGCCCCTGCTTGAAGGACTTGGAGTTTTTTGCCAGAACAAAAATTTCGGAATCGTTGACCTCTTCATCTTCAGAAGAATGAGAGTGGTGAAAATGGTCATCCAATTCACGATTAGAAAAATGCCCGGTAACAAGGTGGGCATAGACTTCCAAAGTCGCCGAATGATAACGGCCCTGATGCTGATGAGCGTTAACATCCCCGCCATGGTTGTGAGTTGTTTCGGGGTGGTAATGGATGAACGGAAGTAAAGTGAATTGGAGTCCCCAAAGGATCACCAAGGCAAACATCATCCCGTAATTTTTTTTACAAAATTCAATCATCAATAAAATCCCACAGAGTCCCGGTCATTCATTCTATTTATATCGGCTGGATAAATTATATTATAAGCAAATTTAATGTATTAAGGCAAGTTTTCACCCAGCCAATGACGTTCGTCAGCTTTATTCGACTCGTTTTACAAACTTTGTACAGGCAAAGGGTGACTATCCCACGTTATGTAACCTTAACCAACTTAGCCGACTTGTGGTCATACTGAAAATCAGTAATCGAACCATCCTTGATTTTTTCAACTACCTCATCAATAACAAAGAGAGGAACTAAAAACCATTCTCTTGGCTTTACCGGGTCTCCAAATCTGTCATTTATTTCAATATCCAGTCGCGCTGACTCAAAAAAGCGATGAAGTAATTTTTCTAATTTCTGCCTGTTTATATTGAAAAGTTCATAAGACGCGATAACGTCCACTTCTGCCATTAGGTAGGTTGGGTCAACCGATGCATTTCCAATGCGCTTTTTGATGGATTCTCCAGTTACACCAATCTTATGGATAACATCTCTATTCTGTGCGATGAGGGGCAGTTCTGATTTGCTTCTCAAGACATAGATTGTGCCACTCTCGTTATCTTCTTCGCTTACGACATCATCAAATAATGGCCCATCGGAGAGCGAAACAATTATTTTTCTACCCGCCTCATCTTCGTAAAGCGCTTTCTGCAATGAACGTAGCAATAAGTCGCTCTCAGTTCCATTGTCGTAGATAACACGCAAACGATAGTCATTTTTATCAAAACCATGGATATGCTCGTCGCTCAATTCTGCGACATAAACTTTC
>Ga0210019_1004435_pt1 | contig 12194 bp, 15 predicted proteins | sample CryGeyCG2114_020_2_FD_183969 | JGI IMG/M metagenome (GOLD analysis project Ga0210019, IMG submission 183969) | Groundwater microbial communities from aquifer - Crystal Geyser CG11_big_fil_rev_8/21/14_0.20 (SPAdes) (version 2) | ecosystem: Environmental > Aquatic > Deep subsurface > Groundwater ...
GGAGGAAATCTTTCATTTTGCCGAGATTCATGTTTTTGACCGTGCCGAGCTATTTTATCCTGCGGTCAAAGGCATAGCATGGGCGCGGCATAAGGATAAAATCACCTATCACAGAATCCGCAAAATCCCGATTTCTTCTACTGAAATCAGAAATAATCAGTAATACTGATTTGCAATTGCAATAGGCTGGAAATCCGTGTAATAATCGCAATTATGACAAATAACCTTGAACAAAAATGTGTTGAAAAAGGCATAAGGATGACGGAGCAAAGGCGGGTTATTGCCAATATAATTGCCTCCTCGGATGACCATCCATCTGTTGAAGAGGTTTATGCCCGCGCGAATAAAATTGACCCGCGAATTTCTATTGCCACCGTATATCGAACCGTGAAGCTGCTGGAAGAGGAAAACATCATTGAGAAGCATGATTTCGGCGATGGCAGAGCGCGCTACGAACAAGCTCCGGATGAACATCACGACCATATCATCAATGTCCGCAGCGGTGAGGTTATTGAGTTTATCAATCACGAAATTGAGAAATTGCAGAAAAAAATAGCGCAAGAACATGGATTAAAACTTGTGGATCATAGGTTGGAATTATATTGCGTTCCCAAAGATGAGTAGTTGAGGTTATGAAAAAAATTGAATCTCGTGAATTAGAAAGTATTAACGTAGGTAGCCTGCAAGCCTATATTGCTACCACCGAGGAAGAAATTATTGCTTCGCAAAAGCTGCGTTACAAAGTTTTTTGCGAGGAAATGGGAGCAAAAGCAAGCCCTGAAGCCCAAGCCCAAAAGCGCGATTTTGACGAATTTGATGAGATTTGCGACCATCTGCTTGTGGTTGATAAGGACAAAGGACAAGTTGTTGGCTCATATCGCCTTTTACGCCGCTCCCAGCTTCCTGAGGGACGCAAATTCTATAGTGCAGGCGAATATGAAATTGATAAAATGCTGAATTATTTTAGCGGCGATGTTATGGAACTTGGACGCTCTTGCGTTGATAAAGATTATCGTGACCGCTCGACCATGCAGCTTTTATGGCGCTCAATCGCCGGCTATTCCGAAACTCACGGCATTGAGCTTATGTTCGGTTGCGCCAGCTTTCCCGGCTCAAATCACAAGGAACATGCCGCAGCACTTTCATATTTATATTACAACCATCTTGCACCGGAAGAATTTTGCCCACGCGCGCTGGATGAGCTTTATTGCCCGATGAATTTAGTCCCGGCAGATAGCTATGATGATAAACGCACTTTTGCCTCCATGCCACCGCTTATCAAAGGTTATTTGCGACTTGGCGGCTATATCGGTGACGGGACTTTTGAGGATAAGGAATATAACACCACCGATGTTTGCATTGTTCTGAAAACTGCGAAAATCACCAAAAAATATCTTGAGCGTTATAAGACGCAGAACGAAGCAGAATGAAGCGTGTAGTCATAATCGGGATTATCGTACTCTTAATCTCACTGCCGATTGCTTTCATCTCTATTTTCAGACCTTCCTTGGTATCGAAGAGCAATAATCTTATATATCAGACGGTTAGCAGATTGTTCAACTTGAGAATTCACCGCAAAGGCGCAAAAATCTCAAAAAACAAGCCGCTGGTTTTTGTTTCAAACCACATGTCATATCTCGATATCATGGTGCTTGGCGCAACCCTGCCCGGCCATTTTGTTTCCAAGGCAGAAGTTGCACGTTGGCCGATTATCGGCTGGGTGGCAGCGCTTACCGGAACAATCTTCATCAATCGCAAAAAATCCGCCGCAGGTAGCCATCTCACCTTATTAGAAAACTCTCTAAAGCGCGGAAAAAATCTGATATTTTTCCCTGAAGGCACAACCGGAGATGGGGTGAAGCAATTGCCTTTCAAATCATCCCTGTTCAAAATCGCTGAGGATATGGATATTACCATCCAACCCGTCACCATCAAATATTCGCATATAAACGGCTTGCCGATTCAGCGTAATGAGCGCTCCCAAATTGCATGGATTGGTGATATGGATTTTGCCCCGCATATAAACCAATTTCTGAAGCTTGGCAAAGTGCAGGTGGATGTAACTTTGCATGAACCGATTGAAGGGCTGAAAAATCGCAAAGAAATCGCCGCAAAATGTCAGGAAATTATTGGCGGATAGGTGGCTCTGAAGCAGCAATAGGCGCAGCCGTAATTTCATAAACGCGGCTAGCATAATTTGCCACCGTATGCTTTATTTCATGGCGCATTTCTGCCATAAACTCCATGATTTTCGTCCCTTCGTGCAATAACTCAATTTTTTCCAGCATTTCCGCAGAAATACCTTCGCCATTAGCTTTTGCAACTTCCTCTTCTATCTGGAATATCGCGACTTTTTTGGCAATTGCCACCGCCTCGAAATCTCCGGGAATACCACCACGCACACAGGCTCTTTGCTTGCATAAGAATGCCAAATGCTCGGCATCGAATATATCGGCAAGCTCATCAGAATTTCCGATTATCTTCTGCATTTCCTCGGCAACCTTATCTATTGCAGAAAATGCATCGCCAATTTTGATTGCCCGACTGATGTAAAACGATGTTTCAGCCTTATCCTGCAAAGGTGTTTTGAAAACCTCCGAGGCGGCTTCATACATAACTTTCCAAACATCGCGTTTATCAATATCAAATCCGGTTTCCCTGATATCAATAGATTGCCGTAATCCATCATCCGCAATAGTAAGGAAATATTCCTGCAATCTTTGCTGGAGGACTGCTATATTTCCTTCTTCTGGTTCAGGACTATACTGACTAATCAAACTATCATAATACTCCGCACCCATATTATCGGAATCAATGATTGCATCCTCTTGAACCTGCGCAATATATTCTTTCTTATCAACCACACGCTCTTGCAAGTCTATCATTCCTCGACATAAACTCTGGCAATGCCCCATCATCATACCGATTAGCATTTGTCCGGTAGCTTTCTTTTCATGCGGGCTTACTTCCGCATCAATGTCCTCATATCCCGCCTTGAACTCGGCAATATCTCTTTCTGACCTATTTATTTCCACATCAAAAGGCGCATGGCGGAAGAATCTTTTCGTCAGCCCATCAAGATATTTTAGCCTTTCACCAAAACCATCATCAGTCGGCTCATAATATGGCTGGAGATAATGCTTTCCGCCTGATTCCGTCACGCGGTAATCTTCCTCACCACCATCAAAACGCACTCTCTCAGATATTCCAAACCTGCTATATTCAGGGTTGGATAATCCAGCGTATTTATATGTATTTTTCAGCATATTCATTAATATATTTTAATTAAGCGGGCTTTTTACACTATTTTTAGGCGCAAGTGCAAGTTTTTTTATCGATAAAACGGCATTGTTCCACCACAACCTACATGCTGCGCGGGTGATTGAATATTTGCGCCTGTATATTCATTGAATCTGGCGCGCGCGGCTTCATCGGCAAAATCCAAGTAACCATTCCAACACTGACTTATCAGTAGAGCTTTGCCAAGCGTGGTTTCCTCGCCATTATAGACCACCGGAGTTTTATCATCGGCAATTTTCCACAGCGCGTATTTTCTTTCTCTTCCCCTAAAAGAAGACAAGATTTCTTCCGCATGCTCCTCACCGATTTGGCTGCCCAGCCCTTTAATTCTATCCCCGATACTTGTAACTAAATGAATGAAGCTATCATATTCTGGAACAAACCCAAATTTCGCCCAAGCATACCCCCCAACATCTTGCGCCTCTAGGTCAATTCGCTTCATCCCTAATTCTTGCCATACCTCCACTATATTCAGCATAAGCTGTCGGGCCATACCATGTCCATTCTCTTGATAAACGGAGACATGCCCAATATGTGCAACTCTGTTTTGAAAGTTATATGAAAAGTCTGTTGCAGTCAGTAAATGCACGCCACCTGAATTATAACAATCAACACACAACAAAAAATCATCCTCTGAAAGGCCCGCCTTACCCGGACGATTGGAGAATATATCTATTATTACACCTCCGGGCATTCCGCGCGAAATCTTATCATATATATCCATTGGCTGCCTGTCCTCAAAAACCTCCGTCCACGCACGTGCAGGATGCTTCCTCACGCCACCACGTACCCGTAAAGTGGGATTCATAGCTTTCAATTCTCGATTTATCCAACCATATTCTTGCATAATGGTTAAAATAAAGTAATATTGCGAAAAATGCAACTAGGTGATATAGAAAAACTATGAGCAAAGAAAAAATTATTATATTTGACACCACCTTGCGTGATGGCGAGCAAGCAGCAGGCGCTTCTATGACCATGGAAGAAAAAATCGCCGTGGCCGAAAATCTTGACCGTATGAAGGTTGACGTTATCGAAGCCGGATTTGCCTTTGCCAGCAAGGGTGATTTCGCCGCAATTCACGAAATCGCGAAACGTACAAAATACGCCCAAGTTTGCAGCCTTGCCCGTGCCAAAATGGACGATATTGACGCGGCGGGGGAAGCGGTAAAACCCGCTAAAAACCCGCGCATACACACTTTTATTTCTACTTCTGAAATCCACCTCAAATATCAATTCAAAATGACGGAAGAAGAAGTTTTGGAAGCGATTAAGAAAACCGTTTCTCACGCAAAATCTTATACAGATAATGTGGAATGGAGTGCGATGGATGCCACCCGCACCCGCCGTGAATATCTTTATAAAGCCGTGGAAACTGCGATTAAGGCGGGCGCTACCACGGTGAATATACCTGATACTGTCGGCTATGCAATTCCTGAAGAATTTGGCGATTTAATCGCGCAAATCAAAAATAATGTACCTAATATTGATAAGGCAATAATCTCCGTTCATTGCCAGAATGATTTGGGTTTGGCTTCCGCCAATTCACTTTCAGCCATCCAAAACGGTGCACGCCAAATTGAATGCACAATCAACGGCATTGGCGAGCGTGCAGGGAATACATCACTTGAAGAAGTGGTCATGGCAATCAAAACCCGTGATGATTTTCTGCCATTTGATGTTGGTGTGGATACAAGGCAAATTATGCGCCTTTCCCGTCAGGTTTCAAATTACACAGGATTTATCGTACAGAATAATAAGGCAATTGTCGGCGCAAATGCTTTTGCACATGAAAGCGGCATCCATCAGGATGGTATGCTGAAACATGCGGAAACTTATGAAATTATGCGCCCTGAGGATATTGGTTTGGAAAAAAGCAAATTGCCCCTCGGCAAGCTTTCTGGTCGTCATGCTTTTAAAGACAAGCTAAAAGATTTGGGTTATGAGCTGGGTGATAATGCGCTTAATGAAGCCTTCCGCCAGTTCAAAGATTTGGCAGACCGCAAAAAAGAAGTATATGACGATGATATTATTGCGATTGTTGACCAAAATGCGGTGAGCAAAAGCGGCACGGAAGCACATATTCAATTTAAATCATTGCGCGTTGTATGCGGTTCGGAAGGTCAAACTGCGGATTTGACACTTTCTGTTGATGGAGAAATCAAACAAGTAAAATGCGCGGGCAATGGCCCTGTGGATGCGGTGTTTAATTGCATAAAAGAAATTTGCGGAACGCACGGCAAGTTGAAGCTTTATCAAGTTCAGGCAGTAACGCAAGGAACAGATGCGCAAGCCGAAGTTTTGGTGCGCTTGGAAACAGCAGATGGCAAAACCATCAATGGCAGCTCTGCCGATGTTGACACGTTGGTTGCGAGCGCAAAAGCTTATGTAAATGCGTTGAATAGACTCTCGAATTAACGTCATTGCGAGGAGTAAAATTCTTAATTTTATGACGAAGCAATCTAGGAAACTATGAAACAGCCCGCAATATATATTATGACAAACGAAAGAAATGGAACGCTATATACGGGAGTTACTTCCAACTTAGAGAAGAGAGTCTACGAACATAAGAATAATTCTTTCAAAGGTTTTAGCTCAAAATATAATTGCAAAATTTTAGCTTATATTGAAAGTATTAATCCGGATTGGGAAGATTTATCGCTATTCTGGATTGCTTCGACCGAGGTCTCGCAATGACAAACACAGAATACATAACCATAAACGATGAATCCCGCGAGCGTGAAATCCCGCTGAAGATTTATGTGCCACAAAGCCCTAATGGCGCAGCGATAATTTTCTCACATGGACTTGGTGGCAGTATGGAAAGCTACAAATATCTGGGTGAGGCTTGGGCAGATTCAGGTTTTCTGTCCATTCATCCCAGCCATGACGGCATTGACGACAAGCTACTAAAGCTGGAGCGCCCCTTCAAAGCGCTTAAAGAAGCCACTAATATTGAGGATAATATCTATAATCCACCGCTTGATATAAAATTTGTGCTGGATTGGCTGGAAACACAAAAAGAGTTTGAAGTTGATTTGGAAAAAATCGGCATTGGTGGGCATAGCTGGGGCGGGTTCACCACTTTTACAATTCTTGGGCAGAAGCATAGTAGCAAAGGCCATAAGCTGAATTTCAAAGATGAGCGCATAAAGGCAGCAATTTCCTTGAGCCCACAAGCACCAAAATTGAACCCTGAAGAAGCCTTTAGCGCTATTGATGTTCCGGTTCTGCACATTACCGGAAAATTTGATGATTCTCCGGTGGGGCTAACCACTCCCGAAGATAGACAATTGCCCTTTAAATATATGAATAATTCTGACCAATATCTGATTGTTTTCGACAAGGCCGACCACATGATTTTTGCTGCGCAGCGCCGTAAAGATAACTTCACCGAAGATGATTTAAAAATCATGGATTCTACAACTAAGGCCACCAGCGAGTTTTGGAAAAAATATTTGGTGGGGGGCAATTCTTCTATTGATAATGAAGATTTCTTTGCTAAGTTAGATGCCCCAAATATAAATAACAGGAAAATAATATGACAGCGAATTATGGTGGAGTTACCGGCGAACATTTACGCCAATATATTGAAAGAATAGAACGCCTTGAAGAAGAGAAGAAAAACATCTCCGATGATATCAAGGAAGTTTTCGGCGAGGCAAAAGCAAATGGTTTTGACGTGAAGATTATGCGTAAAGTTATATCATTGCGCAAAATGGATGCAGCAGACCGCGAAGAACAAGACACTCTGCTGGATATTTATCAGCAAGCTCTGGGGATGCTGCCGTCACCATCTTCCGCAAATGAAGAAGCTGCAAGCGAAGAAGCTGCTTAATAAAATGGGCAGGCAGCTAATGCTTAAACACGCGCTTGCCCGTAAACATCATCGGGATTTTGTGTTTGTTGGCGGCGTCAATCACTTCTTCGTCACGCATTGAGCCACCCGGTTGAATAATTGCAGCAATCCCTGCGATTGAAGCCATTTCAACATTATCGGCGAATGGGAAAAATGCATCCGAAGCCATAACGTGCCCGCGCACATTGCCCTCGCAGGCAATTTTCACGCTGCCAACGCGGTTCATCTGCCCGGCGCCGATTCCCGTAGTTACCCCGTCTTTTGCAACCACAATCGCATTAGATTTCACATGCTTGACAACCTTAAATGCAAATAGCAAATCTTCAATCTGAGCTTTGCTTGGCGCTTCTTCAGTCACAGTTTTCAGGTCAGATTGAATAATCACCATATTATCAATATCCTGCACCAGCAGCCCGCCGGAAACAGATTTTAATGAACGTTGAGTGGCAGAACTTCCATGTAATTCTGCGGTCAGCAAACGTAAATTCTTCTTTTTGGCAAAAATCGCTTTGGCATCTTTGCTGAATGCAGGCGCGATAATTACTTCGGTGAATATCTTGGAGATTTCCTCCGCCGTCATTGCATCAACTTCCGCATTGAGTGCTACAATCCCGCCAAATGCCGAGGTAGAATCTGCCGCGAATGCTTTTTTATAAGCCTCGGTTATATTCCCCGCAATCGCTACTCCGCAAGGGTTTGCATGCTTGATGATTGCCACTGCCGGCTCTTGAAATTCCTGCACTAGCTGCCATGCTGCGTCAGTATCATTAATGTTATTATAGCTCAGCTCCTTGCCTTGCAATTGCGTGGCATTGGCTATTCCACCCTCACCCGTCACATAAAATTCGGCATTCTGATGTGGATTCTCGCCATAGCGCAATTCCTGCTTTAGCTTGGCAGTAACATTCATCTGCTCACCGCCAAACCAGTTAGAAATCGCAGAATCATAGGCGGCTGTGCGCGCAAATGCTTTGGCAGCAAGCTCTTTTGAAAGCTCGCGGGAAAGATGCATTGAGTTGCTTTGCAAATCAGTTTGCAGGATTTTATAATCTTTCGGGTCAGTCACCACGGCAACAAATTTATGATTTTTTGCACCGGAGCGAATCATCGAAGGCCCGCCAATATCAATATTCTCGATAACTTCATTGAAGCCTGCGCCCTTGGCAACAGTTTCCTCAAACGGATATAAATTTACCACCACCATATCAATTTCGCCGATTCCGTGCAGTTCCATCGCGCTTTGATGTTCGTCATTATCACGCACACCAAGCAGCCCGCCATGCACTTTCGGGTGCAGAGTTTTCACACGCCCATCCATAATTTCTGGGAATCCGGTAATTTCAGAAATATCCACAACCGGAATTTCTGCCTCATGCAAGGCGCGATATGTACCGCCTGTAGAAATTAATTTCACACCGTTTTCTGCCAGAAATGCGGCAAATTCTACGATACCTGTTTTGTCCGAAACGGAAATTAATGCTGTCTTTACTTTTATCATGGAGTGACTATCTATAATATATAGAAAAAACATGCAAGGAGAAGAACATGGCTAATATCGTAATTTATACCAAAGATTATTGCCCATATTGTGTTAAGGCAAAGCAATTACTCAAAATCAAGAAGCAGGAATTCACCGAAATTGATGTGACGAATGATGCTGATAAAGCATCAGAAATGGTAGAAAAAGCAGGTGGCGCGAGGACAGTTCCGCAAATTTTCATCAATGGCAAGCATGTTGGCGGCTATGATGATTTGCAGGCGGCAAATGATGCGGGTGATTTGGATAAACTTCTAGCTTCCTAATTCGTGCCGACTAAGCGATAATCCTGCCCTGGGAGGCGTGTTTTATAACATGTCACCTCGGCAATAGATTTATAGCAATATGTTTTGACACTCGCCGTTGCCTTGCCTGCACCTGCTTTAGATTTAGCACTAAATTTTCCGCCATCAGCACGGATATCGGCTTCGGGATATAGAAAATCAGCAGCATCGGCACGCAGTTCAACCGTATCTTCACGCAAACCTTCGGTAAAGCCTATATAGGTTTTGGAAATCAGCGCACTATCGCTTTCACGCGCTTGGTTGCATGCGGCTAACAACAACATTCCGGTAATGTATAAAATCTTTCTCATCATCCCCATTATTCCAGCAAAAGATTTATAAATAGTAAATCAATATTTTGCTGAGTTATTAACGTTATAACTCCTCCAAATTGCCTGCAAGCCTTCTTTATAAGTAGGATAAGCAAGTTCTACGCCAAGTTTCTCTTTTATCTTGTTATTCTTCACACGGCGCGAGCTGGAATAAAAACTACGCGCCATCTCCGATAAATCCGCTTGCGTGAATGGAATAAGCGGCGGCGGAGCAACTCCCATGATTTCTGCGGCATAGCGTACAACCTCTTCTTGCGGGCAGGGAAAATCATCAGCACAATTATAAATTTCACCTACTTGCCCATGCTCGATTGATTTCAACAGAATTTGCGCGATATCTTCCACATGAATGCGCGAGAAAAACTGATTCTCTTTTTCAATACGCCGTGCATTGCCGTTTTTTAAGGCATCAAATGCGCTACGCCCCGCTCCATATATCCCCGAAAGGCGGAAAATCTGCACCGGATATTCGCTTTCCAACCATTGATTCTCCGCAATCACCCGCCATTTTGAGCGTTCCTGATTCGGATTTGACGGCGTTTCTTCATCAACCCAGCCGCCATTATGATTGCCATACACCCCTGTTGTGCCGAGATACCCAACCCAATCAGGCTGCATTTCATAATTCTCACGCAATATCAAATCACCCTCAGCATCGGGGGGAATCGAAATCAACACATGGCTAGCATCACGCAGCGCAGCCCGCCCCTCATCATCAAGCGGGAAGCTGTTGCGATGCGTGCCATAAACCGAATCCCAATCTCTGGAATTTGCAAAAATCTGCGCTGTATAACCAAAGCCGAAACAAAATAGTTTATTCATCATCATTCTTGTGTAATAAATATAAGCCTATGACGAAAGTGAAAAAAGCAGTTTTTCCCGTTGGCGGGCTTGGTACAAGGTTTTTGCCGGCCACCAAGGCTATGCCAAAGGAAATGCTGCCGATTGTTGACAAACCCCTTATCCAATATGCGTTTGAAGAGGCGATTGAAGCGGGAATTGAGGAATTTATCTTTGTTACCGGACGCAATAAAGACACAATAAACAACCATTTTGACCAAGCCTTTGAGTTGGAATCAATTTTGAGCGATAAAGATAAGCGCGATGCGTTGAAACTAACCAGCGATTGGATGCCCGAACCGGGGAATATCGCCTTTATTCGCCAGCAAAAACCTTTGGGGCTGGGGCATGCAGTATGGTGTGCGCGCAATTTCATTGGTGATGAACCTTTTGCGGTGCTGCTCGCCGATGAGCTGATGGTCGGCAAACCAAATTGCCTGAAACAAATGACTGATTTTTATGATGAGCATAATGGCTCAATAATTGGCGTTGGTGAAATTGATATCCAGAATTCCACCAGCTATGGGATTATTATCCCCGATGCGGAAATCAGCAAAAATGCTACCAAAATCAGTGGCATGGTAGAAAAACCGCAGCCGCAAGATGCACCCTCCAATCTGGCAATTGTCGGACGCTATATTTTGCAGCCCGATATTTTTAGCTATCTTGAAAAAGGTGAAAAAGGCGCTGGCGGAGAAATCCAACTCACCGATGCGATGGCAAAAATGCTCGATAAGTCACCATATTATGCGCTGAATTTTGATGGTAGAAGATTTGATTGCGGCAACAAGCTCGGCTGCTTGGAAGCTAATATTGCGCTTGCTCTGGAACACCCTGAAATTGGCGAGAAAGCCGCAGGAATAATCAAAAAATATTGCTAATATGGGTGAAAACCTTGCCAAATTTTATAGCACCGAACTTGGCAAATTAACCGCATGGTTTATCCGCAAAAAACTGGCAAAACTTTGGGGAGCGGCACAAGGCAAAAAAATCCTCTGCCTTGGCTATACGCAACCATTTAGCAAAGCAATTGCCAAAAATAACACGCTCATTTTCCCCGAAGCCGACAATGAAATCAAACTTCCCTACCGTGATGCTGAATTTGAGGGGATTCTGGCGATTCACTACGCTGGAAATCAAGAAAATTTCGAGGAAGCATTAGAGGAAATCTGGCGCGTATTAGAGCCAAACGGACATTTTCTGCTGATTATTGTCAATAAATACGGGTTATGGCGATGGTCAAAAATCCGTGGGCGCGAGCTATATTCCAAGCATGACATATTAAACCTGCTGATGTTCAACAAATTCGCCCCGCGCCGCTTTGACCGTGCATTATTCTTCCCACCCATAAAATTATATTCGATTTTAAAATTCCTCGATAATATTGGCAGCTTCATCTGGCGACCATTTTCCGGATTGCTGATATTTGAATCAGAAAAGCTGATTTTTGCACCGCGCGGCAGGTTACTCAAAGTAACCCCCTCAATCAAAGAATTGTTAGCCCGCAAAAAAATTCCCGCACAAGCTAAAGATATTGCATGAAGCCTCTCAAAACGTTACAAATGAGCATATGAAACAAATTGCCGAAGGAATTTTTGTTGAAGAAATGGATGAATATCGCTCATATCTAATTGAAGCGGATTATTCCGAGCATATCAAAAAAATCACCTCGAAAGAAAGCGCAGAACAGGAAATTCAGCTCCGCGAAGGCGCGCCTGCGCAGGAAATTCTGGAATTTGTTATTGACCATGATTATGAGGCCGAGCTTGCCGATAGCGAAATGATATTTGTTGAAACGGTTGAGCCGACCAAGCTCGTCAATGATTTGTGCAAGGAGGGTTATATTGATGTGGAGCAGGCAACTGCAATTATCGTCCATGAAATTGAGCATATCCGCAACCCAAAAATGCGCGAAAAAGTGAAGGGGCAAAAAGGCTTGAAGGAAGTACGTGAGATTGTGATTCAATATAAGTTGGATTATGAAAATGCCAAAAAAGCACAAGATGTTTCCGGTGGAAAAAACTCCAAAAACACTAGCAAAA
>Ga0210019_1004436_pt1 | contig 12194 bp, 2 predicted proteins | sample CryGeyCG2114_020_2_FD_183969 | JGI IMG/M metagenome (GOLD analysis project Ga0210019, IMG submission 183969) | Groundwater microbial communities from aquifer - Crystal Geyser CG11_big_fil_rev_8/21/14_0.20 (SPAdes) (version 2) | ecosystem: Environmental > Aquatic > Deep subsurface > Groundwater ...
CGCGTTTGAGGAGATGGCCAACGCGGTCAAGGTGGTCCCGGCCCGCCTCGGAGAGGACGCGGTTTCTCTGGGGGCCGCCAGTCTCGTGATCCGCGACGTTTTCGCCAGCGTTTAACCCCTCGCTTGCTGTTTCAGCGCGCGTTGCCTCATCGGGTGTTTTTTCCCGGGATTGCAGGGGCTTTTTCGGGCAGTGATATGAAGTTTGAATGGACGGAGGAAGGATGAAATACGGTCGTTTCAGCCGGGACAGTCGGGAATACATCATCACGCGGCCGGACACGCCGCGCCCCTGGTTTAACTACCTGTTCAACGATGTCTACCACTGCCTGATCTCGCAGACCGGGGGGGGCTTTTCCTATTACCGGGACCCGAAATATTACCGGATCCTCCGCTACGACCACCTGAGCAACGACCGCTCCGGCCGTTACCTCTATCTGAAGGACCTGGGAACCGGGAAGCTCTGGACCCCCAACTGGCAGCCGATCCGGAAGCGGGTTTCCGGCTGGTCCTGCCGCCACGGCATCGGGACGACGACGATCCGGGGCGGTTCCGCCGGCGTCAGCGCCGAGATCACCTATTTCGTGACCCGGAAGGATCCGGTGGAGCTGTGGCGGGTCAAACTGGTCAACCATTCCAAGAAGACCCAACGGCTCAAGGTCTATCCGTTCGTGGACCTGATCAGCGGGGATGTGGCGCTGGAGACTCATTACCGCAACATCCTGATGCTGTACAACGAGGCGGACTTCGACCGGAACGCCCGGGCGATCGTCTCCACGAAGCTGCCGTTCAAGGATTGGCACCGGCCGGGCCACAGTTTCTTCGCCACGACCTTGCCGGTGGAGGCCTGGGAGACCAACCGGGAGGATTTCGTCGGTCCCTACCGGGACCTGGACGCTCCGGCGGGGTTGACCGGCGGCCGGCTCCACAAGCGGCCGACCCGGGGGGAGGACATGGTCGGCGTCTTCGAGAGCACGGTGACCTTGAAGCCGGGGCAGGAGAAGGTGTTCGCCGTGATCCTGGGGCTGACCGAGGACCGCAAGCAGGTCGGCCGGCTGGTCGGCAAGTACCGGTCGGTCGGGGCGGTCAACCGGGAGCTGGCCCGGGTGCACGCCTACTGGGAGGAGCGGCTCCACGAGATTTGGGTGGAGACGCCGGACGAGAACTTCAACCGGATGACCAACCTCTGGGGCAAGTACCAGCTCTTGGCGATCACCCACTGGCGGGGGACCTCCCATTACCACGGGGCCGAAGGGGGGCAGGGGTACCGGGACACCTGTCAGGATGTCGAGGGGCTCCTGTCGGTGGAGCTGCCCACCGCCCGGGAGAAGCTGGAACGGCTCCTCTTCTACCAGTACGCTTCAGGACACGCGGTCTCCGGCTTCTCCGAGGTGGAGGGGACCTGGGAGAACCAGGGGGTGGCCGGCGTCATCAAGAAGGCGGATGTCGCGGTCTGGCTGCCCTACAGCGTCGTCTCCTATGTGAAGGAGACCGGCGACACGAAGTTCCTCAAGAAGGTGATTCCCTTCCACGACAAGGGGAAGGCGACGGTCTATGAGCACGCGCTGCGATCGGTCCGCTACCTCTTCTCCGCCTGCGGGAAGCACGGCCTGCCGCTGATCGGGCACGCCGACTGGAACGACGCCTACGACCATGTCGGCGTCAAGGGGAAGGGGGAGAGCATCTGGCTGGGGATGGCGCTGGTGCGGGCCTGCCGGCAGATGGAGGAGCTGGCCGGCTTCATCAAGGACAAGAAGGTGGCCGCCGAGATGCGGCGGCTCGGGGACCGGATGGCCCGGATCGTGAACCGGGCCGGCTGGGAGGGGAGCAACGGGGGGCCGGGCTGGTATCTGGCCGCCTTCAACGACCAGGGACGGAAAATCGGTTCCCGGGAGAACCGGGAAGGGAAGGTGCCGCTCAATTCCCAGACCTGGGCGATCCTCTCCGGCGTCGTCTCCGAGGAGCGGCTGCCGAAGATCCTGGACAAGATTGACCGGACCCTGGAGACGCCGTACGGGCCGGCCCTCTTTCTGCCCAGCTACACCGACTTCAACCCGGGGATCGGGCGGGTGACCGCCTTCGCCCCCGGCACCAAGGAGAACGCGGCGGTCTTCTCGCACGCCTGCGCCTTCAAGGTGGTGGCCGACTGCACGATCGGCCGGGGGGACGCCGCCCACCGGACCTTCTCGGCGCTGGTGCCCCATGCCAAGCACAAGCAGGATCACGACCGCTACAAGGTGGAGCCGTATGTCTGGGCGGAGTATGTGGTTGGCCCCGGCTCCCGCGACCGGTTCGGGGAGGGAGCCTTTACCTGGAACACCGGCACCACCCCCTGGATGTTCATCGCGGCGACCGAGTGGATCCTGGGGGCCCGAAGGGAGTTCGATGGTCTTCTGATCGACCCCTGCCTTCCGAAGGGGTGGAAGAAGGCGACCATCCGCCGGCCGTTCCGGGGCGCGGTCTACCAGATCACGATCCGGAACCCCCACGGGGTCAACACCGGGGTCAAACGGGTGGTGGTGGACGGCCGGCCGATCGAGGGCAACCTGATCAAGCCCCACGGCGACGGCAAGGTCCACACTGTTTTGGTGGAGATGGGACGGCCGGGCAAGGCCGGCTGGAAGGGGCTGCGCCGCCCGGCGCTGGCGGAGGTTGCCGACTGATCGGACCTGTTAGTCGTGGTGAAGTTTTAGTGTAATATTCTTGCTTTTTTTCTGTAAGGCGGCTATACTAGGGGTAACATGTTTGGCACGCTCAAACCCTTGACTCCCCGAGGGGCAGGGAGTGCTTTCCTCCCGCTGTTCCTCGTTCGCGCGGCGGTCTTCTGCCTGCCCGCCTTCTTTTTGGCGGGTCTGCCGCCCGCTGCTTTCCCGGCGGAGGAGAGCGGCAAGAAAAGCTTCTGGGAGGAGCACGGCAAGGTGGAGGATGAGTCCACCGCTCCCGATTTCTCCCCCGGCGGGTCCAAGATCGCCCTCCCCGACAAGCCGGTTCCCCTGACGATCGACAACCTCCGCATCCCGGTGGAGCACGGCTCCCTGAAGGAAACCTATTCGGCCCGGGAGCCGATCATCATCCACATCCAGGACGCCCACGCTAACTACACCGCTCAGCGCCATCTGAGCGGAATTCTGGAGTATCTGGTCCGGGCCCACGCCCTCTCCCTGATCCTCGTGGAGGGGGGCTCCCGCAACGACTCCCTCTCCTACATGCGGACCTACGCGCCGCTGGAGAAGCGCAAACAGGTGGCCGACGAGTTTTTGCAGGCCGGCAAGATCTCCGGGGAGAACTACCTGGATCTGACGACCGACTACGACTTCACGGTCTACGGGATCGAGCGGCCGGAGCTGTACGACGCCAACATGGAGGCCTTCTTCAATGTGGAGAAGGTGCAGAGCGACGCGGTCGCCGCGATCGCCGGCTTCCATGACGCGGTCGCGGAGTTGAAGTCCCTGCTGTATCCCAACCCCGTCAAGGTCATGGAGGTTAAGGAAGAGGAGGTGGAGGCCGGCCGGATTCCGCTGGCCCAGCATTACGAGGAGCTGCATGCCGAGGCCGAGCAGGTGAAGGTGATGCTCAAGCCGGCCGACTACCCGAACCTGGACCGGTTCCTGCAGGCCAGCCGCCGGGAAGGGGAGCTCAACTTCAAGACCGTGGAGGCGGAACGGAGCCGTTTCCTCGACGCCCTGACTCAGGAGCTGCCCAAGGCCGAGATGGACCGGCTCTTCAAGGAGTCGTTGGAACTCAAGCAGGGTCTGATCACCCCGGCCACCTTCTACGGGAAGCTCAAGGGATACATGAAGCCGGAGGTTCGGGCCGATTATACGACACTCTACGGCTACATGGAGTACCTGGAGCTCTTTGAAGGGATTGACCATGCCTCCCTCTTCACTGAGGTGGAGAACTTCACCGAGGCGATCAAGCGGGCCCACTTCACGACCCGGGAGCAGGCGGATCTGTTTCAGGTAGCCAAGGATGTTCGGATCCTCAGCGACCTGCTGGAGCTCAAGCTCACCCCCGACACCTACGATTACTACAAGAACAACAAGCGGGAGTTTCGCCCCGATGCCTGGGCCGATGTCCTGCGTAAACTCGGGGAGCCCAGCGGCAAGCGGTTCGCCTTAAGCCCCGGTCCCCTTTCGGCGGCGATGCCGGCGATGTCCGGCTTCTATGAGGTGGCGCGCCAGCGGGATGAGGCGATGGTGGAGAACGCGCTGACCCAGATCAAGGAGTTTGATGTTCCCTTTGCTGTGCTGATCGCCGGCGGTTTTCACACTCCGGCCTTTGAACGGCTCTTCCAGAAGAAGCATGTCTCCTACGCGGTCGTCGCCCCCAAGGTGGGGAAGGTGACCGCGGCCGACACCGAGAAGTACCATCGGGTCCTGAAGGAGACCTATGTGCCGATGTCCGAGAAATACCGGAAGAAACTGGGCATCACCCCGCCGCCGGCTTTCAGCGCCCGGCAGGGGGAGAAGACGACGCGGGCCGCGTCGGCTGCCGAGTTCCGTCCGGTTTCTCTTTCAGAAACCCGGCTGGCGCAGGCCGACCCATCCAAGGAGTCGTAATCCCGATGATGCAGAGCAGACGTCTCGTCGAGGGTAAGCAGTTCTTAGCAGTTTTTACAATCCTTTCACTTATCCTGACCCAAGTGCTGCCGACTGCTCTCTACGCGGCACCGGTTGACTCCACACAGCACCTGCGCCCCGCCGGTTTGGAGGGGACCGTCCAGGCCGGCTTGGAAGCCGCTTTTCGTGGATCGATTCTTTCCGACGGCTCAGCGGCTGTGCTCTCTTCCCGGTTTCCGGACGAGGTCGCTCATGATTTGGAGTGGTGGCGGGCCAGCCGGATCAATGCGGATGCCGCCGCCGCGTACTACGACGCGAACGCCCAGCGGGCGGGGAAGTCCGACTGCCGGGTTTGCGCCATGCGGGGGAATGTGATCAAGGGAATTCCCAACATGCTCCACCTGATGTTGACCGGCGGCTATGACGGGGCGGGGATCGCCGTCAAGATACGGGTCAAAGGCAATCACCACATCATCCTGGTCAAGGATGCCGGACACCTGGACGCGCTGCTTCAGGAGATGTACGACCAGCTGGACCGGGAAATCCGTTCCATCGTGGCTCATGAGTACGGCGTCAATGTCTCGGAGGTTGCCCTGACGGGACCGTCCATCTGGGACGACGCCTCCTATGAAGTTGATCCGGCGTTCGGCGCGGAGGTGCTTCGGCTCAAAGTGAAGGGACAGATCGTCTCTGTTCCGATGGAGGGGATTGGACACACCCGATGGCGGACGGTCGGCCGGGCCATTCAGGAGAATTCCCATCCGTTCCGAAAGGAGATTGACCTTCAGCTTCCGGACGGCCGGAACCTGGTTGTCGCGCTCGCGCACAATGGGAACTTCAGCTCCTACAAGCTGTTTCTCCCTCATTTGACCGAAGCCGGGATTGATTGGGATGGGGAAACCGACTCGGAGGTTCTGGCCGCCCTGTTCGGCTTGATGCATCGGGATCCGGACGGCGCGGTGGCGTCGGACCACACGGCATTTGAGCGGTTGCTCCGATTCGTGAAATATGTCGAAGATTATTATTCCCTGATCAGTCTGGCCGCATCCAGCGACAGTGATGCGCGTCGCTCCCGCGCGGCGCTCTTGACCGCCCTCCAAGAGGAGCTCCGTTCGCTGGGTTTGGAACCTCCGGATGATATCGTCGAGGTCGACCTGCTGGATTTGGCCAAGGGAGCCGGCTCCGATGTCGTGATCCGGTTGGGGTTGGAGAAGCCGTGGATTTTTGATTTGGAAACGACCGATTCAGGCAAGCGGGAAGATCTTGCCGTCCGATTTTCCCGGATCGCCGTTGCGGAGTCCTCCATCCGGAGTGTCCCGGCGGGGTCCACCGCCGAGGAGGCCGCCAAGCGACAAGCCGCTTTCCGGCAGAAGTTTTTCGATCGCAACTACAGCAGCATCGCGGTCGCCGCGATGAGCAATGCCGAGGAGGGGGTGGTGGTGGCCCGGGGCCGCAAGGGGGGGGAGTTGGAGGTGTATGTCCCTCCGTTGAAGGCGATCCGGGAGCGGATGGTTGAAACTCATCCCAGGTTGAACCAGGCGGGTTTGCCCCAGGATGTGAGCCGGGCCCGTGCCCTGTGGCGTCCGGAACTTCTGGCTGTTCGGCAGCAGCTGCACGCGCTTCAGCTGTTGCATGACGCCGGCGACCTTTGGCTTCCCAGCGGAGTTCGGGATCGCCTGGACGGACTCTACAGTCGGACGGTGATTTTGTATGAGCGGTGGGACCGCACGGATCGGCTTCCCCCGGACATCAATTTGGCCCAGGAAAAGCTGCAGATCCTGGGATTGGTCAGGGATGTCGAGCAGTTCGCGCAGCCCCAGGAGGATCCTCACGATGTCGGTCGGCGGATCGTCGCTTCGGAGCGGCGGGCGATTCCGGGGGTGGAAGGATCGGCCCGGGAGCACCCGGAACCCCGTTTCCGGAACGCGGGGCGGGGCGAGGTGGACACTTACGGGGTCGGGACGGGTCATGTTGTCACGGTCAGAAAGAAAATCACCCGCTCGGCGGTCTGGGAAACGGAGTTGGGCAACGCGCCGGGCAAGACGATCCCCAAGCCGGCGATGGTGGACCTCGCCAACCTGGATATTGGGGCCGCTTCCAGCCGGCTGGAGCGGGAGATCGCGAATCAGGTCCATGGATGGGCCAGCACCCTTCGCCAGTTTGAAGACGGAAATTTTCCCGATTTAAACTACACAGACGACCAGCTCAAGGATATTGAGGAGTGGTATTTCGTGGCGGAGGGGACCTCCGGTTTTCTCTCCCAGGTGGCCGAGATGATCGGAGAAGGCGTTCCGGGAAGCAGCATCCGCTTCAAGGTCATGACCGGCAAGGAGTTCCAGGCCAAGGTGGCTTCCGGCCAGATTGAAACCCGCGCCAAGGAGTTGGCGCAGCGCAACAGGCGGGTCATGGTGACGGCTGTCTCCAATACCGGCTCGACCGAGACGATCAAGAACGCCGTTGAGGAGGTCAACAAGCTGAACCTGCGCTTGAACCCGGCCCAGAAGGCGATGCTCAGCGTTGTGACCAATGTGGCCGGTTCGGCCATCGACAACGCCGTCTCCTTGAGCGACGGGGATCGCCACGCGGCCTACACCCTGGTCGGCTATGAGATGGCGGTGCCGGCCACCGGGTCCCTCAATGTCGGGGTGATGGCTGCCAGTCTCCTGGTGACCAAGGTGTTGGCGGTTCAGGGGGCCTTTCCCGAAGGGGCCCAGGTGGCCTTCTCCAATCAGTTGAGAAAGCTCCAGGAGGCGGTTCGGAACCTGGAGCAGGTTTTTGACACCGGGAGCAACGGGGGTCAATTCGATGGCGCCATTCATTTGACGGCGGAATTTCAGCAGCGCCTCGACAATGTGTTGACCGCGCTTCGCGTGACCGATTTGGACCCCGCGGTTTGGATTTCCGGCTGGTGGGTCTGGCGGGTGGGGGCGGAGGAGGCGGAGCTCAAGTTCAAGGAGGCGACCCGTTCCAAGGGTCCCCAGGCCTTCGACATCATCTCCGGGAAGCATGGTCCCTACGCGATCCTGCGTCCCGGCTACCGGGCCGTCGTGTTCCTTCCCAGCAGCAAGGCTTTTCCGGAAGGGTTTGAAACGGTTCTGCAGGGGCTTCGGGAGCTGCGCACCCGGGTCGATTATTCGGAGAGGGGAGGGGAGACCGGAAAGCTTATTCTGCTGATGGACGAGGCGGACATCCGGCCCGGGGCTTCCCACGCGTCCGAAATCTCCGATATGGCCGATGTGATCGTCCCGTTGCCGGACATGGACAATGCCGTCACCGGCTTCATGTATTCAATGCTCTTTGTGCAGTTGATGACGGTGTACGGCGCCCGGGCCCGGTTTGAACCGATGCGGGAATTGCTGAGCGAAATGGATCGGCGGATTCGGTCTTCCGGCATCCTGGGGCGGGAGATCCGGCTTTTTGACGACGCGCTGGCGGATGAGAAGCATCCCGCCACGGTGATGTTCAATGACGCCTCCGAGTTTCTGTCCGCTTATTCGGTGATCTTGACGGAGCCGCAGGCGGCCAACGAAGCGGAGGGGCGCCGCATCCTCTCCGCCCTGAAAACCCGGAACCCTGATCACTTCGAGCAGTTTCGTCGGGAGGCCCAGACAGGGGCGCGCACCTACACCGAAGCGGCGCTGGATGTGACGCAGCGCGTCGTGGATGAGGCGATCGGCGGCGGCATCCGTTCGTCTGAGTGGGATCAGTTGCGCAGCGACGCGGCGGGCTGGAACAGGGGATTGAAGAAGACTCGGGACCGGCTGCTTCAGCAGCGGGAGCGTCTGGCCAGGGTTCTTGCGAACGCCGGGATGGATCTGGACTGGCTGCGGGAGGCTTACCAGCGGGTTGACGCCTACTCCCTCTCTCCGGCCGAAGCGGTCAAGTTTATCGGAAGTGTTGGGCAGTGGCGGGAGTTTACCGAAACCTATGTCCGGCATCTGTCCAAGCAGATTTCCGGCGTCGAAGCCGGTTTGGAATCCCCGGATGCCGCGTCTCCGACGGTTGAGGAGGAGGCGAACAGGACCCGCGATTCGATCCTGACCCGGGTGGACCGGTATCAGCGTCTGCACGCTCGATTCTCGGCTTCCGAGACGCTTCCTTCGGGTGTTCCATTTCCCGACGAGTTGGTTCTCTCCGTCGCGAATTTTCTCTCCGAGAATCGGTTGGATGAAGCGGAACATCTGCTTCGATCCGTTGATGATCGGTTGGGACGCGTTCGGACTTCCGAAAGCGCCGGGCGGGGTTTTGTCCAGGGGTTGCAGCGCCTGATGAGGGATGCCGTGGAGCTCCTGGATCAGCTCCGATCCCTGACGCAGGGATTGGATCAGGTTGACACGATGGTTCGTCAATTCAATGAATCGGGGACGGGGCAGATGTTGTTCGCTCAGATGCCGCCGGTCACCGTCCGGGGAATCAGCGGTACCGGCCTGGTCATTGTCAGCCGGCCTGGGCAGGCGGGCGCGTTTCAAATCCTGGTGGACGCGGTCTCCCGACGCCGGTCTGGTTTTGAGCCGCCTCAATTGAACATCCGGAGGGGTTGGACGGAAGACAGCGGCGAGGGGCCAGCCGTCTCCGTTGTGATCGTCGAAGCCCTGCCGGCCGATCTGGAAGAACGGGGCGTCATTGCGGAGATTGAGGAGGCGGTCCGTCGCGCCAATGTTGGGACGCAGCCCATTCCCCGTCCCGATCAGTTTCGGGAGGCGGTCATTCGGGAACTGGATGTTTTGTCTCTTCCGAAAGCCGGTGCGGATCGTCTGGTCGGGGAGGCCGTCGGCTTGTTTGAAGCGTTCGAGCGGACCGGTCGGCCCCAGGCGAAACAGTTCCGCAATCCGGTTGACGGCGCCAAATCCATCGTGATTGCCCTGGATGCCGATCGCCCGGGTCTGGAAATGGATGTGCTGGATCCCATCAGCCGGGAGTCGGAGGCCAATATCGGGCACACGGAGGCGGCCCGGGTTGGCGGTCTCTCTTTCTTCGTTCTTGATGTGGAGGATCGCTCCGCCGATCAGATTGCCGTCGCGGTTCAGCGGATTCGTCGGCGACTGGAGGGGGCCCGGATGCCCGAATCGTTCGAAGCCCACATGCGGCAGTTTTTGGACCGGATGCCCAACGCCTCCCTGCGCTCAATCTATGGAAAGGTGCGGGGTATTCAGCAGGATCCCGGCGAGCCCAACGAGGTGATCCTCAGTCTGAATGTTCCGGATTCGACCGCCCAGGTGGCGATGACCTTTGTGGTCCGTCAGGACGCGGCTTCCGGGTTGCGGGATCGGCTCCTTGAGCTGATTTCCGCGCAGGGGCTTCAAGTTGTCGAAACGGATGACGGTGAGCCGAAATCCCTGTTGGTTGAAACCGACTATGCCGATGATCCGGCCCGGGAGCCGGTTCATATCCTGAGGGCTGTGATCAGCGCGCCCCGTGATTCGGGGCAGGTCAAAGCCGTTTTGGATGCTATGAAGGGCGAGTTCAGCCTCCACTCGGCGGCCTCCGGTTTGGAGGCGCTGCGGCGGGGCGTGCATTACACCCTGGATGCGGACGGCAGCGCCCTCTTCCTGAACCCGGTGGAGGTCCTGCAATCGGCGGTCCTTGACAACGGCGTGTCGCTGAATCCCCTGAATGGTTCGATCACCATCGGGCAGGGGGCGGTGCTGTTCAAGAATGCCTCCGTGATGGGCCCGGCGGTCATCGGCGCCCGGGCCGAGGCCGGCGGCATCCTGCGCGGGACCGCCGATCGCCCCCTGGTGGTGGGCCCCAACGCGCGGATCCACCGGCCGGAAGCCAACGTCAAAGAGAGCGTGATCGGCCCCTGGGTGCACATCAACGGCGCCGATATCAACGGCTCCACGGTGGTCGCTTACCGGCGGGGAGATGTCACGGTGCCGGCTTCCGTGGACACCAGCAGCGTCGTGAGAGAGGGCAGCACGGTGATCGGCGGCACGGTGGGAACCCACGTCAAGCTCTACGACGGCCATGTCGTGGGCCCCTACGCGACCACCGCCAACAACTCCGAACATGCCGCCGGATTTATGTGGGGCGCCGCGGAGAAGGGGGGGACGGTCGGCTTCCCGCACGAGGGATTCACGGAAGTGGCCTGGATCGTGCCGGTCACCGCGGCGGGGCAGGCGGAGTATTTCACCCCCGCGTACCATGAGAAGTTGAAAGCGATCCTGCGGGCCGTTGTCATGGGCGAGCTGGTCAGCCAGGAGCTGGCTGAGGAGGCGCCGGTTTCCAGCTCGGGGAACCTGTTCAGGGTTACCTTCCGGCTGGATGGGGAGGAGATCACCTTCCTGATACAGCGGATCAACATCGGCGCCAACGGGATCAGCAGCGACTATTCGCCGCTGACCGGCGTGATCTCCAGCACCATCATGGAGGCCGGCGCGGCCACCGGGGTCAATGCCGTTCTGAAAGCTCCCTCGCTGGTGGCCTTCAGGGCTTTGGTCGGCAATGGAAGGGAAGCCGGCGGCTTCATCGCCCCCGGGACGGTCCTGGTCGGCGCTCCCAAGGCGCTTGCCCTCGAGGGCTACCGGGATCTTGAGAAGGGGTTCACCTTGCCGGACAAGTTTTCACAGCATGTCCAGGTTCAGTTCGACTATTTCCACCGCGTGGCTCTTTCCGCGGAGGTTCTGGCGGAAGCGGCTTCCCGGGCCGCCGATCCGTTTGAGTTGGCCGGTTATGCCGCGGCGGTCCGGTCCATTCATGAAGCGTTCAATCGGGTCGGGCCCCGCTACATGAAAGCCCTCACCCGGGAAACACTGGAGCTTTCCATTAAGAATCTGGAGGCTCAGCGCGCCGCTTTCACCCCGGACATTTTGAGCGCCATCGGCAACGGAGGGGATGGGGCTCGTTTCCAGCACGGCAGATTGGTCGCCCGGATCAACGACCAGACGCAACTGTTGGTCCGTTTGGATGAGATCACGGCGGACTACGAGAAGAATATCGTCGCCGTCCTGGATCGGGCGTTCGAGTTGGTCGGCGCCGTCTCGCAGGCCGATGTGGCCGGCTGGGTCAAGGAGCGGACGCTGGATTCGGAGGCCACCTGGACCAATCCTCTGGCTCCCGCTCCGATGGGAAGCGGCCTGGAAGCGGTCTACCGCGCCTCCGGTGACCGGTCTGAATATCTGCCCGCGGATCTCATCGATGGCCTGGTGACCGTGGGGCTCAAGCCGGGGCAGGTGGGGCTGCTGCAGTGGGCTGACGGGCTTCCCAAGGAGGAAAACAGTGATTTCGCGCTGTTCCGGGTTGCCTCCGATGGTGAATCTCTTGAGATGCTGGATCAGCGGCTCGCGCAGTTTGTCGTGGCCGCCTTCCGCGGAGCTGATTCCCAGATGCTGCAGGGGGCCCGGATCCCCGCGGTGGTCGGGGCCGAATGGGATTCGGCCGCCGCCGGCTCCGATCTGACGGTCGAAACCGGGGAAGCCGATTCTTCCATTTCGGTGCGGTGGTCCCCGGGAGCCCATGCGCTGACGGCCGATTTCGGCGGCCGCAGGCCTCATGTGATCTTCCAGCGTCTGGAGCCGGCCAGGTCCGCCTCCGGCTTGGAGGATGCGGGCTTGGCTGCCGGGCAGGATGTGTCCGTCCCGGCCGCGGCGGTTTCGACAGGGGTGATCGCAACGGTGTCCCATCTGCGGCAGGCCC
>Ga0210019_1004437_pt1 | contig 12191 bp, 7 predicted proteins | sample CryGeyCG2114_020_2_FD_183969 | JGI IMG/M metagenome (GOLD analysis project Ga0210019, IMG submission 183969) | Groundwater microbial communities from aquifer - Crystal Geyser CG11_big_fil_rev_8/21/14_0.20 (SPAdes) (version 2) | ecosystem: Environmental > Aquatic > Deep subsurface > Groundwater ...
CTGAAGGCCGGCCGCGTCGAGTACAAGGTCGACGACTACGGCATCATCCATGTCCCCGTCGGAAAGGCCTCCTTCGCCGCCGACAAGCTCGTCGGCAACGCCAAGACCGTACTCGACGCCATCCTCAAGGCCAAGCCGTCCGCCTCGAAGGGCATCTACATGATCAGCGTGACGGTGTCCTCCACGATGGGCCCCGGATTCAAGGTCGAGGTCAGCGACAAGGCCGCCGCCTAACCGCCGCCCGATAAACAAAAGGCCCCCGCGCAAGCGGGGGCCTTTTTCTTTGCCTCCAAGCCGGGCCTACGGTCCGCTGATCGCGACCAAGGTCGAGTCCACGTCGCGCGCGCGCGTCGCGATGGCGTAGCTCGTCTTATCGGCCTTAAAGCGAAAGGCCTTCAAGTCATAGAGCGCCGACATGTCGCGCAGAAAGCCTCGGGGATCGAGAGACTCCTCCGCCAGAGCGAACAGGCTGCCCGCGTAGCGGCCGTTCTTCAGGTGATAGGAGGCCTGCAATGTCCGAACCTCGGAGAGACCCGCCTTCGCGTGCGACACCGTCATCAGCTTCAGATAGCGCGCCTCCCAGATTCCGCTCCAGCCCGAGACCAACGCGAGCGCGATGACCAAGGTCCCCGCTGAGAGTCGCAGGACAAAGCTCCGCCCGCCCCCCGCAGGCCGGTTGCTGAGAACCTCGCTACCCGCGGTGAAATCATGCCAGGCTCTCCCTTTCGGGTCGACGAGAGCCCAAAAGAATCCGAGCGTGAAGATCGAACTCGGCAGATAGGACAGAGCGCGCGTGACGGCACGCCCGAAATCAAGCGGCTCCCCCTCCGAGTCGGCCACGCGCAGGCCGAACAGACTTTTGCCAAAGGTAACGCGCCCGTCGCAGGAGAAATACGCTTGGTAGACGATGAAGATCGCCGCCAGGAAGGCGACCACGGCGGTTCCTTTTTGATTAAGCAGAAGCGGAAGGCTCCGGTCGAAGGCCTTTAGAATCAAAACCCAGGCCGCGGCAAACAACGCGATGTCGATCGCGAAGGCCACGCCTCGCTCGGCGAATTCGGCTCTATGAGAGACGGGTTGATGTTGATTCATGGGATTATTCTCCCTCGACGATGCGGCGCGAGCCCTTCTGATCGAGAATGAACTGAGTCATCTTCTCCCCGATCTGGCAGTACTTGTCGACATTATTGAGGCTTTCGGGGTTGTGATAAGACACCTTATCGCTTCCCGGCTTAAAGCCCAGCTTGGCCGCGCAGTCGGCGAGGGCCGCCTCAAGCACCGCCTGCTGCGAAGACTCATGCGGCCAGGTCAGCCTGAACCAGCGCTCGATATGACCCGAGAGCTTGTCGCTATTGCCGGTGAGCTCGGCGAGCTTTTTTCGACGGGAATTCCCGTTCGTCGTGTACTCCTTACGGAGGGCATCAATGGTCTCGTCGATCCTGACGGCGAAACCTGCGGCCAGATCGGCGTCCGCCTGAGCGAGAAGTTTCGCAGGATCACGATCTCCCCTTTCCTTCACCGCCAGCTCCGCGATCTTGGCCTGAGCCTCATCTTCAATGGCCTTCTTGCTGGCGATGCACCACGCCTCGGCCTCGGCCGAGGCCTTCTCCCGTTCCGCCTTCGCGATGGAGGGGTCGTCGAAGAAATCCTGCTTAATCGCCGCGGCCGCGGCTTTTTTCTCTTTACACGTCAAATCCGAGGCCGTCAGTTGCTCGAGGCGCTTTACCTCCACCTCATTGCGCGAGCTTATGTTCGCGCCGGCCATCTCGGCCGCGGCGGCGCGCCGGCGCGCGGCGTATGTCTCATAGTCGTTGCGAACGAGATCCTTTGGATTATCACAGCCAGCGGCGCCGTCCATGATTTTTTTCGTCGCGGGCGGGACCTTATTGGAAATCTCCGTCTCCGCCCCAGGCTTGATCCCGGTATCCAGCGATTCGCCCGGTTGACCCAAACCACCAATAGAAGCCAGGACGGCCTGATACTTGGCGTCGGCCAAAGCGCCCTCGAGAATGTGCCCCGCGATGATCGCAGCGACAGCTTCGCGATATGACGCCCTCTCCTCCACGCTCGACGGCACGAGGCCATTGAGCACTATTTTTTTACCTCCCTGAGTGTAGACGATCTCCTTGCCGCCGTCGATCACCTCAACTTTGGCACTTCGTGCGGCCTCCAGCAGTTCCTTGCGCGCTGCGGCCATATCCTTGCCTGCCTGCGAGTTGACCCACGCATCGCCCTGCTCGCGCTTATTGTTCTCGTACAGGGCATCGAGCTTCGCGTAATGAGGGGTTTTGGACAGGATATCCATCACGGACCGGGCCAAGGCATCCGGCGGCAGGTCACTGACCGCCTCCGTCGCGCGCAGGGAGACCTCAAGCTGGGTAATCGTCTTGCCTCCGAGACGAGGCTTGGCCGCCGTCACGATCCGGTCGATTTGGGCCGAGCGGATCGCGATGAGGTTGTTCAGGCCGATATCCAATGAGGAGAGAAAGCGAGCTTTCGGTTCCGGCTCGTCGAGAGCGTTGACGCCCTTACCAACGAGCGCCTCCAGCGCGTCCTTGAACTTCGGATCAGCCGCGTTCTCCTTGCTGAACGCCGGGGCGGTAATCGGGGACGGCAACCTGGGCAGAAAATCCTTCACGCCGGGCAATGCCGCGCCCGAGCGTCTGATGACGGCTGTGTTCGCCTGCCCGAGGACTGCAATATCCTCGCCGAGCGCGAGCACGGCGAGACGGAACCGCTTAACCGCCGTGCCGCCTTCCTTGCCTTGCTCATCGAGCACCTTGCGCAAGGCCAAGCCGAGGGACTCACGCGTCACGGTCCCGGGGGCAGTGGGGCTGGTGAACACGACCTCCTTCGGCGCCGCGCCCGCCATCGCGCCGCCGGAGTTCCGCTTCAGGAAGTCGGACTGGGTCTTGGAAATCTCGGAGGTCTTGACGATGCCGAGCGCGACGCCCGTCTCGGTCACCTCATCGGCTGCCGCGAGAACCTCGGCGATCTTCGGGTCGATCGCCTTGTAGAAATCGTCGGCGATCAGCATGATCTCCGCCTGGCGGCCCGCATTGTTCGAATTCCAGTATTTTTTAATGTCAGGAACGGAGAAGGAGCCTACGACGAGTCGCCACGTGCCCGCGTCGCAGATACCGACATCACCAAGCTTAAGAACCGGGCGGTTGACCCCCTCCACGACCTGGTCTATAATGCGCGCGTCCGGCACCGTGCCGCCCGCGCGGAAATCGTTGACGACCTTCTCAAGGAAAGTCGTGTCGCAACGCTCGCCGGGTTTGGGCGCGGCGGCCGCGGGTAACGCGGCAAAAAGGATGAGCAACGAAAGGCAGGAGGGGGTTTTCATAGGGGTCTCCAGGGGACAACCGAAGGATAAGCCCGGAGCCTTGTTTTGTCAAGCCCGCGCGATATTACAGGCCGCGCCGCCGCACGAAGCCGTCTCGGCCCGGCTTTAGTCGTCGTCCGAACCGGCCTTAACGCGGGGCGGCCTGCCGGCGGCGAGCCAGGCCAGGTAGGCCTCAAGGAAGGGGTCAAGATCGCCGTCCATGACGTTGGAGATCTGAGAGGTCTGCTCGCCGGTGCGCAGGTCCTTGACCATCTGATAGGGCATGAACACGTAGGAGCGGATCTGGTGGCCCCAGGCGATGTCGCCCATCTCTCCGTAGTGCTTTTCCACGGCCGAGCGCTTCTTGTCGAGCTCGATCTGGTAGAGCTTGGCCTTGAGCATGCGCATCGCGTTCAGCCGGTTCTGGAGCTGGGAGCGCTCGGTCTGGCAGGCGACGATGAGGCCGGAGGGCGCGTGCCGGATACGGACCGCGGTCTCGACCTTGTTGACGTTCTGGCCCCCGGCGCCGCCGGAGCGGAAGGTCTCGAGCGTGATGTCCTCGTCCTTGACCTGGATGTCGATCTCGTCCTCGATGTCGGGAACCACGTCGAGCGACGCGAACGAGGTGTGGCGGCGCTTGGCCGAATCGAAAGGGCTGATGCGCACGAGACGGTGCACGCCCATCTCTCCCTTGAGCAAGCCGTAGGCGTTGGGCCCCTTGATGAAGGCGGACAGGCTCTTGAGGCCGGCCCCGTCGCCCTTGGATAACTCGGTGATGACGACCTCATAGCCGTTCTTCTCGCACCAGCGCTGATACATGCGCCACAGCATCTCGGCCCAGTCGCAGGCCTCGAGGCCGCCGGCGCCGGAGTGCACGCTGACGATCGCGTCGTCCTTGTCGAACTCGCCGGACAGCTTCAGACGCATGTCCATGGCGCGCAGAAGCTTTTCGGCAACCTTAATACCGGCGGAGGCCTCTTTGATCTCCCCCTCATCCTGCATCTCGGTAGCGAGCTCGCAATGCGCCTTCAGGTCGTCGAGGGTCATCTGCGCCTTGTCGTACTCGGCCAAGGTCTTCTTGAGGTCGTTGAGCTCCTTCGACTTCTTCTTGGCCTTTATCGAATCCGCCCAAAACGAGGGCTCGCCCGCCTCGGCCTCGCGCGAGGAGACTTCCTTGCGCAGCTTGTCGAGGTCGAGCAGCTTGCCGATCTTGGCGAGCAGGGCCCGCATCTCGTCGATCTTGTTGGAGGTCTCGGTGAACATCGAGAGGTATTCTACGAAATCTAGGGGTCAGACCCTCACAACGCAACAACGAGGGGTCAGACCCCACAACGCAACAACGGGAGGTCAGACCCCTAACGGACGAAAAGCTTGAGGGTGGAGGCGTGGAGGCGGGCGGTGTCCTCGGGGGTGGGGCCGTAGCCGCCGCCGAGGGTGACGGCGACGGGGACCTGATACACGCGGCAGATGTCGTAGACGGCCATGTCGCGGTCCTTGATGCCGGACTCGGTGAGCTTGAGGCCGCCCAGGCGGTCGCGCTCCCAGACGTCGACGCCCGCTTGGTAGATCACGAGGTCGGGCTTAGACTCCATCACGGCCCTCAGCCCATGCTTGAGCTTGTCGTAGTACTCGGCGTCGCCGGTGCCTCCGCGAAGCTCGATGTCGAGTGAGCTGCGCCGCCGGATCTCCGGGTACAGACCGTCCTGGTGCATCGAGAAGGTGAAGGTGTCGGGATCCATCTCGAAGATGGCCGCGGTGCCGTTGCCCTGATGAACGTCGAGGTCGATCACCGCGGCGGTCTCGATCATGCCCTCCGCCCGCAGCCGAAGGATCGCGAAGGCGATGTCGTTGACGGCACAGTAGCCTTCGCCGTAATCTTTAAAGGCGTGGTGCGCCCCGCCGCCGGCATGAAGCCCGACGCCGGTCTCCAGCGCATGCCGCGCCGCCAGCAAGGTCCCCCCCGCCGCCAAACGATGCGCGCGCGCGATCTCCGGGGAGAATGGAAGCTCCAGGCGGGCTATGTCGGCTGGGCTCAAAATGCCGGTCATCAGCTTTTCGACCCAGTCACGGCTGTGAGCAAGAAGAAGATCGTGGCGCGACGGCTCTAAAGGCTCGACGAGCTCGGCGAAAGACCGGCATGCGTCCGCGGCCAAACGGAATTTTTTTGTCGAGAACGCGTGCTCGCCGTAATCCACCTCGTACTCCGGCGAATACACCACCCGAGGCTTCATACTTTCCCGCGCCTATCCCTAAGAAGGGCCCCAGCTCCAGCGAGAAGAAGAAGGATCAAGCAGGTCGCACCCAGCCAATCGCCGTGGCGCGTGTAAAACGAGCGGGCGGGAAAAGCGTCCTCAAGCGGCACCTCCGCGTCGAGTCGGCCGCGTTCGTTGAGGGCGAGCTCCGCCGTCGTCACGCCCCACGGGTCGATGACGGCGGACACGCCGTTGTTGCCGGCGCGTATCACGCTCAGGCGGTTCTCGATCGCGCGAAAGCGATTGACGCGATAGTGCTGGCGCGGGCCCCAGGTGTCGAGATACCATGCGTCGTTGGTGATGTTGATCAGCAGGCGCGCGCCGCGAGCCGCGTCAAGCCGCGGCCAATACGGAAAAATCGCCTCGTAACAGATCGTGACGGCGGTCGGTCCCCAGACGGTCCGCAGCAGAGGCTGCCTCGGCGCCCCCGCCTCGAGGTCGCCCAGGTTATCGAGAATCATGAGCCAACGGTCGATCACGAAGCGCGGCACGAAGCGCCGCAACGGCACGAACTCCCCGAACGGGACGAGTTGGCGCTTCGAGTAATCGCCGTCGAGCCGGCCGTCCGGCGCGATCAGCTGAACGGCGTTGGCCGGGCCGTGGCCACTATCACCGGAAGCGATGATGCCCACGAGTTGCGGAGCGCCGAGCGTGACGGCCCAGCGCGAGGCCTCGGGCACGGGCTCGGCCCGCGTCGTCCAGCGCGGGATCGCGGTTTCAGGCCAAACGACGAGCGACGGCGGCGCGGGACGGGGACGGGAGAGAAGCTCGTCGTAACCCGTGAGAATTTCCATGATCCAGGACTCGCTCCATTTGTGGTACTGATCCACGCGCGGCTGCAGGATTTCGACCCGCGCGGCGGGTCCTCGCGACTCGGGCCGCGAGGCCAGGACATAGGCCCCGTGCGCCCAGACGCCGGCCGACAAAGCGATCGCGAGCGCCATCGTCGGGGCGGCGGCTTCGTCCCGCTCGCCGCGCCACACCTCGGCGAACGCCGCCGCGAACAGCATGATCACGAAATCAAGAAGATGCGGGCCGCCCCAGGAGACGGCCTGAATCAAGGACAGGTTGCTCCACTGCGTATACGCGAGAAGATCCACGCCGAAACGCGGCGTCCAACCCGACGCGGCGGAGGCGACGGCCGTCCAGCACAACGCCCACAGCCACGGGCGCGCCATGCTCCCGGCGCCGCGGGACAGACGATGCGCGAGCGCGGAGACGGCGGCCCAACTCGCGCCGAGCACGGAGGCCAGCGCGATCACCGCGAGCGCGGAGACGACGGCGGGAACCTGCGCGAAGCGGCATGTCGCGTAAATCCAATGCAGGGCGACGACATGATAGGCGAAGCCCGCCGCGAAGCCGTGCAGGGAAGCGCGTCGCGTCGTGGGCGCCGTGTTCGCGGCGACGATCATCGGTGTGAAGCCGAACCACGCGAAGGCCCATAATCCGAGAGACGGCAAACCCAGCGCCGCAAGCGCAGCGCCGAGAGCGCTCGCGGCGAGCGGAGCGGCCCTCAGTTGGGCGTGTCCGCCCCGTGGCATTTCTTGTACTTCTTGCCCGAGCCGCAGTAGCAAGGATCGTTGCGGCCGATGCTCTGAATGCCCCGGGGAGCGGCGGCTCCGCCGCCCGATAGAATGCTCGTCCCCGCGGCCTGGCGACCGATGCGTGACGGCTCCGCGACGGGGTCCGATCCGGATGTTCCGCTCGCGTCGGGATGAACGGCGACGATCGGCGGCGGCGCGACGGCAGCCTTGGGGGCTTCCACGCGGAAAACGTATTCAACGGTCTGCTCGCGCACGCGGCCGAGCAGAGCCTCGAAGTAGCGGAAGGATTCCTTTTGGTACTCGACCTTCGGGTCCTTCTGCGCGTAGGAGCGCAGGAAGATCGCCTTCTTGAGATGATCGAGGTCGTAGAGATGATTCTTCCAGGCCTTGTCGATCATCTGCAGCATGACCATCTTCTCGACTTCACGGAAATCGTAGCCCGTGAAATCGGAGGGGCGGCGAGCGTAGATGTCCATCGCGGCCCGAAGAAGATCTCGCTTGAGGCCTTCCCTGGAGAGCCGCGAGGCCTCCTCGGGCGTCGGCTTCCAGACGATCGCGAATGTGCGCTCAAGGTAGGCGGACAGCTCGATCAGGTTCCAGGTCTGGTAATCCAGTTCGTCGGAGATCGCGGCGTCGACCTGCTCGGTCACGTCCTCCTGAATCATGGCCTTGATCTGCTCGCTCACGGACGCGCCGAACAGCACCTCGTCGCGAAGCTTGTAGACGACCTCGCGCTGCTTGTTCATCACGTTGTCGTAGTCTAAAAGCTGTTTTCGAATGTCGAAGTTATGGGTCTCGACGCGGCGCTGGGCGTTCTCGATCTGATAGGAGACGAGGCTGGACTCGATGACCTCCCCCTCCTTCATGCCGAGCCTCTCCATGAGCGGAGCTATGCGGTCCGAACCGAACAGCCGCATCAGCTCGTCGTCGAGCGCCAGATAGAAGCGGGTCGAGCCGGGATCGCCCTGGCGGCCGCAGCGGCCGCGAAGCTGGTTGTCGATGCGCCGTGACTCATGGCGCTCGGTGCCGAGGACATGGAGGCCGCCGACGGACTTGACGAACTCGTACTCCGCCGCGTCCTGAGGGCTGCCGCCGAGCAGGATGTCCGTGCCGCGGCCGGCCATGTTGGTGGCGATGGTGACCCCGGCCTTGCGGCCGGCCTGGGCGATAATCTCGGCCTCCATCTCGTGATACTTCGCGTTGAGCACCTGGCAGGGCACGCCCTTGCCGCGCAGCATCGCGGAAATCTTCTCCGACTTCTCGATCGAGCGCGTGCCCACGAGGACGGGCCGGCCGATCTTCCACAGCTCGATGACTTCCTCGACTATCGCGTTGAACTTCTCCCGCTCGCTCTTGTAAACGAGGTCGGACAGGTCCTCGCGGGCCGTGACGCGGTTCGTCGGGATGTCGCAGACCTCCATCCCGTAGATCTCCTGGAACTCGTCGGCCTCGGTCATGGCCGTACCGGTCATGCCCGAGCGCTTCTTGTAGATCTTGAAAAAGTTCTGGAAGGTGATCGTCGCCAGCGTCTGGTTCTCTTCCTTCGGCGGAAGGTTCTCGTGCGCCTCGACGGCCTGATGCAGGCCATCGGACCAGCGCCGGCCGGGCATCAGACGGCCCGTGAACTCGTCGACGATGATGACTTCCCCGTCCTTGACGACGTACTCGACATCGCGCTTGTACAGATGCCAGGCGCGAAGAGCCTGCGTGATGTGGTGGACCCACTCTCCCTCGAGGTCGTCGTACAGGTTCCCCAGGCCGAGCATGGCTTCGCACTTCGAAACGCCGTCCTCGGTCAGAATGGCGGTATGGTTCTTCTCGTCGACGATCGCGTCGAAGCCCGCCTGAAGATCGGTTCCTTTGTATTTCGCCTGGATCTCGTCTTCCTCGGTGATGATGCGGACCTTAAGGTGCGGGATCAGCTTGTTGACGACCGCGTAGCGCTCGGTCGACTTTTCGGCCGCGCCCGAGATGATCAGCGGCGTGCGCGCCTCGTCGATGAGAATCGAGTCGACCTCGTCGATGATCGCGTAATAGAGATGCTGGAGCACCCGGTCTTCCTTGCGCACGACCATGTTGTCGCGCAGATAGTCGAAGCCGAGCTCGTTGTTGGTGATGAAGGTGATGTCGCAGCGGTAGGCGGCCTGACGCTCCTCGTTGGAGATGTCGTGCTGGACGCAGCCGACGGTCAGCCCGAGAAAGCGATAGACCGGGCCCATCCACTCGCTGTCGCGCTTGGCCAGATAGTCGTTGACCGTAACGATGTGACAGCCTTTGCCGACCAGGGCGTTGAGATACGCCGGGGCGGTCGCCACCAAGGTCTTTCCTTCGCCGGTTCGCATTTCGGCGATCGAGCCGTTGTGCAGGACCATGCCGCCCAGCAGCTGAACGTCGAAATGACGAAGGCCGATCGATCGGCGAGCGGCCTCGCGACACAGGGCGAAGGCCTCGGGCAAAACCTCGTTTAAAGCCGCGGTCTCGGCCTGCTTGCGCTCCTCGCGCTTGTCGTCGTTGTTCTCGGGGACCGTGATCCGGGAGAAAAGCTCGGCCACGCGGACCTTCAGCGCGGCGGTGCGCAGCGGAAAATCCGCGTCGGACAGCGCCTTTACCTCGTCTTCAAGGGCGTTGCACTTTTCCAGCGTCGGGCGGAAACGCTTGAGCGTCCGCTCGCTGGGCGTGCCGAAAATCTTCTCGAACGTGGCTTTGATCATGGCTGAGAATTTAAGTGTAGCAATTTCGCCCGGGCCTTAAGAAACGACCCGGCGTCGCGGGCACGCCGGACAAACCGCGAGCCTCCGGGACCAGCCCGGAAGCTCGCGAGGGCTTAAGCGCCCATGTCCTTATTCGGCGTTATTGGTTGTAGCGGTCCTTGGCGTATTTTTTCAGGGCCTCGGCCTCTTTGGCGCTGAGACCCTTCTGCCAGATGTGCTCGTCCTGGGCCAGGAGCGCCGCGACGCGGGCCTTCCACTTCTTCTCCATTTTCGGGCTCTTAAGCTTGGCCGCCTCGACCACGGCCGGCAGGAACTTGGAGTAGAAGTGCTTGGAAACCTCGTACATGCCGTGCCAGTGCGTGTAGTCCGGACCCATCATGCTGGCGCCGTGGCGCGCGCGCCGGCCTTCATGGTGCCACAGCTCCCAGTACACCCACTGAACCTCATGCTCGAAGGGCGCCTTCTGCTGGAGCACGCCGTCCTTGATCAGTTCGTCCATGATGCCCTTGGCGGGCTTGGCGAACTTGTCGTTGTAGAGGGTCACCAGGCTGTCGAACTGGATGTAGAAGTTGTCGACGAAGCTGTCGCCGTGGCAGTTCACGCAGGCCGCCTTCATCTTGCCGCGCCGCTGCTGCCAGGTGAGGACTTTCGCCACCTTGCGCTCGACCTTCTTGGCCACGAGGGCCTCGCCCTCGAGCACCTTCTCGGTCGTCATGACCTTATCGCCCGGCTTGGGCAGGGCGCGAGGCTCCGGATAATCCTCCTTGAAGCCGTCCTCGAAGACGACGAGGTTGAGCTTGGCGCTGACGACCGGACGCAGGGTCCAGCTGATGCGCTCGCCCACGTCGTGGCTGTTCGCCTCGACCTTGCCGTCCTTGCTCATGTGCCCCGCCATGTGGCAGGTCGCGCAGGTCGGCGCCGCGGAATAGTCCTTGCCCAGAATCCACGAGTCCTTGTCGAGCGCCATCTTATCGCGGTTGGCGTTGAAGGCGATGCCGTGCTTGGACTCGTTGTAAATCTCGATCTGCGGATGGTCGGGACCCATGTGGCACTTGCCGCAGTTCTCGGGATTGCGCGCGGTTTTGGCCTCGAAGGCGTGGCGGGAATGGCAGGCGTTGCAGGAGCCGCGCGACCCGTCGGGATTGATGCGGCCGATGCCGCTGTTGGGCCAGGTCGTAGGATCGAGAACCGGCTTGCCTTCGGGACCCACGCGCAGGAGCTCGCCCTTGGCGTCCTTCTGGAACTTGATGATGCTTCCGTGGCACTGGAGGCAGCCGTTGACGGCGTCGGCGTTGTTGCCCGGCATGCCCGCGGCCTTCTCGGCCAGGACATTGTCGAGGCTGGCCAGAATCTCCCCGGCCAGGGCGTGGTGGCTGCGCGAGAACTCCGTGTTCTCCTTGTCATGACACTGCGCGCAATCCTTGGGGGTCACGATCATCGAGATGCGCTCTCCATGATGCACCCACGAGCCGACCTTGTCCTTGTCGGCGCCGTGGCAGGCCAGGCAATCGACTCCGTTCTTGGCGTGCTTGGAGCGATCCCACTCCATGACGAGCGCCGCCGAATGCTTGCGGTGGCAGCCGGCGCAGCTCTCGGCCGCGCGCGAAACGCCCGGAAGGAGCGCCAGCAGGACGGCAATAAAGATGGAAACCAGGTTGTTTTTTATATCAAACCCCATAACGCCGTCTATTTCGGATTTTAATATCCTAAAGAATGCTGCAACAAATCAAGGGGAGCCGTCAAATCGCATCAACGGCGGCCCTGAGAGCCTAGCGCAGGCGCGCTTTAAGGATCTTGTCGCCGGGCTCGAGGACGTCGAGAACGCCCATGCCCGAAACCACGCGGCCGAAGGCGGTGTAGCGGCCGTCAAGATGCGGGGTGGGAACCAGGCACACGAAGAGCTGGCAGCCGCCGGTGTCGGGGCCGGCCTTGGGCATGCCCAAGGTCCCTCGCAGGAACGGCGCCGGGTTGACCTCGTCGACCAGGCGGAAACCGTCATCCCCCCAGCCCGAGCCGCGCGGATCGCCGCCCTGCACGACGAAGGCGGTCACGACGCGATGCCAGATCGTCCCGTCGTAGACGCCCCGGCGAGCCGCGTCCGCGACCGCGGCGGCCGTGTTGGGCGCGGCTTCAGCGTCGAGCAGGAGCTCGACTATTCCCTTCTCCGTTTCCAAAACAAGGGTGGGCGATGAGGTTAACGGAGTAAAAAATTTAGGCGCGTCGAGGCCGGGCCCGGCCTTGAGCGAAACGCCGGAGGCCTTAAGCGCCTTGCCCAGGGATTCCCGAATCTCGGCGGTCAGGCCTTTGCGCTGCCAAGCCGCCTGCAAGGCCCCGGCCAGCTCCGGAGACTTCCGTT
>Ga0210019_1004438_pt1 | contig 12184 bp, 13 predicted proteins | sample CryGeyCG2114_020_2_FD_183969 | JGI IMG/M metagenome (GOLD analysis project Ga0210019, IMG submission 183969) | Groundwater microbial communities from aquifer - Crystal Geyser CG11_big_fil_rev_8/21/14_0.20 (SPAdes) (version 2) | ecosystem: Environmental > Aquatic > Deep subsurface > Groundwater ...
TATTGGTTAAGGATGTTAATATCACGAGACCTGCTGATTGATTTTTTCTTAAAAACTTTAAAAATAAAAGGCATGCGCTCTTAAGTTACTTCCGTTCATCATTCTTTCGTCAGTTGGTGTTCACTAAATCACAGCACATGCCATAGCAATAAAAGTTTATCTTATATATAATTATTTCCCTTGAAAGCATTAAACAAAAAGTTTGGTAAATTGTTGTTCGCCAAAATTTTCTTACTGCCTTACAGGTTCATACGCTTACGCTATTCCCAAAAATCCTTAAGATATGTGCCTTCGTTAAAATTCATAAAAACGAGAAATCAAGATATTGTTATCACAACATTATCTAACAAAGCCCTAAAAAATGCTTTGTATTTTTTGGGCACAGAAAATATCAGATTTTCTTGTGTTTTAACGAAATTGCCAAAAAATAAAACGAAAGATTTATTACTTTCAACCTTTTTTATAACATTATCATGAAATTATCCCTAGAACAGAAATCAAATTTGATTAAATTATCAGAAAAAGCATCAGATTTACTGATAAATATAATTGACGAAGATTTGCCTTCTGTTAAACAACCAACAAATCGTGATTTAGAATTTAAGAAAATTCTTGCACAGATATACCAAATTTGTCCTTTATTGTCAGATTCTTATACACTTATGTATAATCATATTCAAAAACAAAAGATTTATCCACAAGATAAGTATTATAAAAGGTTACGAAAGGGGTAATGGCAAGAACTCAACTTTGGATTTTTCGGCTTCGCCCAGCGTTGCACTAAAACCCAACCTTCGCTAACGCTCAGGGAAAACTAACATCAGAATTCCTGTTAATTGCCCCGAGCCTATATGCGAGAGCGTAGCGTGGTCGAGGAGCGAAGCGATGAAGAAGTTGTTGGGAAAAATTTATATAGTTGTGAGGTTTATCAACAGTTATGGAACAATATTGGATGCCAAAGGAATTAGATTTTGAAAATTTAAAGTTATGTCTGGATAATTATTCTCCTAATTTTCTATATATTAGATTAATTAGTTCAATGGGTGGTACAGTAAAAGTCAATGAGATATTAGAGGGCAGAATGCTCGATTTTAAAAAAGATAAATCTGGTTTATATATGCTCATTGATTCGGATGAAGTATTCCACTTTCCTTTGAAAGATTATCAAGAAGGCTTCTCACTTGCATATGAAAGAATTGAACCAACGGAAGATGGTATTGGAAGAATGGTAATGCTAAGCCACGGAGTAGATCCATATGATCCTAATCTTCCAGAACCAAGAAAATCAACTTTAAGAACAATATTAGATCATCATCTAATGGAAATAAATTTTGAAGGAAGGATAAACCTTAAATTTCACTCTTGGTGGGAAAAACCACATTGGAAATACTGGACTATTGATAAACCTGGCAGTATTCAAGAAACTATCTTGAAACAGCAGATTGAGTATGATGAAGAAGATTCTTAAATTTTTTCCGACAATTGCATTTAACATCGGGATCCCTGTTCAACGAAATTGCGGGGCTCGGAAAAATTAATAAACTTGGAAATTAATTCATACTTATGATTGAAAATATAATTGGTTTTGCCGCTGGTTTTTTGATTGCAGTTAGCATGATTCCCCAAGTGATAAAATCCTACAAAACTAAAAGCGTTGAAGATATATCCCCCCTGATGTTATTCGTAATTGGTATTGGAACGGCTCTCTGGGTAATTTATGGAATATTAATAACTAGTTTTCCAATTATAGCTATGGATGGTTTTGGGTTTTTGGTCAATCTTATCTTGATTTACATGAAGATAGTGTATAGGAAATAAACCTCGCCCCGCGACCCTGCGCTCCCTTCGGTCGCTTGCCACGTTGCACTCTCACTCCACTTCGTTCCGTTCGGGGCACATAACAGTAAGTTGCATATATTAATGAGAATATTAGTGCTATAAGAATTCTTATTTATTTAGTCAGCGCCCACCTTATTTTGCTACCATTAATAAATTTTTGACATTTACTTGAGAAAGAGATTCAACGGGAATTCTTTTACTTACATTTAATAGCTCTATACCTAATATATTTTCATCTTTGTCCATATCTATAATTGTAAAATCATCTATCTTTTTATTCTTTAAAAAGTTTCCTTTTCTAAATTCTATATACATAGCATCTGCTTCTTTATCATAGCTTATTTCCATCTTATATCCAATATAGTGTTATCACCTTTATATTATTTTCTATTCTTTCACATACAATCTCAATATTTCCTCTTTCAATTAGTTTTTGAAAGTATATCAATCCATGTTTCTTAATAGTTTTATCTAGATACCTAACTGAGTCAATTACTTCTTGTTTTAGTATTTTTCTTTTACTGAGTCTATCTTCTGCATGATGCGTAAAAATAATGTTCATAATGTATGTATACCATCCCCTTTTATTAATTTTTCGGGTGGGCGCTTCCCTTATACTTCCCATTTATAAGGTTTGATTCAGCTAACAGGAATGATTAATAAATGGACACAAATATTATATACTAGCTGACCCTTATAAACAACAATAACTGGATAATATGGGCCTTGGAATATGGATAGACTTAAAAATAAAAAAAATATTCACAAAATAGTCTTAATTTTAATACTAATATTTATTGCTTTAATCCCTATAATACACAAGCCTGTTCTGAAAACTTATGTTCAAGAAAATGAAACTACCAAGCTAATTGATAAATATACAAAACCAAGACAAGACATGGTTGAAAATCAGTTGAAAAACAGGGATATAAACGATGAAAAGGTTTTAGAGGTTATGAATAATATACAAAGGCACAAATTTGTCCCCTCTTATTTAATAGAACAGGCATATGATGACAACCCCTTGCCAATTGGTTATGGCCAAACAATAAGCCAGCCGTATATTGTGGCTTTAATGACCCAAAGCTTGCAGTTAAAAGAAAATAATAAGGTATTGGAGATAGGAACTGGTTCTGGCTATCAGGCAGCTGTTTTAGCTGAGCTTGTAAAAGATGTCTACACAATAGAGATAATTAAAGAGTTGGCAGACTCTGCTGAAAACAGATTAAATAATTTAAATTATAAAAATATAAGAGTAAAAAATGCTGATGGTTATTTTGGCTGGGAAGAAGAAGCTCCTTTTGATGCAATAATCATAACAGCTGCAGCCAACCATATACCTCCGCCTTTGCTAAATCAATTAAAAGACAAAGGGAAATTAATTATTCCATTAGGCAGTACTTTAAGTTTTCAAACCCTAACCTTGGTAACCAAAAAAGGAGATGAACTAGAAACAGAATTTATAACAGGTGTCAGGTTTGTGCCTTTAACAGGTCAGGCCTTAAAAAAATAACTCCAGCTAAATAAAACAATCCAGCTAAAAACAAAACAGAATTATAACCAAGGAATAATGCAATAAGAATAGCCAATATAGGGCTTAGAACCGAGGCACTTCCATTAACAGCCCATGCCCAGGCTATGAGATCTTTCTTTATTATTCTTATTCCTAATGGAAATGGAAAGCCCATGAAAAATCCCACTGGTGCTGTAATTAGTATGCTTAATATTATTTTTAAGATTAAGTTTAATGAAATAAATAAATCAATAATAAAATCCAATAAGAACATATAAAGAATAACCAAAATAAAGAGTATAAAAATAATCTTAGTTAATTTTTTAATTTTAAATCTCTGCGAATATAGAGCACCCAAGCTGGAGAATAAAAGCATTGAAAATATGATTGAGGAAGAGGAAAAAATAACATGGCCTAAAAATAAAATGAATTTCTGTATAAAAACAACTTCAATAAATAAATAACTCAAGCCAATCGCAAAGAAATAAATTAATATGCTTTTTTTTATTTTTTTATTTCTACTGAAAAATTTTATTGGCAATAGAATAAAAATCAAGGCTAAAATAAAGGCCTGAACCAGAACAAAAAATATCAAAAATCCAGAATCAAGAAATGGGTTCCATCTCTGGCCAATCATATTATGTAATTCTTTAATTTTAGAAATTTTAAAAAAATTAAAATAAAAAGGTTTGTTATCTGTTACAGGGCTTACATCAAAAATATATTCTCTATAAAATTCATCTTTATTTTTTAATAGGTTCTGGATAGAATTATAATAATAAGGCTCTTTGAACTTAAGATTTTTATTTGGAGTAAAATCAGATGGCAAGTAAATAATGTCAAACTTATTTTTTTCAGAAAAATCCTTGATTTTTTCTATAACATTTTGATTTAAATCAGTTTTTGATAAAACTAGTGTAACTGTTGTCCATGAGCGGAACATTGCAATCTTTTTTGCATCTTTATCAATTTCCAATGCCAAAGAAAATAGTCTCAGGCTTTCCCTTGGAGGAAATAGCAGCCATCTTGTGACTACAAGAAAGCCATCATCACTCAAGGAATTATAATATTCATCAAAAGCCTCTTCTGTGAGCAAATAGTTTTCACTCAGACCAGAAATTCCTGCAGAACCACTTAAAACATTGCCTGCCAAGGAAATTATAATAACATCAAACTTTTCCTTATTACCTTTAATAAAGCCCCTGCCCTCATCACAGATTATATTTGCTTTATTATAAATATTCCCAGAGTAATCTGCATATTCATTTTTTAATAATTCAATAACAATAGGATTTGCTTCCAGAGCTGTTACATCTGCCTTGTTTTTCAAGCCAGCCAAAACATCTAAACCAGCTCCAGAGTTTATTACTAATACTTTTTTATTCTCACCCAAAAAATATGGAACTGATGAAGGCAAATGATCAATAAAATCAAGGTTTTCATATTTTGTAATTGAATTCATATTGCTGGCATCTATTGTTATTCCAATCTGTTCTGGCAATGTTCTATTAAAACTAGGGCTTAGTCCAGGAGCATACCTTGTAAAAGAGCTTTCAACTATATCAACCCTAGAAAATGAATTATATTTAGTATCTATTAACCTAGAACCAGGAACATTCAAGGCCTGACTTAATTCCTTGTATTCCGAGATATTTATTTCCAAAGGTATGAGGAATAATAATATATTGATTATAATTAATAAAAAAATAATCTTCTTCTTGTACGCTTTTGATGTTACATTACTAATAAAGAATAATGAACTAATCAAACCTATTAATGAAATAACTAATATTGTTTTTGTATGAAAATATGAAATAAAAAACAATGAGGCCAGTGCCCCTATGGCTGAGCCAGATAAGTTATAAAAATAGACTTTTCCTGCTTTTTTTTGAAATCTTGAAAAAGAGTACGCAACTATAATTCCAAAAAAGAAAAATGGAAGGCCAAGAAAAATATAGTAAATCAATAAGATAAAAATATACTCAAAATTTAAAATTGCCTTAAAGGGATCAAAGATAACCTTGTTTGTAATTAAAAAACCAACAAGAGCTGATAAAGAGAACAATACTGATGAAAAAAATAAGGGGTTTTTTATTTTTTTTATTGTCAAAAATGTTCCAGAGGCTGCAATACCAAACAATGCAATACTCACTACCATGAATGCAAAATGATACCATTGGGATATTGAGAAAAATCTAATTAAGCTGATTTCCAAGGCAAGGGTTGCTAATGAAATCAGGAATATGCCAGTATAAATCCTGTTATTTTTCATTTCATAACCTACTGATTCTTATAACAAGGCTTAATTTATAAAATTTTGCTATAACTTTTAAATAAAGAGTCAACCAAACAAAAGGTTTGATAAATACATGTTAAATAAAATAAGTCAAGAAGCAGTTCACATAATAAATTAAGTTTTTCTCGAAAGTTTTATATACAACTAATATATATATTAACCTATGGAGAAGAAAGTAACCTCTATAATAAGTCTGATCTTTTTGGTTGCAGGGTTATCTTTTTTGGTTAATTCCCAAGCAAACATAACTGGTGCTGTTATTGGTATCTCAACACCCCATTCTATAAGGGGCTATTTCACTGGGGCCTTTTTTATATTGGTTTCCTTTATTTTATTTGTTGTAAGCATAGGTGGTTTAGAGAAAAAAGTAATAATTACTAATTCTATAAATCAAATAAATGCAATTAAGAAACTATCTGATAAATCCAGAATAGACCCAGTTATTGCGAGAGACTTAGATCACCTAAGAGGAGAGTTAAACAAAGGAAACTTTGGAGCAGGATCTGGTTATAGGTACCTAGGTGATAAAATATCTGAAATTAAAACAACAAGAGGTGCGAGATTGTATTTTATGAAAACAAGTGAAGGATACAACATGATTGGGGAATCTTCAAAAAAACTACAAACAAAAGCTATTCCCCTATTAAAATACTATGTATTAAAAGGATGTTACAAATAACTTTTTTATTAATCCTTCTTTTTTAATAGACCTTAAAATCAACACATATCCTAAAAACTCTTGGGGCATGCTGGCCGCACTTTATTATCCTCAGGATTTTTGCCTTTTTCCCTGCCTTTTTGCAGGCCTTTCTTATTTTTTCCCTGGCCCTTTCAAACTCATTTTCTTTAAGAAAATCATAGAAATGAATTATTCCACCGGGTTTTATTGAATTCAAGGCCAAATCCAAAAAATCCCCTGCTGATTTTGGCAAAGGCATTATAATTCTATTAAACTTCTCTCTTGGCTTTATTGATAAAAAATATTTCCAGTCATCTACCTGCTCTTTTGCAGTTATCTCACTTTTGCTGAATATTTCTATACAACCTTTATTAATGTATTCAGCAAATTCCTTAAAATCAATGATGCCCTGCCTTAACCTGCAGGAATGTTCATTACTTCCATACTTATGGTTATTGATGTGATTATAAATATCTATTTTTGAGATTATATCTTTATAATCTTTTATTGTCGGATTTTTGTTAACAATCACAAAATGAGCAAAATCAAAACACATATGTTTTAGGTTTGATTTTTTAATAATATTGAGTATGCTTTTTTTGGTTCCAAAAACAGGATTTATGCAGTTTTCCAAGTATAATGAATTTAATAAACCCTCTTTTTCAAGCCTGCTTAAGTTCTGCAACAACCCTTTCTCTTTATATTTATCCGACTTATCATGGCCTTTGGTAGGGTGAAAAATATATCCAATAACATTTTCATTGTTTTTATTTAATTTATTTATTTTTTTCATGCATTCAATTGCATTGGAAATCTTGCTGGGATGCTGTGCAAGACTAATATCTTTTCCATTCTTATATATAAGAGGCATATGTATCATTACTTTTATTTGCTTTTTAGCAAGTTTTTTTATGGTTTTATCAATTTGTTTAACTATTTTATCAGACTCAATATCTCCTTTAGGAATATAAAACTCAATCATAGAAGGGTTTTGCCTTAGTTTAGGTTCAAGGTGTTTTCTGTCCCATCTTGATTTCAAGGCAAACTTATCCAAACCCAATTTTGGAAGAATTTCTTTAACATCTCCACAATAAAGGGAAACATTATCTAGTTTATTTAGTTTAAGATTTTCAAGAGCGTATTTATGAGCCATAGGATTGATTTCAACACCATAAATCTCTTTTGCCTTTGTGTTTTTAGATAAAACCAAAGGATATGGCCCGCATCCAGAAAACATAATAAGGATTGATTCATCTGGCTTGACAAGCTTCATTATTCTTTTTCTTTCAGAACTCAACCTTGGCGAGAAATAAACCTTCTCAACATCAAGCTTTATTTTGACATTATTCTCTTTGTAAATAGTTTCTTTTTTATTTACGCCTGCCAGAACCTTAAGCTTTTGCGTCCTATAAACACCTTTATGTATGCCTGCTTTTTTAACAACTGTTTTTATGTTCTTGTGCAGTTTTAACAGTGTTTCTGCAATCAGCTTTTCTTTCTTGATAAGCTCTTTTTTCAATTCCAGAATAATTATATCCCCAATAACATCAAAAGAAGATGGAAGAAGAGTTAGCTCTTTTTTTGTTAGTTTATCCTTTAATAAATCATTTAAACTAACGTGAACAATCTTCTTTAGTTTCTTATCAGCAAATTCTATAAAGGGAAATTTTTTCTTCAATGCTTTTTTTTCATTAATTGGAAAATAAATAAATTTTTTATCCTTTATTATTTCATATTTCTTGTTAAAAAGACCATTATTTAACAAATATTTCTTCAGTTTCTCAGCTTTCTTTAGAGGTACTTTTATAGTCAACATAACAAGAAAGATTCTTAAACTATATTTAAACTTATCCTAAAATAACTAAAACTGCTCCAGCAAGCATTATTATACAGGCAAGGGTTCTTTTTGCCAAGTTTTTCTCATGAAATATCCTCCCCCCAACAACTGTTGCAAAGAGATTTGACATTCTTTTTATTGGTATTACAAGGCTTACATACGTCATTGAAATTGCTTGTGCCTGCAATAACCTATAGCCAGTTACTAAAATTGCAACAAGGAATATCCATCTTCCTGCACTTTTAATGCCATGCTTTATGCCTTCAAAACCATTGTGGAATATGCAGATTAAAATTATAAAGTTTATTGCAATAAAAAAATGAACTATTGGGATAAAGGTTAATGGTGGAACAGTATTTAAAATAAACTTATCAAGTATAGAACAGAAACCATATAATATCAATGCAAGGAAGATATAATAAAAGTAATTTGATTTAAATTTCTTTGTAAAAATCTTTTTCATATTGTAATTTTCTGCTTCCAAGACAAAAGAGCCAACTGTTAATAACAATATTCCAAACAATTGCAAATAGGTTATTCTCTCTCTTAAGATAAAGAATGCAAGAATAACAACTACTGCAGGGTCAAAGGCCAATAAAGGGCTGATTATTGAGATGTCCATATGCCTTACTGCCTTTGCAACAAACAAAAAAGCAATTGTTGCAAGAACAGATGCTATATAAATCAGGGCAAGCATTTTTAGGGGAAAATTAAGGTTAATATATGGTAACAGCACTAATGCTATAAAAAAATTAAATACTGCCAAAACAGTTGAGAATTCCATTGCATGCTCTTTTAGCAATGTTTTTTTCTCAACAATTGTGGATGCAGCTGTTAATACTGCTGCTAATATTGCAAAAATATACCACTGCATTTTAAAAAAACTCTCCCAGGTCTTTCTGTTGTTTGCTCTCTTTGTTCTTCAACAGTCTGTCTAAAACTGGTTTAACCCTTTCAGCTGCAAAGTCATGCTCATCAACCAGCAGCTTTATAACCTCATCTCTATCAGGCTCTTTCCATTCAATAGAATAATTAGTGATTACAGGCATTTTTTTAAATAGATTATATACTTCTTTCCAGGGATAATTGAAAAAATCGCCCCATTTAACCTCCTCAAACAAGCTGTCAAGGTTTGAGCCATATTTTTTAACAAGTTTTAATGCATTTTTGGGGCCAATTCCCTTAACACCTCCAATATTGTAGTCTGTTCCGACAAGCATTGCCAAGGCAATCAGCTGGTTCTGGTCAATGCCAAGATTATTTAGGTTTTCTGAGAGATTTATTACCTCAGGATTCACTGTTTCATATGACAGGCCTGATTTTTTTCTTTTTCCAATTAAAGACAGGTTTCTTACAAGCCTTGGCGAGCCAAATAACAAAGAATCAAAATCCTGCGAAACACAGTAATCAGCATCCTTATTCTTGGCTATGCAAGCTGCCTGTGCCTCTCCCTCAGATGGGGCCTGTATAATAGGCAGACCTAATGCAGAAATAAGTTTTTTTGAATCATCAATCATTTCTTCTGTAAGCCTTGATGTTCTTGAGGCATATTTTTTCATTTCCTCTATATTTTCTTCCTCAACAGCCTTTTTATATTCTTTTTCTGCGTTTATTTTGATATTTTTTCTTCTCTCTCTTTCTTTTTCCTTTAATTCTGGCGGTTTTCCGTCAAAAACAAAGATTAGTTTTATATTGTTCTGCATGAGTCTTGTTGTCCTTGAAAACAAGCCAACAAGATGAGATGTTATATTGCCTTTTGAATCCATCAGTAGAGAGCCGTCCCTTGAGCGTATGGTTGTCAGAAACTGGTAAAGAAAATTGTATGAATCAATAACCAATGTTTTATTGGTTAAATCATTTAATGATATTACATTGCTTTTTAAGATACACTTTATCTGTGTTCCCATCTTATATTTTTTTTATTTTTATGTTCTTAAATTCCTTGGAAAGCATTTCTCTTGCTTTTTTTGTCAGCTCTCCTTTTGTCAAAAATAAAACAGGAAGTTTTTTCAGCTGACCCTGCACAAATGCAGAGCTTAGGTCAGAGTCACTAATCCTTTTTTTGTTTTTTGCCTTGCAATAATATGTTAGACTGCCAACAGCGCTCGGCACTTCAACAATAAGATCTAAATCCAAGTTCTTTTTTACTACTTTTTCTTCTATAAGTTCAATGTTGCTCTTTTCAAAAAACCTTTTAACCTCACTTAAAAATTTATCTTCAGATATTTTCTCAACAAATTTTTTCTTTTCTTCCTTTTTCTCTTCTTTCTCAGGCAATTCTTCTTTCTTGATTTCCTTTTCCTCTTCTATTGGCCTTTCCTGCTCTTTGCCTGTGATTGTTTCTTGAATTGGCTTAACCTCTTTTTTTGGCTCTTTTGCTTCATCAAGTTTAACTATTTCTTTTATTATTTTTGCCGCCTCTTCATTGGTTATTAAATACCATTTCCAGAATATCTCTATATTATCATTAATTTTAACCTGTAATGGAACAGCAAAGTCTTTTATGTTCCTCAGAGCAACCCTTACAACGGGGTCCAGTAGCCTGTCCATCATGATCTTCTTCTGCATCAATAAGTCATAAGCCCTTTTTTCCTTTTCATGGAGGTTTTTTGCAAAATCCTGCAGTCTCGGCTCCTGGCCTGGCAGGTAATAAAGAGGCGTGCTTCCAAACTTGACATGAGAAATCTTAAGAGCATTTTTTGAGACAAGTTCTGAGAGCGTTGCAGAGGCAATCATTATATCAGTTCCAATAACCTTTGCTATCTGTGCAGGTATGACTGGCCCTCTTATTCTTATTGTCTGTATAACTTTCTCCCTATTGTCCATAAGAAAAGAGTCATATACAAACTTTATATACTTTATTGTTTAAAATTACAAAAATATATAAAATAAAGAATAATTGATAATAAATATGCATAAAACTTATAATAACAAACAATCAACATTTTATTTTGAAGGATCAAGAAATTTAATAAACTATAAGATTGCTAAGTTAACAGACCTTATTAATGCTCCTCTGGGGCTTTATGGTAAAACTGTTAAGATAGAGGAAAAAGAAAATAAAAAAACATTTGAAGGTTATCCAGAATGCATTGGTGGTCTGATTAAATCATCGCCTGGTTTCCCCCTTCTGATGCAAGTAATTAATGAACAAATTTCTGAACTTTTAAATAAAGGGGGAAGATATAAAGAAATACCCCCTCCTTTTAACAATGAATACCAAGAAGAAATGATAGAAAAATCTGTTTACTGCATAGGTGAAAAGGGAGGTTTATCTCATCCTGTTTATCCTATTCATTACAAATTAGAAGTTCTTGAGAGGCTTCATCAAACAGAGGTTAATGTACTGCTTCAATCGAACTTAGCAAAAGAAAAAATAAATTCTGATATTCTTTTCGAATTAAGAAAGAAGCTGTTTCAGGATTAAGGCCTGATCCACTTAATCTCATAATAAGTTACATCCCTTTCATCATCAACTATGCCAATCATCAAGCGCTTTTTTGTGGAATGGGCCACTCTGTTTTTAGCAGCAAAATCATACCATGTCAGGGCTGAGCCCTCATGAACAGGATAAACAATCCATCTTGCATGGCCCTCTCCTGGTTTTATACCCCTGTCATAAACCCTAAAGTCAGCTCCAAACTTGAGGGCTGTTTTTATTATATAACCCCTTTCCCTTATATCCTTGAAAACACAATATCTTATCCAGAAATTAGGCTCAACCTTTTTTGCTCTTTTTATAAAATCATCAAAAGAAACCTTTTTCTTTTTATAATCCTTGATTAGAATCTTGTTTTTCTCCATTAAATACAATGCTTCCAATAATGACAGCTGAACCTTGCCGTCCTCTAAAATACTTCCAAATCTGCTTTGGTTATAAAACTCATGTGCAGCATCAGAGATTTCTGTTAAAACCCTCTCCATTGTTAGGATTGCTTTAACCTTCTTTTTCCTTTTATTAGTCTGTGCTTTTTTCTGAACAATTTTTGCTTTCTTAGGCATAAAACACCAGAACTTAGT
>Ga0210019_1004443_pt1 | contig 12183 bp, 10 predicted proteins | sample CryGeyCG2114_020_2_FD_183969 | JGI IMG/M metagenome (GOLD analysis project Ga0210019, IMG submission 183969) | Groundwater microbial communities from aquifer - Crystal Geyser CG11_big_fil_rev_8/21/14_0.20 (SPAdes) (version 2) | ecosystem: Environmental > Aquatic > Deep subsurface > Groundwater ...
AAAAAAATAATCGGTATTGAAGTGAAAAGTGGACGCAGAAAAGAGAGCACGTCCGGAATGGGCGAGTTTCAAAAGAGATTCAAACCCATGAGGATCCTAATCGTCGGATCGGGGGGCATGCCTTTGGAAGAGTTCTTAAGTCAAGATCCTGCGAGTCTTTTTATGTAAAAATCCCCTGCTCCGGTTAAGGAACAGGGGATCCTTTTTATAGCAAAATTAGAAAATCGCTACTAGTAGCGGTCTCTTCTGCCACCGCCGCTGCCGCCGCGATCGCGGTCACGTCCACCACCGCCGCCGCCGAAGCGTCTTCCGCCACCGCCGCCGCCGGGTTTACGTTCTTCCTGCGGACGGGCTTCGTTCACAACGAGGTCACGGCCATCAAGGCTTGTACCGTTAACTTTCTCAACGGCCGCCTTGGCCTCTTCGTCGTTCGTCATCTCGACAAATCCAAAGCCGCGTGAGCGACCTGAAAATTTATCCATGAGGATGCTCGCCGATTCCACTGCACCATGCTGTGCGAAGAGCTCTTTTAAAGCCTCTTCGGTCGTGTTGTACGACAAATTACCTACATACAGTCTCTTGCCCATAAAATCTCCTTTCGTTAGGGCATGTCCACGCCATGGCAACATTAGCAAAGGCGCGACATAACAAAAAACCCCGCAAGGGAACGAATATTCCCTCCGGGGCAACCATAAATCCAAACTCCGCTCTCACTTCCTATACCCATTAACCGTTACCTTACTCGTTTCTTTCTAGAACGCATGGAACCACAAACCCTTGCAAATGTCAAACAATCATTATATGGGCGTTCCATGGATACCCACCTAGCATTCTTTATACATGACCATATGCCCTATTGGAGCACTTTTAAGGCATTCTTCCGGCTTATGTCGTGGCTCGGAAATAGCCCCATTATTCTTCTGACGATATTCACCGCAACGCTATATTTCACGCTTCGCGGCCGTTTGAACAAGGCACACATAATGCTCCTGACCGGAGTTATAGCCTTTCTTTCTAGCACCATTCTCAAGAGGATCGTCCACAGACCAAGACCTCTCCTTTGGGAACATCTGGATAAAGTGGGGAGTTTCAGCTTTCCAAGCGGTCATGCGCTGGTGACGACCGCGGTCTTTGGCATTCTGGCTTATTTCTTGGGTGAACGCTTTCCGTTAAAAAGACGTCTCATATATATCCTGACCGCGATCCTTCTATTCTTCATCGGCTTTTCAAGGATATATTTGGGCGTTCACTGGCCAAGCGACGTTCTGTGTGGCTGGCTCATCGGTGGCGGCATTCTCTATTTAATGATACTCTGGTACCGTCACGGCGGCATCAAAAGGACGCTTAGAATAGCCTTGGGCCTTATCTTCCTCGTCTTTGGAATAATAGGTCTCATCGTCCCTATCATCCCCGGCATCCTTCTTCTTATAGCGGCGTTCTTCCTGATATTCTCGAACAGGTCCTTTAGTGACATGCTCAGGAAAAAGAAGAAAGAGCTCACTCCGCCTTTACAGTGACCGATTCTATCTTGTCGGTGGCCTTTATCTTCTCAACAACATCCTGGCCCTTTATGACCTGACCGAAGACCGTGTACTGATTATCAAGAAAAGGCGTTGCCTCGAGCGTGATATAGAACTGGGAACCGCTTGAGCGGCGCTGGGGATTCACCTCATCGCCCGTGCGCGCCCATGCAAGAGCCCCTTTGGGATGCGGCTTCTTTATCTCGGCAGGGATGGTGTAGCCGGGTCCGCCGGAACCTGATGCCGTCGGGTCGCCGCCCTGAATGACAAAATCAGGAACTACGCGGTGAAAAGTGAGCCCGTTATAAAAGCCGCCGTCCGAGAGATACTTAAAATTTGTGACCGAAAGGGGGGCCTCTTTTGCAAAAAGTTCGCAGATCATCTCGCCCTTCGATGTCTTTATCACTGCGGTATGTTTTTTGTTTACGTCCACCGTCGACGCCTTCGGTTCCGTCCATGTCTTTGTCATTTTTGTCTCCTTGCCCTGAGCATTGTCGAGGGGCTTTGCTATTGCCGCAAAAGATATCGCGGTTATCACTGCTACCAATAAAAGTTTTTTCATATCCTTCCTCCCTTGTCTTAAAAATCCCGCCGGCTATTCTGATGGGGGGAACGACCGGCTCGTCAAACCTCGCCGTTTCCCCCAATCCCCTCGATCTCAAACTGGCAAAGCCAGATTCGAGATCGCTTACTTATTTAAAAATCCCGCCAGCCACAATGAAAGGTCGGGAACGTAGGTTATCACTAAAAGCGCGACGATCATCGCCATCAGGAACTGGAACGATGCGCGGTATAAAAATGTTATCGGCTTTTTGAACCTGAAGGACGAAATGAAAAGGTTCAGTCCCACAGGCGGCGTCATATACCCTATTTCAAGATTAGTTAAGAAGATAATCCCCAGATGAAGCGGATTTATGCCGAACTCCTTTGCAATAGGCGCAATAAGAGGGACCACGACGATCGTCGCCGAAAAGACGTCCATGAGGCATCCGACTACCAAAAGAAAGACGTTAAGTATGATAAGGAATGTGTATTTACTCGATATATACTGGCGCACGAACTCAAAGAGCTTCGTCGGCACCTGGGCATCCACAAGATAATTGGTGAACCCGAGCGCAACACCAAGGATTATAAGTATCCCTCCAACCAGCACCATCGATTCGCGCATGATACGCGGGACATCCCTTATTATATGAAGGTCGCGCTTTACGAAGACCTCGACCAACCAGACGTAGACAACGGTAACTACCGCCGCCTCGCCTGTGGTAAAGAACCCGCCGTATATCCCGATAAGTATAATGAGAGGTATCGGGAGTTCCCAAGCGGCGTCTTTGACGGCGGCAAAGATTCGTTTATATTCTAATCTGTTTCTGTCACTGCGCTTGCCCGCCGGCAGTTTGGCGGGAGCGCCGGCAAAGCGATCTCCCGAACCTAATTGATCTCGGGGGATTGCTTCGGTCGCTTTGCGACCTCGCAATGACACAACTATTCCAAAAGCAGAGAGCGTGGCAACGAGCACAATGCCCGGAACGATACCGGCAAGAAAGAGCTCATCTATAGAGACTCCGGCAACAACGCCATAAAGTATTATGGGAAGACTGGGCGGAAAGAGAAGACCAACGCTTCCGCAACAGGTAACAAGGCCGAGCGAGAACTTTTCCGAATAGCCGTCCTTTATCAAGATGGGAAGCACAAGTCCGCCCAGAGCGACGATAGTGACTCCGGATGCCCCGGTAAAGGCAGTGAAAAAGGCGCAGGCTGTTATGGTCACGATAACAATACCGCCCGGCATCCATCCGAAGAGAGATTGATATAGTTCAACGAAACGAAGCGGCGCCTTCGACTCGGCCAAAAGATATCCCGCGAACGTAAAGAACGGTATGGCGACCAGCGTCGGCGCCGAGGTCATGCGATACAGCTCTATTATTACCGCCGAGATATCTATGCCGGCAGAATAAAAACACCAGAGGGCGGCCCCTCCCAGTATAACGAATACCGGGGCCCCGCAAAGAGAGATCGCGCCGGCTATGAAGGCAAGAAGAAATGTCATCTGTCATATGTCATATGTCATCCTGAGCAATAGCGAAGGATCCCGATCGCTCAATTGATTTCACTGGATCCTTCGGCCTTTGGTCTCAGGATGACACGAATCAAAAATAAAAAACCCAACATTGCAAACGTCACGGGGATCACCACCTCAGCAAGCCACACCGGCACCCCAGCAAAAAGTTCTGACTCCATCATCCTTTCGGATGCCACAAACTTGTATGATGCGTAGGCAAGGACCGCGCAAACGAAAGAACTCCCCAAATATACCAGCTTGCTCACATATTTTTTGAACTTTTGCGGGAGCATCCTTGAAAAGATATCGAGGCTGATATGTCTATCCTCAATGGCGGCGATAACGGCGCCTAAGAAACCGACCCACAGGACCATGTGGCGCACCGTAACGTCGGCCCACGAAAAACCGGTGTCGAAAAAGTTACGAAGGATTATCTGCAGGAACGCAATGCCTATCATGAAGGAGAGAAAGATGATGAGCAGGGCCGTGACTATCTTTGAAAGGATCCGCTCGGACATCACTTTTTGCTCCTCGCTTCGGCAAGGTACTTTTTGGCATCCATGAGCATTTGAGGCGTGTAGAGCTTGCCGGCAAGAGAATTCCAAACTGACGAACTTACCGTCTCAAGGTTCATTGCCTCTTTCGGGTCCACATTAACGAAGACAAGGCCTTGATTCTTGAGCGCAGTGATCGACTTCGCGTTATCTGCACGCGTAAGGGTAACTAGCTTCTTGCAATATTCGCGGGCGGTATCTTTCAGCGCCTGCTGGTCCCCGGGCGAAAGCTTGTCAAATTCACGCTTGCTCATAAGGAGGGCCCCTGTCGAATCGGCAAGGTTTAAGTTCGTCACATATTTTGTCTTTGCGTGCCACTGCATGGCAATGGCCCCAAGAGGAGGCGCGTAAACGGCGCTTATCATGTTCGTCTGGAGCGCGGTCAGCACATCGACCAGCGAAAGAGGGACCGGAACTATCTTGAACGCGTCATACATGGCGCCTACCAGGGGATCGCCCTCCCACGCCCACATCTTTACCCCCTGCATATCCTTTTGTGACTTGATAGGAGCGTTCGAGAAGATATTAACAAAGCCCGCCTCTGCCCATCCAAGGAGAACGTAACCCTTTTTGGCGAACCCCTCTTCCATCTGCTTCTGGAACTTACCGGTCACATAATCAACTTCATCGTAGTTCTTGAAAAATAGCGGCAGTTCAAAGATGCGTACCGAAGGATAGATAGAGCCAAGACCGACACCGGTGAAACCTGCGGCGTGTATCTGGCCTATCTGCATCTTCCGGATAACGTCCTTTTCGTCGCCGGAAACACCGCCTGCGTAGATCGTTAGTTTGACACGGCCGGAGGTCTTTGCCTCAAGCGCCTTGTTCCACTCTTTAAGGACATTGACCCACGTTGAACCTTCCGGCGCGATCACGGCCACCTTGATCTCTGTGGCAAGGGCAGAAGAAGCAAGAAGCAGGAAGCAGGAAGCAAGAAGCAATATTTTTTTCATAAGTTTGGCCATTGCGAGTCCCGACATGAGTCGGGGCGAAGCAATCTCCCTTACCCTACTTATCCAACTAATCACCCGTTTAGTCAAAAACTTTTTATACCCCTTTGACCCATCTCCTTAGAAACGGTTTCCGATTTCCGATCTGTTGTTTTAGCGTAAGAAGTCCATATTCATGCTTTTATATATCCGGCTAACATTGGGAAAAATTTGGAGTATTTGATACTGCCTTGATATTTAATCTTCTCTGGGCATAAGTTGCTTCACCGAGTTCAATAAAAACCTTGCCCTTTCCTTTGCGAGTTCGTTCGCAAGTCTTTGGCTGGGGAGCGCCGCGGAGTCGGAACCCAAGACATCGTTTAGCTTGGAACTAAACAGCCTCTTATCGTTCGCGTTAACGCCGTACCACTCGGCATACATCACCTTGTTCATCAGATATTTTCCGTCACATGAAAGGAGCGCTTTTTCAAAATAGGGCTTTGCGGTTTCGGGTCTGCCGCCGTTACGCAAGGGATTACCTGCAATGATAGCGCCTTTGAACGCATAGGCAGCACCGCAGTTAAATTCGGGGTCTATCTCTATGACCCTGTCGACCATCGCTTCGACCCTGGGTAGATTTGCCGCTTCTATAATGTCGGTCCTGTTCATATTGATATAGGAACCCCAATCAAAGGCGGTCCAGAAAAGGGCGCCTTGATCTTTCTTGCCGAATGTCTTCAAATATTTCACAAAATCCTGCATCGGAACGTTCTCTATCGTCTTCTTGCCTGAAGAGAGAGCTTTTACACCGCTGATTTTCCCCTTGAAATAGAAGGTCTTTACACGTTCGGACCATTCTGAAGGGTCTTTCGCCTTTTTCATCTCGACCTCCCCAAACCCAAAGGCATAATTTCCATAGACCTTGGCAAGGAGACCTTGAAATTTCTTATTTTCGGGATCGCCGTAGGATAGGACTTCGACTATCTTGATCAAGGGAAGCGCAGATTCATTTGCAACATAAAGGTCTTCCTCGGTCTCAACAGCGATCATGCCTCGCGTGGCAATATCCGCGGTTATTGCGGTAGCGGGCTTGCGAAGAGAGCAGGAAGAGAGGAGCAAGATGCCTGAAACAAGAAGCAAGAAATATGAGAAATTGAACGTGCCAAAGGGAAAGGTGCCCGTTCTACAGACTCTTCGTCCCATTTCTTGCCTCCGGCTTCCGGCTTCATGTTTCATGCTTCGTGCCTCACTTAAGATAGAACTCCACCGCGCGCCTTATCTCTTCAATATCAACCAAGGTGTCCTTACATGGACCATCGGGCCGGCGGTTGGCAATGCCTATGACGGGGATCTTACTTGCAACATCGCGAATTCCGGAGACAAGGTCGCGTTCGCAGGCAACGCCGATTATGGCGGTAGGATTATACTCCTTAACTTTTTTGCGCGCGAGCTCTCCTCCTGAAACGGTATATACTTCAACGGGATAGGTCTCTTTGAGCTTGATTATCCCCTGAATGTTCTCTTTTGTAAGACACCTTGGAAGGAGTATCATTATCCTCTTCTCAAGGGGCGACCTGTTGACCGCCCTGACCACGGCATTTGACACCTGAACGAACGAGTGCCCCATCCGGTCGCGCGATATCTTAAGAAGTCTCGCAAGCTTGAAGACCCTGCCGAACACAAGGTCAAAAACAAAGAATATCTGCTTATTGGCAAAAAAACAGTTGCGGCCACGGGTAACGGTCATCGTGAGCTGCGTCCAGAAAAGGGTGCTTGAGAGTATCCAAAGAACAATGAGCGTAAGCACGACCGCGGGAAGCCAGGACCTTATCATAGCAAGACGCGGCAGAATGAAATAGTAGAGAACTCCAAGAACCGTATCCATTAACAGGAATACGATCAGAGAAAAGTTTAGGAAAAGCCAGGCGCCGTCCTTAATAGGATCTTTTGAATCACCGTCCCAGTCGGACCATTCATCGCCAAGCGTCCTGTCGGGACGCTCGACCTGTTTTTTGAAATTCTCGCTCATAAAAAAGGCCGGCAAGGCCAAAATTTAAGCGCCAACCATCTAATTGTCAAGGTTTCTTAACCTTGCGGGCCTGTAACTTTGCTGGCTTGAACCTTCCCTATATCTACCCACTCGATTCCAGTCAATCCCTCTTTCACTAATTCATCGATATTGAGCTCACGCTCAACCTCTTCCAGTTCGGCCGAAGTTGAATGTGTCACCGGATGTCTTGGCTCCAGGAATTGGCAACAATCTTTATGCGGCAGGATGGACAGATCATATGTACCGATCTTTACTGCCGCATCGACTATCTCCTGTTTATCCATTCCGACAAGCGGCCTTAATACAGGGAGAGCCGAAACGGATTCAACGGTCGCCATATTTGAAAGGGTCTGAGAGGCTACCTGTCCCAAAGATTCTCCGGTAATAAGACTTTCGGCCTTTATTTTTTTGGCGACTTCACAGGCAAGACGGATCATGAACCTTCTATATAGAATGACCCTGTACTGCTCTAAGGTCTTCGTAACTATCTTTTTTTGGATATTTCCGAGGGGTATCATTGCAAACCTGCCGTAGCCGGTCTCGAACCCCTTTAATTTTCCCGCGATCTCTTTTACCTTTTCGATAGATGCCTCATCTGTGAAAGGGGCGCTGTGAAAATGGAGAAAATCTACCACGCATCCACGCCTCATCATCCTCCATGATGCAACCGGTGAATCTATGCCGCCGGATATAAGCGAAAGGACCCGTCCGCTTGTTCCAACCGGAAGCCCGCCAGCTCCCTGGAACTTATCCACGTATACGTATGAGATACCCTTTAGGATATCCGCCCATACGGTCGTATCCGGATCCTTTAAATTTACCTTTGCGCCGAACTTTTCGCAGATAGCCGCCCCGACCCTTATATTTACGTCCTGAGAGCTGAATGGAAGCCTTTTATCGACCCTCTTGGCACGGACGCAAAAGGAGCCTATTTCCCGCCCGGAAAGGCAGGAAATAGCCATGGATTCTATATCAGAAACAGCACCTCCCGCTTTAAATGCCGGGGCAAAGCCTGAGACACCGAACACCCTAGAAAGCCTTTCTGTTAAGACTTCAATAGGGTACGCTTCTTTAAGATCAATGATTATGCGGCCTGAAAGGTTTTCAATCCTTGAAACGCTTAGTCCGCGCAGATTTGCGCGAATATTGTTAAGTAGTTTTTCGAAGAACCAGCTTCTGTTCCCTCCCTTGAGGATCAGTTCTCCAAAATAAATCAGCAGACAATTTGTAGAGGAGCCGGATGCAGAAATATTATTTCTCATTGCTGAAAGATCCTTAAAATAATTTTTATTTTTCGGGAGGCTACATACGAGAGACTCAAATTGCAAGTCATAACTTTACGCCCTATAATTAAACCATCCCTTTCAAAAAAATATACTATTCACTATTTACTATTCACTATTCACTTCTTTTGGGTTGACACCACAATATATAGTGCTATCAGGGATATCCACAACAACATGTTGTGGGGCGTTACCGTCAAATTTATGACAGTGACGTATTTTTGACACCAGCGGAGACGACAAATGTCAAACAAGGCGCCCCAACTCAAACAAAAACCGGTCACAAGGACAAAATCAAAGACAAGCCTTCATGCTGTGGCGAATGGTCTCTCTTTTGAAAGGGTCTTTACGCATCCGTTCTCAAAACCGCTTGATGAGGTAAAGTATTCTAAACGCACATCCGTTATCACGAACCCCGACGGCAGCGTTGTCTTTAAAATGGACAATGTCGAGGTTCCTGAATCGTGGAGCCAGCTGGCAACGGACATCGTCGTCTCAAAATATTTCCGCAAACGAGGCGTGCCGGGTATAGGCCACGAGACAAGCGTTCGCCAGCTTGTTCACAGGATAGCGAACACCGTCCGCAACGCGGGTGATACCATGGGCGGATACTTTGGCACAAAAGAAGATGCCGATTCATTTGAAGCAGAGCTCTCTTTCATGCTTGTGAACCAGTATGGCGCCTTCAACTCACCTGTTTGGTTCAACTGCGGTCTCTTTCACCAGTACGGGATCAAGGGGAGCGGCGGCAACTTTGCATGGAACGAAGATAAGAAGGCTGTAGAGCTTATCGGAGATTCTTATTCCCGTCCTCAGGCAAGCGCCTGCTTCATTCAATCGGTCGGTGATGATCTGATGAGCATATTCGAGCTTGCCAAGAACGAGGCAAAGCTCTTTAAGTTCGGGAGCGGTACCGGCACCAACTTCTCTCATCTGCGCGGAAAACAGGAGAAGCTCTCCGGCGGTGGCACAAGCTCCGGACTTATGAGCTTTCTTGAGGTGCTTGACCGCGGAGCAGGCGCTACAAAATCCGGCGGAACGACCCGCCGCGCGGCAAAGATGGTCTGCCTGGATGCCGACCATCCTGAGATCGTCGACTTTATTACATGGAAGGAACGCGAAGAGAAAAAGGTCGCGGCGCTTATTGCAGAAGGATATTCGTCCGACCTTAACGGAGACGCCTACAAGACGGTTTCCGGACAAAATTCGAATAACTCGGTCCGCCTCTCCGATGAATTCATGTATGCATGTCTAAATAACGAGGTCTGGAACACAAAGTTCCGCACAACGGGCGAGATCTGCGACACATATCGCGCCCGCGACCTCATAAAAATGATCTCGAAGGCCACATGGCATTGCGCGGACCCCGGGGTTCAGTTCGACTCAACCTTCAATAAGTGGCACACCTGCAAGAACAGCGGCCGCATCAACGCGACCAACCCTTGCTCCGAATTTGCATTTTTAGATGACAGCGCCTGTAATTTGGCAAGCATTAACTTGATGAAGTTCTATGATCCGCAAACGGGCAAGTTCAACGTTGAGGCGTTCCGCCACGCATGCAGGGTATTCATTACCGCTCAGGAGATACTGGTAGATTTCTCCAGCTACCCTACAGCCCTAGTGGCCGAGAACAGCCATAAGTTTAGGCCCTTAGGTCTTGGTTACGCCAACATGGGAACCCTTCTCATGGTGAACGGTCTCCCCTATGACAGCGAAGAGGCCCGCACGCTCTGCTCGGCCATTACTTCCATAATGACAGGCACCGCATATGAAACGTCTTCAAATATAGCGGCGAGCAAGGGCGCATTTGATGAATACGCTAAGAACCGCGAATCGATGTTCGATGTCATAAAGATGCACCGCGACGCGGCCTATCAGATAGATGATAAATGCTCAAAGGAGCTGACCAACGCGGCCCATGATTCATGGGATAGGGCTCTTGCCGAAGGCTCGATGTACGGTTATCGTAACGCACAGGTAACCGTTCTTGCCCCCACCGGTACGATCGGTCTCCTAATGGACTGCGACACGACGGGTATCGAGCCGGAATACGCGCTCGTTAAGTTCAAAAAGCTCGCCGGTGGCGGTTATTTTAAGATAGTCAATCAGTCGCTTGAGATGGCCTTAAGAAAGCTCGGATACACCGAAGGCCAGATAGAAGAAATAGAAACATATATTAAGGGAACCTCTTCGCTTAAGGATGCTCCCTATATCAACACCGAATCGCTCAAAGCGAAGGGTTTCACCGATGACGACATGGCAAAGATCGAAAAGGCTCTTCCCGGCGTGTTCGATGTAACGTTCGCATTCAACTCACACCTTTTGGGTGAAGAGGCGATGAGGCGTTTTGGTTACACCCCCGAACAATATAACGTTCCGGGATTCAACCTGCTCAAGGCGCTCGGCTTCACGGACCGGCATATTGAAGATGCGAACAGAAAGATCTGCGGGGAGATGACTATCGAAGGCGCGCCATACCTAAAAGAAGAACATGTTTCGGTATTTGACTGCGCCAACAAGAACGGCCAGCACGGTAAACGCTTCCTGCAACCGATGTCGCACATAAAGATGCTCGCCGCCGCACAGAAGTTCATCTCAGGAGCCATATCGAAGACGATAAACATGCCTAACGAAACGACTATCGAAGATATCGAAAAGATATACACAGAGGCGTGGCGCCTTGGGCTCAAGGCCGTGGCCATCTACCGCGATGGAAGCAAATATGCCCAGCCATTGAATGTAAGCACCAAGGAAAAGAAACAGCAGGCTACGGATTCGCAGAGCTCTGCACAAGCGGCGGCTTCTACCCATCAGCCGATCTTGCGCCGCCGGAGACTTCCGAAAAAACGCGCGGGGTTCACACAAGAGGCGCGCGTAGGCGGTCAAAAGATCTACCTAAGAACGGGCGAGTACGAGGACGGGATGCTAGGTGAGCTCTTCATAGACATGCACAAAGAGGGCGCCGCCTTCCGTTCCATGATGAACTGCTTTGCCATCGCAGTATCTTTGGGTCTTCAGTACGGCGTTCCGCTGGAAGAATACATAGACTGCTTCACGTTCACGCGTTTCGAGCCTCAAGGTGTTTGCGACCATCCGAACATCAAGATGGCGACATCTATCATCGACTTTATCTTCAGGCTCCTTGGCATGGAATATTTGGGAAGGACCGACTTTGTTCAGGTAAAACCGCCGGAAGAAGACCTTGCTGCAAAGATAAAACAAAAGACAACTGGTCTTTCGACAACCTCGGGACGAGCGACTAGTCCCGTTCGTGGTGAGCCTGTCGAACCACGTAAAACTGACACCATAGCCCCTGAAGCAAAGGCTTCGGCGACATTAAAAGCCGTGGCAACGCCTTCTGGCGCCGCGGTCATAAGCATTGCCGGAGCTGTGGGACAAAAGCCTGCGATAGAACACAAGCCTCACATGGAAGGCGTGGTCCATACTAAACAGGCAACATCGTCCGTCTTTGCAGGTGAAGGGATTTCGGTCTCAACCTCCGCGATATCTGCGCACCTTTCTACCATGATGGGAGACGCGCCCTTCTGTGACCAGTGCGGACACGTAACCGTGCGCAACGGCGCCTGCTATAAATGCGTCAACTGCGGAAATTCAATGGGGTGTTCGTAGAATGTAAGGATCTGCTATCTTATGGGCATCTCTAAAAACCTGCTTGTTCTGTCATTGCGAGCCCCGAAGGGGCGCGGCAATCTCTAAGCAAACACTTGATTTATGGAGATTGCTTCGGTCACTACGCTCCCTCGCAATGACACGCCAATGGGTTT
>Ga0210019_1004447_pt1 | contig 12176 bp, 10 predicted proteins | sample CryGeyCG2114_020_2_FD_183969 | JGI IMG/M metagenome (GOLD analysis project Ga0210019, IMG submission 183969) | Groundwater microbial communities from aquifer - Crystal Geyser CG11_big_fil_rev_8/21/14_0.20 (SPAdes) (version 2) | ecosystem: Environmental > Aquatic > Deep subsurface > Groundwater ...
GCTATTTTATCTAAAAGAGCGTTAAACAGAAGTTATTTTAAGCCGGATTCAATCCGCAGGATTACAAAAGACCATCTAAGATGAAGAATAGTTATGGCCAGCATCTACGGGGATTACTGATGTTAGAATTATGGCATAGGAGATTTGATGTTTAAAAACAGAAGGAGTATTATATTAATCTTTATTTTAGCATTGTCAATGAGAGTATTATGGGTAGTCATTGCTAAGAGTTATATTTATATACAGGCATGGGAGTATGAGGATATAGCTGTTAATCTTTTAAATGGACATGGTTTTGCTTATTCGCATTTAGGTACAGTTTATTATTCTTTTGTTCAGCCATTGTATCCTTTTTTTTGCGCAGCTGTTTATTTTATCACTAACCATAGTTTTTTAGTTTTAACATTACTTCAAGTTTTCATATCCGCTTTTATTTGTATTATTATTTTTAAAATTGCAGATATTGTTTTTAATAGATATGTGGCTATTTTATCAGCAATATTAGTGGCGTTACATCCAGGTGTAATCATTTATACTGCAAAATTGCATCCTTTTGTACTGGATACTTTTTTTATATCTTTAGTTGCCTTAGTATTTTTACATCTCAATTCAGATTTCTCTATACGGAATCAAATTATAGCCGGTATTGTAAGCGGATTTTGTATCCTTACTCGTTCTACAATAGCATTGTTTCTGATATTTGTAATAATATGGTTTTTTTACAATGGTATTTATTCTAAAAAGAGAGTTATTCTGGGAGGACTTGTTATTTTATTTACAAGTTTTATTGTTATCTTGCCATGGACAATAAGAAATTACATTATACATAGGCAGTTTATCTTTATTCAGACTAATGTAGGAGAGGTTTTTTGGCGCGGAAACAATAGTAATGCATCAGGTTCTTCTTATAAGATCAACGGCAGAACAATTTTAGAGTCTTCTTCCGTTGAATTTTTAAAAAAATTATATAGTTTAGATGAAATGGGGCAAAATAGATTATTTAGAGAAGAGGCAGTTAATTTTATAAAACAGCATCCTTTTAAATGTGTTTCTCTATTTATAAAAAAGAATTATTATTTTTGGTGGTTTTCTCCTCAATCTGGAATAGAATATCCTAGAGGTTATTTATTGATTTATAAAATATTGTATTCCGGTATTCTTCTATTTGCTATTTCTGGAATTATTTTTTCTTTGAGTTCCAAGATAAGTAATATAAGATGGAATGCATGGTTAATATTGTTTCTTTTGATTTCTATTTCTTTTGCACAGAGTTTTTTTTATGTTGAAGGAAGGCATAGGTGGGCGGTTGAACCGTTGTTGCTTATTTTTACTGCATATGGATTAATTGAAATAAAACATAAGGTAAATAAATGCTTAAAAATGAAAACATAATCTGCATATCCAGTATAGACTGGGATTTTATATGGCAAGGACATCAGGAGATAATGAGCGTTTTGGCCAAAAATGGCAATAGAGTGCTTTTTATTGAAAATACAGGAGTTCGGGCGCCTGGCTTAAGAGATGTTTCTCGTATAAGAAGCAGAATTAGAAATTGGTTAAAGGGCGTAAAAGGCATAAGAAAAGAATCAGATAATTTGTATGTTTTTTCACCATTAGTTTTGCCCTTTCCTTATTCCAGAATTGCTAAGTGGATTAATAAACATTTAATATTATCTATTTTAGATAGATGGGTAAAGATAATGGATTTTAGCGATCCCATTGTATGGGCATTTTTACCTACGCCTTTAAGCATTGATATAGCTAATAATATAGTGAAAAAACTTTTTATATATTATTGTATTGATAATTTTTCAGTAAGTTCTATAACAGTTAAAAAGATAAAGAAATCAGAAGAGATATTGTTAAAGGATGTAGATTTAGTCTTTGTAACATCCATAGGATTATATAATTATTGTTCCAAGTATAATGATAAAGTTTATAAATTTCCATTTGCTGTAAATTTCAAAGAATTTGAAAAGGCAAGGTTAATAGATACCTCTGTTCCGGAGGAATTTAAAAATATTAAATCTCCTATAATTGGTTATGTGGGGGGAGTGCATAGGTGGATTGATCAGGATTTAATAAAATATTTAGTAGAAAAATATAGACAGTATTCTTTTGTTTTTATAGGACCTGTTCAGACAGATATATCTAAATTGCAAGTTTTGAAAAATATTTATTTTCTTGGGAAAAAAGAACATAGTAGGTTGCCTTTTTTTATAAAGTATTTTGATGTGGGAATTATACCGTATCTTATTAGCGAATATACGAACAATGTTTATCCCACGAAATTAAACGAATATCTTGCTTTGGGTAAGCCTGTTATCTCTACGCAATTACCAGAGATCATAGAGTTTAATAAAGAGTACAAGGATATTGTGTATGTTTCCGAAGGTAAAGAAAAATTTGGAGAGCATATTAATAAGGCTATCAATGAAGACAATCAAATTTTAAGAGCCAGAAGAATAGAAGTAAGCAGAGATAATAACTGGGAAAGCCGCATAGAGAAAATGAGCTGTTTGATACAGGAGGAAATAGAGAAGAAGAAAGTAGATAGAGAGTCGAGATGGAAAGAAAATTTAGCCAACCTCTACAGAATTGCTAGAAAAAAAATATGGAGTTTGGTTATAAGCTGTATTTTATTATACCTTTTGCTATTTAATACGCCATTTCTTTGGTTTTTAGCAAGCCCTTTAAAAATTTCTGAAGCGCCGCAAAAAGCAGATGTGATTTTAGTATTTGGAGGAGGCGTAGGTGAAACAGGAAGTCCTGGCAAGAGTACTATAGAAAGAGCCCGCTATGCAGTAGAGTTGTATAAACAAGGTTATTCTAATAAAATACTTTTTTCTTCAGGGTATACTTATGTTTATAATGATGCTGAAAATATGAAGTTATTTGCGGTTTCCATGGGAATATCCGAAAAGGATATTTTATTGGAGCAAAGGGCAAATAGCACTTATGAAAACATTGTATTTTCAAAAAAGATTTTGAATCAAAATAACTATAGAACTATTTTGCTTATATCATCGCCTTATAATATGATGAGGGCAAAACTGGTGTTTGATAAGTTAGGCAAAGATGTTAAGGTAATTTACGTTCCTGTTAATAATAGCCAGTTTTACGATAGAGCTGAAGGTGTGAGATTAGAACAGATAAAGGCTGTTATACATGAGTATTTAGGTATATTATATTATTTAGCCAAAGGATATATAATTTAAATATTAAAGGTTTAAATTTGAAAGGCGGATAGAATGTCTAATAAAATTAGATGGGCTTTATTTTTGATATTTATTACAGCGCTTTTTTTTAGATTGTTTGTAGTTTTTACGCAAGAGGAATCCAAAAGATTACCAAGTACAGATGGTATCGAATATGATGATGCCGCATTAAATATAGTGTCAGGAAACGGCTTTTCTTACTTTGTAAATGGCTCTATGCAACCTATGGTGCATAGAGCTCCTATGTATCCGATGTTTCTTGCTTTTGTTTATTCTATCTTTGGTCATAACTATGTTGCTGCTAAAGTTATCCAAGCTATTATCGGAGCCTTATTTTGTATAATAATATTTTATATCACTTTTATAATATATGAAGATATAGCAATAGGACTTATTGCCTCAGCATTTACAGCTTTATATAAACCATTTATTACAGGTTTTTTCTTTTATGGCGGCCCTGCATTATTGCTTTCCGAATATTTTTATATGTTTATCCTAGGGTTAACAATTTTAATAACAGTTTATTTTATTAAAAATGCAAATAAAAAGATGGGCGCATTATCTGGTATTTTTATAGGGTTAACCATATTAACAAGAGTAGAATTTATATTATTTCCAATTCTTCTAGCTGTATTTTTATTCTACGTGACTAGATTTTCGATAAAGACTTTTTTTAAAAAATATTTTATTATATATTTATTTATCATATTGACTATGGCTCCTTGGGTTGTAAGAAATTATATTATTTACAAAGAATTTATTCCACTGACTACTTTAGGCGGCACTTCATTTTTAGTGGGGAACAGTTCTTTTTCGAGAGGCGGAGGAATAGGCCATGAGAATACCTTATTGGTAAAAGGTAAGGCTATAAAAAACTCAGAAAATTTTTCAGATAATAGAAAAAGCAAAATATATTTTAAAGCAGGAATAACAGAATTAGCGAATAATCCTAAAAGAATTCCTAAACTTTTTATCAAGAAAATATTAGTGCATTGGGCTCCATTTTCAATGGGGTTTAAGGCATTTAATCCTTTTTATGCATTTATTCTTATATTTGGAGCTATTGGACTATTATTTTTTAGAAAGCATATTATTTTAGAAAATATTCTGCTGATTTTATTGCTAAGCACTACATTAACTGCTATGTTAATATATGGAGAGCCTAGATATAGATATCCTTATGAGCCGTATTTAATTATTTTCACAGCTCTTGCAATTAACGAGATAATTAAAAGAATGAAAGGAAATAACATATGTCAAAAATAAAAGCAGTCATATTATGTGGTGGACAAGGCACCAGGATACGAGATGTTTCTGAGGTATTGCCAAAGCCTATGCTTACAATAGGCAATATGCCTATTGTGTGGCATATAATGAAAATTTATGCCCATTATGGCATAAAAGACTTTATCTTATGCCTAGGGTATAAGGGATGGATTGTTAAGGAGTTTTTTTTGAATTATAATTCCAAAATTTTAGATATAAGCATAAAACTAGGCGATCCAAATTCTATAAAATATTATAATATAAATAACGAATCAAATTGGAATATTACACTTGTTGAAACAGGTGAGAGCGCGCAGACAGGTGCTAGGATATGGAGTGCGAGAAAATACCTTGAAGACTGCGATATGTTTAGCGTTACTTATGGAGATGGAGTAGCGGATGTAGATATAAAAACTTTAATAGATGCACATAAGAATTCAGGTTTTTTAGGCACAATAACCGGAGTCCATCCATCCGGAAGATTCGGAGAAATGGAGATAGTAAACAATCTAATAACAGAATTTGATGAGAAGCCTAATGTCGGTACAGGGTTGATAAATGGCGGATTCATGTTTTTTGATAAGAGCGTAATTGAGAAATACTTCAGACCGGGCGATAATCTTATATTAGAGAGTGAAGTGCTGTCTAAAATGGTAAAAGATAAGGAATTAGGCGTGTATAAACATGATGGTTTCTGGCAATGCATTGATACGCCAAGGGAATACGGGATATTAAATAATATGTGGGATAGCAATAAAGCTATATGGAAGGTTTGGAAATGAAAAATAGATACTGGAGGAATAGAAAAGTTTTAATAACAGGACACGAAGGCTTTTTGGGGTCCAATCTTACAAAAACTTTATTGAGTTGTGGGGCAGATATCGTAGGTATAGATAAGGTAAAAGATAGACCGGATTCTATGCTAATTGGATTGAGGAGCAGGATAATATGCATAAAAGGCGACATATCTAATCTTAGATTAGTAAAAAGCCTTGTCGATAAATATGAACCTCAGATTATTTTTCATTTAGCCGCAGAGGCAATAATAGGCGAAGCAAATAAAAATCCTATAAAAACATTTAAATCTAATATAGAGGGGACTTGGAATATCCTGGAGGCATCCAGAGATAAAAAATTCATAGAAGCTATAGTAGTCGCTTCAAGCGATAAAGCATATGGCAGTCATAAGGTCCTTCCTTATAGAGAGAATGCGTCGCTGAAAGGCAATCATCCATATGATGCATCGAAAAGCTGCGCAGATCTTATATGTTATACCTATTGGAATACCTATAAAGTGCCTGTATGCGTAACGCGCTGCGGCAATATTTATGGGCCTGGGGATTTTAATTTTTCCCGCGTGATTCCGGACGCTATCCGCTGCGCCCTGAAAGACAAGCAGTTTATGATTAGAAGTGATGGGAAATTTACCCGCGATTATGTCTATGTGAAAGATATAATCAATGGGTATATATTACTGGTCGAGAAGTTGAAAAGATTGAAATTGGAAGGCGAGGCGTTTAATTTTAGCGATGAAAATCCAGTCACGGTTATAGAAATAGTGAAAAAAATATATAGTTTAATTTGTAAAAAACCGGATTATAAGATATTGAATCAAGCGAAGCATGAGATAAAAAATCAGTATCTGTCGGCAAAAAAGGCAAAGCAGGTATTATCCTGGGCTCCGGAGCATAATCTAAGAGATGGGTTGGCAGAGACAATCGACTGGTATCGGAAGTTTTTTTGAAGATAAACTTTCAGCAGGGTCAGGGTCGCGACCCTGAATAATATTGTTAAGGATAATCATTTAATGAAAAGCGTGATAGCAAGAGAAGACGCGGATTATGTTGTCAAATTGATCAGGCCCGTTTTGGACAAATTGCGAGGTAAGACCTTATTAATTACAGGCGTTACAGGTTTTATGGGAAGCTGCCTTTTAGAATCAGTTGCTTCGTATAACGATCTATTTGGAGGCTTTTCGCCGTGCAGAGTAACAGGATTGGCACGCAATCCTCATAGGCTTACGCTTACGGCGTCGTATCTGTTGAACCGCAATGACGTTACGATTCTAACAGGGGATGCGGCTGATTTTGAGTTTAGCGAATCATTTGACTATGTAATTCACGCAGCTGCTCCGGTTGATCCTGTGGTTTTGAGCAATGACCGGATAGGAACTGCTGACTCGATAGTTAACTGCACGCGCCAGGTCTTGCGGCAATCCAGCCGCCGTAATATAGGCAGGCTTTTACACATCAGTTCCGGTGCGGTATATGGCAGACAGCCTTTGGATATGACTGGGTTGCGGGAGGATTATCTGGGGGGACCTGATATCACTGATCCAAACTGGGCTTACGGAGAAGCAAAACGTTATTCAGAGATTTTATGCAGCATGTTTAGGAAAGTTTATGGGCTGTCTATTGTGACGGCCAGGCCTTTTACTTTTATGGGGCCTTATCAGAGCATTGACGCAGGATTTGCCGTAACGCAGTTTATCAAATCTGGGCTATCAGGGAAGCCTATCCGTATTGAAGGAGATGGCACGCCGCTTCGTAGTTACTGCTATGCCGCTGACTTATGTATCGCTCTATGGAAGATTCTTCTCGAAAGCAAAGACGGAAGCGTTTATAATGTTGGTTCCGAGGAAGCTATATCTATTCTTGAGCTAGCTTATAAGGTAAAGGCTGCTATCGGAGGAAAAACAGAAGTTGTTGTTATGCGCGATCCGGTGCCGGACCAGAAACCAGCGCGTTATATCCCGGATGTCAGCCGTTTAAAAAAAGAACTGGATGTATCTCCTAATTTCAGTTTAAATGAGGCGTTATCAAGGACTATTTCCTGGATGCATGAGATAAACCCCGCCCAAAGAGATTAGGTAGAAAGAAAGAGGAGGAATTAATGAAAGGGACTGATTTTATTATTCAATACCTGATGAAGCACGAGGCTGTATCTCATGTTTTTACTTACGCGGGAGGGACTAATGCGTGGCTGTTAGACGCCTTGCACAGGACAAAGGGCATATCTTATATTCCCATGCGCCATGAGCAGAACGCGGCATTCGCTGCTGAAGGCTATGCGCGAGCAAGCGGACTTTTGGGGGTGGCTCTAACGATGAGTGGACCTGGAGCAACAAACTTAGTAACAGGAATTGCAGATGCTTTTTTTGACTCTATTCCTGTTCTTTTTTTGACAGGACAAGTAACAACAACAACTTATAAATTTCATAAACCAATACGACAATTAGGATATCAAGAAACCGATATTGTCAACATCGTTAAATCTATTACAAAAAGTGCTATGATGGCCATGTCGGAAAAAGAAATGACCATGATGTTACGTAAAAGTATATCAATTGCTAAGGCCGATCGGCCGGGCCCGGTTCTTTTAGACATTCCCACTGATATCCAAAGAAGAGAAGTCGACACTAAAGAACTAACTATTAAGCCTGTGGTATCCAGCAATCCTCACGCTAATTCCGATGAGATTGATCAGGCGCTTCATCTCATCAAGAATTCTCGTAGGCCTGTGGCACTTATAGGTGGAGGAGTTAGAGCTGCGGAAAGTTGCCAGCTACTTTTAGAATTTATTAACCGTTTTCAAATTCCAGTGGTGGTTTCATTAAGAGGGAAAGATGCTCTTCCGCATAATCATCCGCTGTTTGTTGGATTTATCGGATCCTATGGAAATCGCTATGCTAATTTAACTTTAGCTAATTCTGATTTAGTTATAGCTTTAGGTTCACGCTTAGATAGTCGGCAAACGGCAGATCCAAAAACATTTGCGCGTGAAGCTAAAAAGATTCATGTCGATATTGATTTCAATGAACTAAATAATACAGTTATTGCTGATTTGGCTATTCATTCGCATTTAAAAAGTTTTTTTGAGCAGATTCTAATGAAAGATAGCTTGAAGAGTTCTTTTCAGCGTAAGGAATGGCTAAAGTATATACAAGAAGTAAAAAACGCATTTGCTGTTGATGGCATTGGAGAGGCGCAGCAGGTTGACCCTAAAGCTTTTTTAAGAATGCTTTCTAAGGCCGCTGTTGGCAACGAAATTTTTCTCGCAGATGTTGGCAATCAACAGATGTGGACTGCTCAGGAGCTATCTCTTAAAGGTGATCAACGCTTTCTTACCTCAAGTGGTCTTGGCACTATGGGCTTTTCGATCCCTGCAGGCGTTGGAGCATATTATGCCTGTCCAGATAGAAATATAGTTTCAATCGTCGGAGATGGTGGATTTCAGATGAGCATCCCAGAAATTGAAACCATTGTCAGCAATAAGGTCCCATTAAAAATTATTGTGTTTAATAATAATATTTTAGGCCTTATGTGGCATTTTCAGAACGAGAATTTTCCCGCAGGACATCCAGCAACTGAAGATAAGTATAGCTGTCCAGATGTTCAAAAAATTGCTAGTGCATATGGCTTAGCATCAAAACGGCTTGAGAATAATATTGAAGCTGAAGAGGGAATACGGTGGCTATTGTCAAGCGATGGACCAGCCTTGCTTGAGGTTGTTGTTCATCCTTCATGGGCAGCTTATCCAAAAGTGAAACCCGGCAATCCTTTAGAGGGACAGTTGCCAGAAGTAGACAAGAATCTCCTTGCACAATATATGTTAATTGGAAAGCACAAGGACTAAGCGATGCGATCTAGAGGGCAAATTAGAAAAGAAATCTTTGCGAAAATAACAGAGTTGTTTCGCGTGGAATATGCACACAAATATTTTTTAGAAGGACAAACACTTGTGCCTTATGCGGGTAGGGTTTACGATGAAAAAGAACTAGTTTTGTTAGTTGACGCGTCTTTGGACTTTTGGCTTACTGCTGGCAGGTATGCGGATAAATTCGAGAAAAGCTTTGCAGCTTTCTTAGGAGTTAAGCACTGTCTTTTGACAAATTCAGGTTCTTCAGCAAATCTTTTGGCAGTTTCTGCCTTAACCTCTCCTTTGTTAAAAAGCAGGCAATTAAAACCAGGAGATGAGATTATTACTACAGCCTGCGGTTTTCCTACTACACTTAATCCTATTCTACAGAATAAGCTCATATCTGTGTTTGTGGATGTAGAACTGGGAACCTATAATATACAAGTTGAAAAAATCGAAAAGGCTATTACCAAGAGAACAAAAGCTATATTTATTGCACATACATTAGGCAATCCCGCGGATATGGGTTTAATCTTAAAAATAGCAAAGAAATATAATTTATGGTTTATTGAGGATAATTGCGATTCTCTGGGATCAAAATACAAAGGCAGGTATACTGGAACGTTTGGCGATATCTCTACATGTAGTTTTTATCCTGCGCATCATATTACTATGGGTGAAGGCGGAGCAGTTTTGACTGATAACCCACTGTTAAGGAGAATAATAGTGTCTTTACGTGATTGGGGAAGGGATTGCTATTGTGGCTCGGGAAGAGATAACACTTGTGGGAATAGATTTTCTCAAAAGTTTGGAGAATTGCCATATGGATATGATCATAAATATGTTTATTCACATGTAGGATACAATCTCAAGATTACTGATATGCAGGCTGCCATAGGAGTGGCGCAGCTGAAGAAACTACCTAGATTTATTGAAGCGCGAAAGAAAAACTTTGCGTTTTTGAAGAGAACTCTAAAGAGCTACGCTAAATACCTAATTTTACCAGAGGCGGCTAAAAAATCCGACCCTAGCTGGTTTGGGTTCCCAGTTTTAATAAAAGAAGACGTACCTTTTACTAGGAACGATATTGTTAATTATCTGGAGCAGAATAAAATTGCAACTCGGATGCTTTTTGGAGGCAATCTTATAAAACAACCTGCTTATAAGAATATAAAATGTAGGATAGCAGGGAACCTGAAAAATACGGATTTTGTAATGAATAATCTTTTTTGGATAGGGGTTTATCCAGGACTTACATCAGAAATGCTTATGTATATAAGGAAAACAATAGCTAATTTTTTTAGCAAAGACAGACTATGAAACTCAGCGTAATTATTGCTTGTTATAACGAAAAAACTACTATTTTAAAAGCCATAGAAGAAGCAATGTCTTTAAGCGTGGATAAAGAGATAATAGTGATAGATAATTGCTCGAAAGATGGCACGCAGGAAATCCTAAAAAATATAAAAGACAAAACGATAAAACTAGTTTTTAATAAAAAAAATTTTGGCGTTGGTTATTCTATTCAGGAAAGCATTAAACTTGCGCAAGGAGAGTATTTCTATAGCCCTTGGGCAGATCTGGAATATAAAATGGCAGATGTGTATAAAATGATAGATAAGTTAGAAAAAGAGAATCTGGATGCAGTATTTGGCTCTAGATTAGTAGAGAGAAAAAATGTTTCAAGATGGGTGCTTATAAAGGAAAGACCGTATTGGCTGGGGTCAATAATAGCGACCTTTTTTATAAATCTTCTTTATAAAAGAAAATTTACAGATATTATAGCTACAAAACTAATAAAAACGAGTATTTTAAAAAATATGAATTTTGACAGCTATAACCAGGCTTTTGAATTTGAGCTAGTTAGCAGGCTTTGTAAAAAGGGATGCAAAATAGGAGGAGAAGTTCCTGTGTGGTACAAGCCTAGGACGCATAAAGAAGGGAAAACAATCAAAGCTGCGGATATGATCCCAGCTCTCATAGCGATTTTCAAAGTAAAATTTATAGGGTAATTTATGGATTATGAAAAAGGTGGAATGCAAAAAGAATATTATAAGTCTGAGGAGGTTATAGAACGGTCTTGCCCTTTATGCGGACATGATGATTATAGAACTATTTACAAAGAAAGAGAAAATATAGGCATTGTTAGATGCAAAACTTGTGGACTTGTTTACACAAATCCTACGGTAAAAGACTCTGAAATGAATTACTGGGGAGATGAGAAAAAATATTTTGAAGAAGCGAAATTGATATTTAAAGGCATGGCAAAAAGCCACAGGGATGTGAATTATTTGGAGGATTTAAAAGTTATAGAAAAAATAAAACCAAAAGGAAATTTTTTGGATATTGGAACTAACATGGGATTTTTCCTGAGACATACGCAAGACAGAGATTGGAATGTTATAGGGATAGAACCTTCGCCTTCTCTTTCTGAAATGGCTAGGAAGTATTTTGGCCTGAATGTAAAAACTTGTTATCTAAATGAAGCTGGATTTGAAAACGAGTATTTTGACATAGTTACAATGACAGATGTTTTTGAGCATATACCGGAACCGAAGAAACTATTGGCAGATATTAAAAAGGTGATTAAAAAAGATGGGATATTGTTTATAAAGGTTCCAAATGGGAAATATAATATGTTGAAATTATGGCTGGCAAAGGCAGCTGGGAAAGTAAAAGATTATGATATATTTGATTCTTATGAGCATGTTACGCATTTTACCCACAAGACATTGAAAAGAATGCTGGAAGAATGTGGATTTAAAGTGACTAAATCGTGCATAGGTAAACCTATTCAGATACCTGTTTGGCATAAATACGTGGGTCACTATTATCAATATCCAAGTCCATGGTTTCTAGATTGGAAGAATTATACAATAAGGAGTCTATTTTATTGGATTTCAAAGGTTGAAAAAGTTTTGAGATTTGGAGATATCGGTTATTTCGCGCCTAATATTATTATAGTAGCGCGACGATCGTAAATTTTATGGTTAACAAAAAAAGAATTTTCATAATAGTTATATTATCTATATTGATATTCGCGGTAATTATTAC
>Ga0210019_1004453_pt1 | contig 12171 bp, 10 predicted proteins | sample CryGeyCG2114_020_2_FD_183969 | JGI IMG/M metagenome (GOLD analysis project Ga0210019, IMG submission 183969) | Groundwater microbial communities from aquifer - Crystal Geyser CG11_big_fil_rev_8/21/14_0.20 (SPAdes) (version 2) | ecosystem: Environmental > Aquatic > Deep subsurface > Groundwater ...
AAAATTGCCGGATACCAAAATAGGCCCGGAAAATGTAGGAAGACCCATCTATAAGATAGAGGGATTTAGCTTTGCTCATAACAACCTCTCAAGGATAAAAATACCGACCAAGTATAAAGTCGTGGCTTTACCGTGTCTAATTAATTGTGTTACTATCAGAATTACTTCTGATTATGAACTAATTGAATTAAAAGGCTTGTACCTCTCTACAAAAATGCACACCCTTAAAGATTCTAAAGACAGTCAGGATTCCCAGGCGCGGTCAATCATTGAAACTGCACGCAAAGTTCTCGACATTGAGAGTCAGGCAATAGCAGAACTGGAGAGTCGGATTGACTCCCAGTTCGTCGAAGTCGTGCGCCATCTGAACCAGTGCAAGCACCTCATTGTAACAGGGGTTGGGAAATCAGGCCTGATTGGGAAAAAAATTTCATCCACGTTTTCGAGTATCGGACTGCCATCCCTTTTTCTGCATGCGGCAGATGCCAGCCATGGAGACCTTGGGATGATTTCCCAGGGAGATACGGTTATCGCCATCTCCAACAGCGGAGAAACAGAGGAGATTGTAAAACTGCTCCCGGTTTTTAATCGGATCCATTGCACGCTGGTGGGAATGACCGGCAATAAGCTGTCCAGCCTGGCCAAAAGAAGTGACTATGTTCTTGATGTAAGCGTTAAAGAAGAAGCCTGCTCTAAAGACCTGGTTCCTACAGCCAGCACAACCGCCGCCCTGGCTATGGGTGACGCGCTTGCGATGGCTTTCATGGAACTTCGCGGAGTGCAGGCTGAGGATTTCGCGCTCAACCATCCCGGTGGCAGTCTCGGCCGGAAACTCCTCACCCTGGTCGACGACCTGATGCATTCAGGGGAAGACATCCCCATCGTTAAGGAAAACACAGATATCTACCAGGTACTAAAAGAGATCTCCTTGAAAAGACTGGGAGCCACCCTGGTTGTCAGCAATGAAGGACATCTACTAGGCATCATCACAGATGGGGACATTCGGCGCCTCCTCGAAAAGAAATCAGATGTTTCGCGGGTTTGCGCAAAAGATATCATGAGTTACAATCCAAAAATCATTACAAGAGATACTCTGGCGGCAAAAGCGGTTAGAATCATGCAGGACCATTCCATCACCTCCCTGGCCGTGGCCAGTAATGTCAAGAAAATAGAAGGAATCATTCATTTGCATGATATTCTCAAGGCAGGTGTCGTTTAACCCTTACCCGAACTTATCTCAATTTAAATTATGACCGGCGACGAACTCAGAAAAAAATTCGTGCAGTATTTTAAAGATCGGGGGCATACAGTCGTGCCCAGTTATTCCCTGGTTCCTAAAAATGATCCCACCCTCATGTTTACCAACGCGGGAATGGTGCAATTCAAGAATGTGTTTCTGGGAGAAGAGAAAAGGGACTTTAAACGCGCCGTGTCGATACAAAAATGCGTTCGTGCCGGGGGCAAGCACAATGACTTGGAAATGGTGGGACGCACAGCCCGTCATCACACTTTTTTTGAAATGCTTGGCAATTTTTCATTCGGTGATTATTTCAAAAAAGAAGCCATTCAGTTTGGCTGGGAATTCTTGACAGATGTGATAGGCCTGCCTCGCGACCGTCTGTATATCTCCGTCTTTGAGGATGATGACGAGGCTTTCAACCTGTGGGTTGATGAAATAAAAATGCCGCGCGAACGAATATACAAGATGGGGGAAAAGGACAACTTCTGGGCCATGGGCCCCACCGGTCCCTGCGGCCCCTGTTCGGAAATATTTATCGATCAGGGTAAGTCGGTGGGTTGCGGGAAACAGACCTGCCAGGTCGGTTGCGATTGCGACCGGTTTCTGGAAATCTGGAATCTGGTTTTCATGCAATATGACCGGGATGAAGAAGGCAAACTCACCCCTCTACCCAATCCTTGCATTGACACCGGCATGGGCCTGGAAAGGCTGGCCGCGGTTGTTCAGGGGCGCACCACCAATTACGATACCGACCTCATGATGTCCATCATCACTGAGGCGGCCCGCATAACAGGAAAAGAATATGGCAGGCAGGATGAAGTGGATGTCTCACTCAGGGTGCTGACCGACCATGCCCGGGCGGCGGCATTCCTCATCAGCGATGGAGTCATCCCCTCCAACGAAGGCCGGGGTTATGTCCTGCGTAAAATCATGCGGCGGGCTCTTCGCCATGGAAAACTTCTTGACCAAAAAGGCCCCTTTTTTCACCGCATCACCAGCAAGGTGGTCGATAACTTTAAAGATGCGTACCCGGATTTAAGCACTAACAAGGACTTTATTTACAAGGTTGTCATCAATGAAGAAGAAAGTTTCGGCAACACCCTGCATTACGGAACGCAACGCCTGGAAGAAATCATAGAAAAGTTGCGCAGGGAAAAACTCTCCACCATACCCGGAGAAGAAATCTTCAAGCTCTATGACACTTACGGTTTTCCCACCGACCTGATAGAAGAAACAGCCAAGGACGCGGGGCTGGCCCTCGATATGGAAGGTTATACACGGGCCATGAATGAACAGAAGACCAAGGCTATGGCCTCATGGAAAGGCTCTGGAGAAAAAGAAGTAGCGCCATTTTATAAAGAATTTCTGCAATCTTCACCTCCCACCACCTTTCAAGGTTATGGCACCACCCAAGGCCAGGGCCAGGTATTGGCTATTTTGAAGGGCCCGGTACCTGTGGATTCCGCCAGCGTGGGCGAAGAGATAGAATTTTTGACAGACAATACTCCCTTTTATGGAGAATCTGGAGGCCAGGTCGGCGATTCCGGTCTAGCCTATAACGAAAGCATTAAACTGAAACTCAAGGATGCAACCAAGCCCCTGCCCGGCCTGGTCGTTCATAAAGCAAAAGTTGTAAAAGGAACTCTGCGTGTCGGGGACCACCTGACACTGGAAGTCAACCCTGAGAAACGGGGGAACACAGCCCTCAACCATTCCGCTACTCATCTTTTGCAGGCGGCTCTCAAGGAAGTTCTGGGCGAACATATCAAGCAGGCAGGTTCACTGGTAGCACCCGACCGGTTGCGTTTTGACTACACACATTTTTCGCCTTTAACGGATAAAGAACGAGTCCGCATTGAGTCGCGTGTTAATGAGAAAATTCGGGAAAACATCCCGGTCGCAACACGCGAAATGGCTATCGAAACTGCCATCAAGGAAGGTGCCGTGGCCCTGTTTGGGGAAAAGTATGGCGATACCGTCCGTGTTGTAGATATCCCAGGATTCAGCAAGGAGTTGTGCGGCGGCACTCATGTTTCGGCAACTGGCGATATCGGCTTGTTCCGAATAACTTCTGAAGGAGGCATTGCCTCCGGCGTCCGGCGTATTGAAGCCGTAACAGGCGCAACGGCTTATGATACCATCCGGGCAGAGCAAGATTCTTTAGCCGCAATTCGCACACTCTTAAAAGCGCCGTCCAACGAGGAAATTGCCAAACTGAAAAAATTGCTGGAGAAAAACCGGCAACTGGAAAAAGAAATCGCTATCCTTAAGGAAAGGATGGTCAGGGGTCAAGAGTCTTCCGGTAATGATGAGGTTAAAAAAGTAGGCAATGTTTCCGTGCTGATCAAAAAACTGGAAGGCATGGATGCAAAAACCCTGCGCACTTTTATCGACAATGCCAAGAACCAGTTAAAATCCGGGGTTGTTGTCGTTGGCTCCGTTGTCGAGGGTAAAGTTTCCATGGCCGCAGGTGTCACCAAAGACCTGACCGACAAATACCATGCTGGGAATATCATCAAAAGTATAGCGGTGATAATAGGAGGAAGTGGGGGGGGCAGGCCAGACATGGCGCAAGCTGGCGGCCCTCAGGTTGACAAACTTGACGATGCCCTCAAAAAAGCAGACGAGTTGATCCGCGCCACCTGACCCTTAAAATAGAAAGTTCTATAGAAATGGATCAAGGAATCCTGTATTATTTCTTATCATTCATTAATCAATCCGGCTGAGATTTTCCGGAAAGGACTACATATGAGCGAAATTCTAGGTTCCACAGGTTCCAGTTCTCCTATCAACCCCATCAGAAAAAAAGAACTGGATAGCAATTGGAAAATCGTCGCGGCAAAAGCGGTCACCGACGATTCATTCAAAAAAATTCTAGCCGCAGACCCTATTAAAGTTCTGGAAGAACATGGGTTGAAAGTATCTCCGCAAATAAAAATCAATTATGACGAGACCAACAAGGAATATAACTTCAGCGTTCCCGCCAATGCCACGGAAGAACTACAGGCTGAAACTCAGTGGTGGGCCTGGCGTTTAAAGATGATCAAAGAGTTCTCTCAGGAATTGAGTCGTCAGGTGGGGACCGTAGTAGGCTTTGATGGCAACTAATTTATACTATGATAACAATACGCGCCCGTAGCTCAGCTGGATAGAGTGGCGGTTTCCGGTACCGTAGGTCGGAGGTTCGAATCCTCTCGGGCGTACCATTATAAAAGCACTTGGCTCACATTGGGCTGAGTGCTTTTTTATTGGGAAATATCCAGCCATTCATTTTGCCATTTAAAATATTAAGTTGCGGAAGGCAGTGATCAATTGTAGGTTGTAAAGAGAAGATTAGACCTTAAAGTTTTTGGACCAATGGAGATAAAATTCACCACTCGCCGGGTACAAAAAGATCATGACACTTCCCATAGTGAGCGCTCTTCAGGGAGAAAGCATTCGTGTTCGAGGCTTGGTTCAAGGGGTGGGGTTCCGTCCCGCAGTTTGGCGTTTCGCCAAAGAATGTGGTTTGACCGGCGAGGTGTTGAATGACGGTGAAGGAGTTTTGATCCGGGTCTGGGGTTCCCAACAGGAACTGGACAAATTCGTAAACCTCATAACCCATAAAGCCCCGGCTCTGGCACGTATAGACAAAATAGAGCGAAAACAGATCCACACCCCCTGCCCTGCCGACGATTTTAAAATTATAGAAAGTAATAACCAATTCGTTCAAACGGGCATCATTCCAGATGCCGCGACATGCCCCGACTGCCTGGAAGAATCCCTAAACCCTCTGAGTCGCCGTTATCGCTACCCTTTCACCAACTGTAGTCACTGCGGGCCGAGACTTTCCATTATTTCGTCTCTTCCTTACGACCGTACTCATACCAGCATGGCCATGTTCGCAATGTGCGACCCCTGTAAAGACGAATACAAAAATCCGGCCGACCGGCGTTTTCACGCTCAACCGATCGCCTGCCCTTCTTGCGGCCCAAGAATTTCACTTCAGCGGGTTGATGGGCATACATTTAACCTGGACGGAATGGATGAAGTGGCGGGTGCTTGCACCTTGTTGCAACAAGGAAAAATTCTGGCTATTAAAGGCATTGGTGGATTCCACCTGGCTTGTGATGCGACAAATAAAGATACTGTAGAAAAACTGCGCCAACGCAAACAACGTTATGGCAAGCCGTTGGCCCTTATGGCCAGGGATATCAAAATAATCGAACGTTATTGCTCGGTCAATGAACTTGAAAAATCCATATTGGAAAGTTTTTCCGCGCCCATTGTCCTTCTTGCGGCAAAGGGAGAAAATCATCTGCCCGATGGCGTAGCGCCAGGCATCAACACTTATGGATTCATGCTACCTTGCACTCCCCTGCACCATTTGATTTTGGAGCGCATGGACCATCCTATTGTATTCACCTCTGGAAATCTTTCCGAGGAACCGCAATGTGTGGACAATGATGAAGCACAGGACCGCCTAAAGGATATCGCTGATTATTTCCTGTTCCATAACCGGGATATTGTCAACCGCATTGACGACTCCGTGGTTCGTGTTATGAACAACAAGGCTCACCTGCTCCGCCGGGGACGCGGCTACGCACCCGACACGTTCTCATTACCCCCAGGTTTTGAAAGCACTCCTCCCCTGTTGGCCCTGGGTGGTCAGCTTAAAAACACATTTTGCCTGATTAAAAATGGGCAGGCCTTTCTTTCCCAGCATATTGGGGATTTGGAAAATTCAATCGCCTTTGATGACTACAAAAGGAATATCGATTTATATCGGAAACTTTTCCAACAAAAGCCTCAAGCACTGGCAGTGGACTGCCACCCTGAATACCTGACCACAAAATTTGGCAACGAATTCCCGGACAACGTGGAGGTGCTGGAAGTGCAACATCATCACGCCCATATAGCGGCCTGCATGGCTGAAAATAATATGCCTTTAAATTCCCCGCCCATATTGGGAGTGGCTCTGGACGGATCGGGTTATGGAGAAAATGGATCTCTATGGGGCGGAGAATTCCTTCTTGCGGATTATTCAAGTTTTAAGCGGCTTGGAAGTTTCAAACCCATCCCTTTGCTTGGAGGCAGTCAAGCCATGCGTGAGCCCTGGAGAAACACTCTGGCGCATATTTTGACAAGTATAGGCTGGGAAGAGTTCACCCTCCAATATAAAAAACTGGAGTTGGTAAATTTTTTACAAGCTAAACCTGTTGGCACCTTCCAGTCTATGATTGAAAAAAATTTTCAATGTCCACAAACCAGCTCCGTAGGAAGGTTATTCGATGCGGTCGCGGCGGCCATAGGAGTGTGCCGTGAATATGCGCTTTATGAGGGGCAAGCGGCCATGGAATTAGAAGCCTTGATCGACGAAACGATTGTTGCCAGGAACGAAAAGTTTGGTTACCCTTTCATCATTAACTCATCCAAAGAAAGCTTTCCCTGTGTTATTGATCCACGTAATATGTGGAAAGCATTATTTGAAGATTTAAAGGGAACGGTTTCAATATCTGAAATTTCAACAAGGTTCCACATTGGCCTGGCTTGTGCCGTGACAGATATGGTCAATAAGATCGTCGAACAAAATCTCTCCATCCGCACAGTGGCATTAACTGGCGGAGTTTTTCAAAATAAATTCTTGTTGGAGCAGGTGACTGAAAAATTGCAAAAACGAAAATACAAAGTTTTGTCTCATAGCAGGGTTCCTTGCAATGATGGAGGTCTTTCTCTGGGACAGGCAATGGTCGCAACAGCAAGGCTATGCCTTAAGGAATAAATAATATGTGCTTAGGAATTCCAGGGAAAATCATAGAAATCACCAGCACTGAAAACAAGCTTGCCCGCGTAGACGTGGCGGGTGTGAAGCGGCAAATCAATATCGCCTGCATTGTTGACGATGATCATCCGCCTGAAAGTTGTGTCGGAGACTGGGTGTTGGTCCATGTCGGGTTTGCTATGGTCCGAATCAATGAGGAGGAAGCCACAAGAACCCTTGAGTTGCTCCGCAAGATGGGGGAGATGCAGGATGAAATTAAGGCAATGCAAAAATCAGAAGAGGACAACTCATGAAATATGTCGATGAATTTCGTGATCCAGAGCAGGCTCGCAAGTGGCTGGGGAAAATTTCCGCGCTGGCGAAACTGGCCCAGGCCGGAAAAGACCGCCCATTGCATATTATGGAAGTTTGCGGCGGACACACGCATACTATTTTTCGCTACGGCATTAAACAAATGTTGCCGCAGGAAATTGAACTGGTTCACGGGCCAGGATGCCCGGTGTGCGTGTTGCCCATGGGGCGGGTTGATGATTGCGTCGCTCTGGCTGAGCACCCGGAAGTTATTTTAACCACATTTGGCGATGCCATGCGAGTGCCGGGATCACAAAAAAGTCTGCACCAGGCAAAAGCCGAAGGGGCCGATGTGCGGATGGTGTATTCCCCCACAGACGCTTTGAGTATTGCTCGAAAACATCCTGACAAAGAGGTGGTTTTTTTCGCATTAGGATTTGAAACCACCATGCCAAGCACGGCATTGACGGTATTGCAGGCGGAAGAAGAAGGCATTGGAAATTTTTCGTTGTTTTGCAACCATATTACGATTATCCCGACCATTAAGGCGATTCTTGATTCGCCGGATTTGCAACTGGATGGGTTTCTCGGACCGGGGCATGTGAGCATGATCATTGGTCAACACCCCTATTCATTTATAGCCAAACAATATAAAAAACCTTTGGTCATCTCCGGTTTTGAGCCTCTGGACATTTTGCAATCTATTTGGATGATTCTGAGTCAGTTGAAAGAACATCGACATGAAATAGAGAACCAATATGGACGGATAGTTCAAAGTGAAGGAAATCATAACGCTCTGTCAGCTATTGAAAAGGTTTTCGAGGTAAGAGAGTTTTTCGAATGGCGCGGCCTGGGGTCGATTGAGCACTCCGGGGTCCGTGTCCGTGAAGGTTATGCCCGCTACGATGCCGAGCGGAAATTTTCAATTCCAAATCTAAAAATTGCCGATCCAAAATCCTGTCAATGCGGGGAGGTTCTGAGGGGAACTCTTAAACCAAAAGATTGCAAGGTATTTGGAACCACCTGCAAGCCGGAAACTCCTTTGGGTGCATTAATGGTTTCCACAGAGGGAGCCTGCGCGGCTTATTATTCCTATGGACAGATAGACTCAAATCAAATAATTTCTTGAATGTTTAGCGCATGAATTCTCGTGTTGGAAAAGCATCAATCACTCTCGCCCATGGTAGCGGCGGTAAGGCCATGCGCGATCTTATCGAAAACGTAATCGTGAAGAGTTTTGATAACCCGGCTTTGACTCCACTTGAAGACCAGGCCCGTTTCGACCTTAAAGAACTGACCTGCCGGGGAGACCGCCTGGCTTTCACAACAGATTCCTATGTAGTTGACCCGTTATTTTTTCCCGGCGGGGATATCGGAACCCTGTCGGTCAATGGAACGATCAATGACCTGGCAATGGGCGGTGCGGTGCCTCTCTATTTAAGCTGTGGGTTCATCCTTGAGGAAGGCCTGCCTATTGAAACCCTGCGTCAGGTAACAGAATCCATGAAACAGGAGGCAGAAAAATCACAGGTGTCCATTGTGACCGGTGACACAAAAGTAGTGCCTCGAGGTGCCGCCGATAAAATGTTTGTCAATACAGCAGGTATAGGAGTCATTCCAAAGGAGGTAGACATTGCCTCCACCCGCGCAAAACCCGGTGACCTGGTTATACTCAATGGATTCATTGGAGACCATGGCGCGGCCATCCTCATAGCAAGAGGCGACCTTTCGCTTGAATCCTCAGTTGAAAGTGATTGCCAGTCTTTAAGCAGGCTGGTCCAGGCTATGTTGAAAGTCTGCCCGGACATTCATTGCTTGCGCGATGCTACCCGTGGAGGGGTGGCGACCGTCCTGAATGAATTCGCTCAAAGCTCCGGTGTCTGCATTAAAATGGATGAAACAAAAATTCCTATCCGGGATGAAGTGAGGGGCGTGTGTGAAATCCTTGGACTGGACCCGCTTTACCTTGCAAATGAAGGAATCTTGCTGGCAATTGTTCCACGAGACTGTGCGGAGCAGGTCGTAGAGACAATGCGGTTTTTACCCGAGGGACAAAATTCGATGATTATTGGAGAAGTGGTTGAGGCCCCTGCAAAAAGGGTAGTTATGAAAACCAGCTTCGGTGGAGAACGAATTGTAGATATGATGGTTGGCGAACAACTCCCCCGAATCTGTTAAACAGGTGCAGTCACACCCTGAACCGGAACAACAATGATACATACATTATTACTGGGATTTCTAATAGGTTTGAAACATGCATTGGAAGCCGACCATGTTGCCGCTGTCGCCACCCTTGCTTCGAAGGCAACCATCAAGGAAGGACTGGTACTGGGAGCCACCTGGGGATTAGGACACACGATCACATTATTTATTTTTGGTTCGGCCGTCTTGATCATTGATACGGTGATCTCCGAACAGTTGGCTCTCACCCTGGAGTTTTTTGTTGGATGCATGCTGGTGATCATGGGCGGAGCTCTCCTAAAAGAAATGTTTGAAAAGCGCATCCATCTTCATATACATCGTCATTCAAATGGAGTCCCCCATCTGCATTTTCACTCCCATGCGCAGGATAATATCGAACATCAAGCCAACCCTCACCAGCACAATCACACTCAACCGTTCGCCATTCGAGCCTTATGGGTAGGAATGATGCACGGAATGGCAGGCTCTGCCGCTTTAATCTTATTGACCCTCGATTCTGTTTCATCTATCGGAACGGGAATCCTTTACATATTGTTTTTTGGAATCGGATCCATGTTTGGCATGGCCTTGCTTTCCATGGTGATCATTATTCCCCTGCGTTACACAGAATTCACCGCAAACCGTGCCTACCAGGGATTACAAACTTTCATTGGGTTGGCAACGCTGTTTCTTGGAATGATGATTATTTATGAGACGGGCATCACCAACAGGCTTTTCATTTAGATAGAGCACCCATTGAACAAGGATAAAAAAAATAAATCGTGAAAAAGTTGTTTTTCGTTAAATTTCTGATCTTTGTAGCCCCGGCCTAAAGATTCAAAGCCTGCCTGATTTTTTGCAAAAGAAATTCAAAATTTACCGGTTTTTCAATACAGGCATGAGCCCCCTCACTCATGTAGTCGTCCACTTCACCGGCCTTAATGATCGCCGAAACCATGATGATCCTGGTGTTCGGCAACCTTTTTCTTAAGCAGGATAATAGCTCCAGTCCGCCGTGGGGCATTCGCACGTCGAGTAAAATGCAATCTGGTTGAAATTCCTCGGCCTTGACCATGGCCATTTTCCCATCAAATGCGGTTTGAACTAAAAACCCTTGACTGGTTAGAAACCTCGAAAGTAATTGGCAAATCTTTAATTCATCATCCACCAATAAAATTTTTGATTTTGTCATCATCTTCAACATCTTATTTACAATTTCATTCTAGATAAAAATATAACATAGCACTTTATTTTTCAAAAATAAAGATTGACTTAAGAAAAAACGATAAGAATATGCAACCTAAAAAAGCGAGGGAAAAATGAAAATAGAAGATGCCCTTTTTGGCAAAAATAGACAAAAACCTTGGACATCCAAAAAGAAAAAGGACCAAAAATCCTTCAAGGAACATTTGGAGGAGAGCTTGGGCAATAAAAAGTCCGAGGTTCAAAAACAGATCAAAAAACACATCCTGGATATTCTGGTCTAAACCGCAAGCACCTCCAATACTACGTCCATTTATTTTAGCGTTAAAATAAAGAGGTGTTATAATGGGCCAAGTTTAAATCAAGTATAAACCTCACATCTGAAAGGCAAAGAATGAAAAAAGGAATGAAATTAGTTTTGATCTTTTTCGTAATTTCCCTTTTAGCCTCCTGTGCCTCTGATGGCGTTATTTTGCCCAATATGGTTCCCAGTGCCGAAAAAACCTTTGAGGTCAACGAACAGGGGACGGTAGAAATTCTTGGCCAGGATATGATCACCGAGCCAACTCACTGGCTTTACGTCGAATGCGATCATTGGAGTGGGTGTTATATGCGTTGTCAGGGAAAAATAAATTCCTGCAAAAAAGTAGCTACGGATTCCGGTCTTGAGGTGGATTATATTTATTCCCGGGCGGGATCAGAGAAATAAAGAAGTGGGTTGCGGTGTGGGTTTAACAGGGAAGCCCATAACGTGATGATAACTTCCCTGAGAAGGAGGTGATCCCATGCTATCTGACAGTACCCAGGGAGCTTCCGGAGTAATTTGTTAACCCCAAGTTAACGGAAGCTCCTGTGCTTTAATAGCGCCCCGCTTGCAAAGCGGGGCGTTTTTTTATTTTGTATTTTTTGAATCCCGGTCACTCGCTACCAGTTTTAGTATTAGGTTCATTAAAGCCTTTAATTATGCTATTTTTAAAGTCCGCAATAATTTAAAGGAAAAATTCAAACGATGGATTTCAAGCAATTGTTCGATTTTGTAAACGTATATATCCTTCAGGCATTTCTGATCATATTCCTGGCTCTCATTGCTGATTTATTCCAAAAGAAAATTTTCCGATCCTTCGCAGAAAAAGCGAAACGCACCTCCAACAAATGGGATGACGCTATCCTGCTATCCATCCCCTCGCCTCTAAGTATTATTATTTGGATTACAAGCATCACGTTCGCCGGAAAAATTATTCAAAACACCACCGGCACAATGATTGCTGATGTCCTTGTTCCTTTACGCGATGCAATCATTATTGCTTCACTCGCCTGGTTTCTAGTTCTATCCATTCGGCGTACTGAAAACAGTTACCTTTCATCCAGAGAAGAAATCGACCCAACCACCCTGGATGCGATATCAAAACTGGCTCGCATATCTGTTGTTATCACCGCCGCCCTGATGATATTGCAATCCCTGGGGTTCAGCATTTCAGGGGTTCTGGCTTTTGGA
>Ga0210019_1004457_pt1 | contig 12161 bp, 12 predicted proteins | sample CryGeyCG2114_020_2_FD_183969 | JGI IMG/M metagenome (GOLD analysis project Ga0210019, IMG submission 183969) | Groundwater microbial communities from aquifer - Crystal Geyser CG11_big_fil_rev_8/21/14_0.20 (SPAdes) (version 2) | ecosystem: Environmental > Aquatic > Deep subsurface > Groundwater ...
AAAACCCACCCAACGAAAAAACGGGCTTTTATTATGAAGCTTATTTGGGGAAAAGTTGATAAAAATGACTATGCGGCAACAATAGGCTGCGATATTGAAGCGTTAAAAGCTGACGGTATAAAAGCAAAAATAAAATCAGCTCGCTGCCGATTGCTTAATCAAGAAAATTTCTCCGGTTCTCTATCGCTTACTGGCGGAGCGACAATGAAATTTATTCGAGCTCTTCGCTTTGAAAAAAACGATAAAATAAACAGCCAATCAGAATCCGATATTAACTGGACATCAAATATCTATGGCGGGGTTGATGGTCTGCTCGTAAAATTCGCTCTGGACAAAAATATCACAAAAGACACAAAAGCAACTCTGAAATTTGACGAGCAGGATTTTGAAAAGAGCATTTCTCTGCTTGAACTCTATCATAAAAGAATAATTAAGAACGAAGTTAAACCCGGTTATGGAGTCTGGGCGTCTATCTGGTCATTTCCTGACAGAAAGCTTATCCGAGCCAAGGGAAGACCGGAAGTTTATGTAATTGAGGATGAAATCAAGCGCCATATTCCCAATCCCCGGGTTTTTGAAGACCAGAGCCTTAACTGGAATGATGTTGAAGAAGTTGAACCGGATGAAATTGATGTTATTACGCAGGGAGACGCTTTAAGTTATTCGGAAGGAACCCTAATTCAGGGCAGCGGCCCGGAAGTTTATGCCATAGCCAATAGCGAGAAACTTCATATTAGAAATCCGGCTGTTTTTAATAAATTAGTTTATGACTGGAAAAATATCATTAAAGTTGACAATTCGGAGCTGGCTCTTTATCCGACCGGAGATAATCTTGATGAAAATTCCCAGCATCCGGACAGCACCCTTGTTCAGGTTGAAGGGGACCCTACCGTTTATGTGACCGAAGGCGACAAACTCAAACCGATTCCTTCTGTTGAAGTTTTCAATAGCAATAATTTAAAATGGAACAGAATTAAAAAGATAACTCCAGGGATTCGCGCTGCATACAAAATCGGAAAAAATGTTGAATTTGGCGACGGCGCTTTAATCCGCGATGAAATGGGTAAAGTTTTCCGAATTGACAAGGGCAAAAAACGCTGGATTCGCTCGGGTGACGACTTCAATAAAGCCGGCTTCAAGTGGGACAGAATCGTTGATGCGAAGCCCTCTGAAGTTGCCGCCCTGGAAGGAGGAGAAGATGTTGTTTCCGAAGATATTACCTCTGTTGTTTCTGAATAGTAAAACTTTCTGAAATATCTAAAAAGAGCCTCTCCAAAAACGGGGCTCTTTTTGAATCAAAAACATAAAAAAGCTTTGAATCTAATAGGAGATATTTAAAATTGTTCACACAATTTGTAAATATCTCCTGCTCCCATTACTATTACCACTTCCCCGCCCCGAAGGTTTTTCTTTAGATATTTCTCAGCCTCGCCAATGCTTTTTATGTATAATACATTTTTGACAGACTTCCTTAATTCTGCTCTGATGACTTCAACCAATTTCTCTGAAGAAATTTTCTTTTTTATTTTTTTTTCTTCCCGACCGGCAACATCGTAAATTTCAACCAAAATCAATTTGTCAACCCAATTGAATCTTATCGCGTCTGCAAAAACCTCTACAAAATCCTTAAATAAATAAAAGGTTCTTTGATATTGATGCGGTTGATAGACGCACCAAATTTTTTTCCCGGGATACTTTTCCATGGCGGCTTTTAAGGTCGCTCTAATTTCCGTCGGATGATGAGCATAATCACTTATAATTTTCAATTTACAACTTTTCCCGCCCCTGGCGGGATCCCGTCCCGCATTTCCTCCTTTGGCGGAATCCGCTGTAGGCGTGATTTGCGGGATCCCGTCCCGCATATTGCGGGATCCCGCTGTGGCGGGGCTGCGGCGGGGCTGTGGCGGGACAATTTTCAATTCTTCAACTTCAAAGCGGCGCCAAGCGCCTTTGTATCCCGATAACGCTTTCAGGGAAGTTTTATCGGAGATTTTCAAAATTCTTGCCACTGTTAAAGCTGATAGGGCATTATAAACATTATGTTCCCCGGGCACTTTCAAAATTTGTTTCAGTTTTTTTGCTTCTTTTTGCTTAATCGAATAATAAATTATTTTGGGAATTTGGAATTTAGAATTTGGGATTTGCCTGCCCCGTAGCGAGCTTTGCTCTGCTATTTTGGGTTTAGAAATTAGGGTTTTGGATTTAGGATTTAATATCCTTTGGATGTTTTTATCATCTCTGTTTGCCACCAAAAATCCATCTTTGGGAAGATATGAAACATATTTGCGAAACGTTCTAAGGATGTTCTTGAGGTTTTTATAATAATCCAGGTGGTCCTCCTCAATATTGGTTAAAACAATGATTTTTGGCCAGTAATTCAAAAATGAGCCAAAATGTTCATCGGCCTCAATCAATAAAATCGCTGAACCGCGCGGAACAGTACGCGGAACCCCGCGGAACAATTTTCTTCCCATTCGGAAGTTAGAATTACCGAATTCTTTCAGCTTTGTGCCAATAATAATGGTGGGGTCAAGGCCGGCTTTAATTAAAATTTTGGCGAGCATTGCTGTGGTAGTGCTCTTTCCGTGAGTTCCGGAAATTGCGATGGTGAAATATTTTTTGGTCAGCTCGCCCAAAGCTTCCGGATAACTTTGAATTTGGATATTGGATATTGCCTGCCCCGTAGCGAACTTGTTCTGCTTCGGGGGATGTTGGATGTTGGACCAGAGCACAAAAGATTTTCTTTTGTGCTCGGCCGAGCACTCAAATCTATTTGAGTGCTCTGGTTTTAAATTCTCGGCTTTTTTAAGTTCGGGGTTGTCTGGTTTCACAGCCGGACTGTAAATCACCAGGTCTACATTATTTGGAATATTCTTAGCTTTATGGGGACCCGTGAAAATTTGCGCTCCAAGTTTTTTTAAAAATTCGGTAATCTCCGAGAATGCCAAATCAGAGCCGGAAACCTGCTCACCCCGGGCAAGATAGTATTGAGCAAGAGCGGAAACGCCGATGCCACCGATACCAATGAAATGCACTTTCATAAGTCGCAAATTTTTGCTAATTAGGGTGCTAATCTGTGCGAATTATTCGCAAATATTCGCACCCATATTCGCACATATTAGTGAGTTATTCTTGCCCTTATCACTAGGCAAGGAAATTTTATCACCGCGTTATATATTCTTTTTGCTCTCCAAGGTTGGAGCATAAATCTCCACAACCATTCCAGCCCAATTTTTCTCAAAAAATTCGGAGCTCGCTGGATTTTCCCGGAAATAAAATCAAAAGCCCCTCCCACTCCAATAGCCACTTTTACTGATGGAATTTTATCTATATTATAGTGTATCCATTTTTCCTGTTTTGGAGCGCCAAGGGCAACAAATAAAATATCCGGCTTTCCTTGGTTTATAAGTTCTACTGCCTCATTAATGTTTTCCGTAAAGCCAACTATATTTGAAAATTTTTTTGCAATTTTTTCTGCCGCTTCATTTTTGCCGCCCAAAAGGAAAATTTTAAATTTTGATATGCCTGCCCCGTAGTGTCCCGCCAAGGCGGGACTACTACTGGGGTCATTTTGATTTTTGCATTTTGATTTTTGATTTTTTAGCAATTCCTCCATTAAATCCGTTCCGCTTACTTTTTCTTTTATGTCTCCTTTTAAAATTTTTGAAGCCCAAATTATTCCTGTTCCGTCGGGAATAGACAAATCAGCTTCATTCAAAATTTTTTTAAACTCTTTGTCTTTTTGAGCAAAGACTATTATCTCGGGATTCGGGGTAACAATATGATGCTGACGACCATCAGCAAGAAAAACCTCAATTTTCTTGAGAACTTCATTCATATCAACATTATCAATTTTGACGCCGAGAAGATACACAAAAAATCAATTTACAATTTTTCCCGCCAAAAGCGAGAAAAATTGTAAATTGAAAATTCTCTGAATATCAGCCGAGCTCGGCTGATTCAAGAACGGTATATTCTGCTCCATCTCGCAGCAGCCGGCTTTCCATAACCTCAATTGAATTGACGGCAAAACTTAAAGAAACATTCTCTTCGATTTTTGGAGGTGATTGCAAGCTCCGCCACTCTGAGGTTCTAATTCTGGCCAATGTAAGATGGGGCGAGAAAGCTCTACTCTCTGGCTGGTAATCAATTGATTTTCCCGAGCTTAAAAAATTCTCCAAATCCTGTTTTAATTTGGCAAGTTCCGCGCTTTTTTCTCCCTCAACCCAAATCATTCTTGGCGGACGATTTGGCGGACCCAACAAAACTTTTTTAAAATTAATAAAAAATGGCTGATGAAGACTTGCCACTTTTTTTGTAATTTTACAAACCTCCCAAATTCCCCCGTCGTCCATATACCCCAAAAAAACCAAAGTAAAATGCAAGCTCGCTTTTTTTGTCCAGTGAACCGGAAGCTTTGCCCATTTTTGCTGAATTTCAACAAGCTTTCTTTTGGTATCTTCGGGAAAATTAATGGCAATAAAAATTCTATGAGACATACCTTAATTTTAAGAAAGTTTATTCAATTGAATAATAGCATAAATTACGGTATGATTAAATAAATAGGGAACTCATAGCGAGTTTTTCTTAACTTTTGAAGTTTTTCGCGAATTTTTGCGAATAGGGCCGCCTAAAAAAAGAGCGCTCCAACCTCGAAGTTTGAGGCGGCCTGCGAATAAACGCGAATAAATTCAATATTTTGGCAGTCAAATTTTCATTCCCATTCCCTTATTTTAACTTCGCTTTTCTGATAAACCCAATATAACTTCATGATAATAGATTTGATTTTTAATATATATTTTTGATTTTTGATTTTATGTTTGAGGCTCTGTTGTATCAAAAATTAAAAAATGGAAATGTAAGATGCGATGTTTGCAATCACCGATGCCTAATTTCTCCGGGAAATCGGGGAATTTGCCATGTTCGAGAAAACCAAAACGGGAAACTTTACTCTCTGGTTTATGGCAAAGCTATTGCCTGCCATATTGACCCGATTGAAAAAAAACCTTTTTTTCACTTCATGCCCAAAACCCACTCCTTATCTATTGCCACTGTCGGGTGCAATTTCCGCTGCCTCTGCTGTCAGAATTATGAAATTTCCCAAAATTCAAAATTTACCAAAAAAATAGAGGGCGAAGACTTGCCGCCGGAAAGACTCGTTGAAATAGCCGTCAAAAACAATCTGCCAAGCATTTCCTACACCTATACCGAGCCAACAATTTTTTTAGAATACGCTCTAAAAACAATGAAGTTGGCTAAAGAAAGGGGTATAAAAAACAACTGGGTAACCAACGGATATATGACCAAAAAAACTTTGAATCTCATCGCTCCTTACCTTGATGCCGCTAATGTTGATTTGAAGGGTTTTAGCGAGGTGTTTTATCAGAAATATTGCGGCGGTAAACTTCGTCCGATACTCGAAACCTTAGTTGGAATGAAAAAGAGGAAAATCTGGGTTGAAGTAACAACTCTTCTCATTCCTTCTTTAAATGATTCAGAAAAAATTTTAAAAAAAATCGCCCGTTTTATAAGGAGTCAACTTGGACCGGAGACTCCCTGGCATGTAAGTCAATTTTTTGGTTCAATTTCCTGGCAGCTTCAACAATTGCCCGACACCCCAATTGAAACTATCAAAAAGGCCTGGGAAATTGGAAAAAAAGAGGGGCTAAAATATGTTTATTCGGGGAATATTCCTGGCCACCCAACCGAAGATACTTACTGTCCAAAATGCAAAGCCAGGGTCATTGAAAGAACCGGTTTTGCAATTGAGCGCTATGACAAAAGCGGCAAATGCCAGAGATGCGGAGAAAGTTTAAATATAATAGAATAGCGCATATACACTAAACCTGATGCGTAATAAATAATTGCAGCGTTTCAACGCGAAACCGACCCCGATAGTACAAATCCTGACGGATTTGACTACGGGGCGAGAATAATCGCAGAACGAACTTCTATGGGCTTGCCCCGTACTCAAATTCCGAAGGAATTTGTAGTACCGGGGCGCGAAACAGGGCGGCTGCAAAGCTTTGTGGCAATATAAAGTTCGGCGAAGCCGCCTACGTAAAACCCACGCGAAAATTATTACGCGCTATTTTTACTATACACTAATTAAAAAGTGGGTCTCAAATTTAAGACCCACCTTGATTCCTTAATCTTTCTTCTCTTAGAAATGCTTCCACATCTTTAATAAGTTTTCTTGATTCTTCTTGAGAGAGTTTCGACTGAATATGATTGGTTTCTTTCAGCTCTTCAATAAGAATTTCCAGCAGAAAAAGAAATGATTGTTCAAACGATTTTTCCACTTCAAAGTCTCTAATTTTTTGAAATAAAATTTCATATAAATAGGGGTCAAGTTTTTCTAAATCTTTTTTGGCTTTTTTGAAAAAAACATCCTTTTTCTCTCTTTTTTCTTTCTTTAGTCTCTCAATAGTGTGACGTGAATTGTGAAAAGCCCTTCTATTTGCCGAATGCAAAGCAAATACTCCCAAAAAAACCATTGAAAAGAATACTCTTCTTTCATAGGAAATCTCCAGTTCTGTTTTTCCGGCGCCAAGGCTTTCGGTAAATTTTTTAAATTCATCAAAAAATGCCGGCGACCATTCTTCAATCTCTTTTTTAACAACAAGCAAAGGACAAAAAGCAAAGGGAGGAGAAATTTCTTTTTGTTGCCTTCCTTCTTTTTCTTGAATTTCTATCAATTTTTCATACATTTCTTTTGGATAATACATATAACAACTGAAATCTATCGGGCATTCATTGCTTTCTGAATTTTTTTAAAAAAAACAGTCCGGGGCCCGACTACAGGTAATAGCTATTTCATTAAAAACTTTTAGAGCGTAATCCAAATCTTTTTGAGATATCCTTGCTTTCTTTTCTTTTCTATAAAAAATCCTGGCCCTTTGAAAGAATTTAATCATTATTCCCACCCCATCAAACTTGAATTAAATTTATCAAAGAACATTTCTTTAGTTATCATAACAAAAAGAATTATGAATGGTCAAGTTTCAAAAATTGTTTTTGCGGCAATCGCCCCTCACCCGCCGATTTTGCTCCCCTCGGTTGGTTCTCAAGCCGACCGACAAAAGGTCAAAAAGACTTTAGATAGTTTGGAGTTTTTGGCTGAAAAGTTTAAAGAAGCAAATCCCGATTTAATAATTATTTCCTCTCCACATCGGGATTGGGGCATAAAAGTGCCGCTGCACTTTTTAATATCAAATGTTAAATATCAAATATCAAAATTACAATTTAAAGTTCAAAATTATCAAACGCCGGATAATGTTGGGCCCCTGGCTTCTGAGGATTTTATTATTTATCCTATCCTTACCACTTTTAACTCTCCAAAACAGCATTTTGAATGGGGAAAACAATTTTATTTGAAAATTGTAAATTGTAAATTGAAAATTGCCCTCATAGCCAGTGGGGATTTATCCCATTGTCTTAAAGCGGATGGTCCTTATGGATTCAATCCCGATGGGCCAAAATTTGACAAAGCTCTAATTAATGCTTTAAAGAAAAAAGACATTGAAACCATCTTAAAATTAGATGATAAATACCCGCAAGCCGGCGAGTGCGGCCTTCGTTCGTTTTGCTTTTTGCTGGGAGTTCTAAAAGAATCGGGACTAAATTGGCAGCCGGAAATATTATCTTACGAAGGGCCTTTTGGCGTCGGATATCTGGTGGCAGACTTCAAATTATGAAATTAAATTATCCAATAATAGGCCCCCATACGCATCTAAACCCCAAAGAAATAATCGAAAGCGGCGGCTACTACAAATTAAAATTATAAACTTTTAAACTATACTCTAAATTTTATGGGTATTATTTCTGGACTATTTAGCATGTTTGGCTGGGGAGTTGCCGATTTTTTGGCAGCCAAGGCCAGCCGAAAAATCGGATATATTTTAACCCTCTTTTGGATGCAAACTATCGGGCTCCTTGTTGCTATAATTTATTTTCTTGCCAAATTTCAATCTTTTAATATGGGGGGTATTATCAAATTCCTTCCGACCTTTATAATTATTGGCTTTTTGCAAATAGTGGGTTACTTGGCTTTTTACCGAGGTTTGGAAAAAGGACAAGTCTCATTGGTAAGCCCAATTGGAGCTTCTTGGGCAATAATTACGGTAATTTTAAGCGTGATATTTTTCAAAGAGCCCCTTTTGAAAAATCAAATTGTAAGCATTATTTTGATAATCCTTGGCATAATTTTAGTTTCAACAAACTTCCAGGAACCTTTAAAAATAAGAAGGCTTAAAACTTTTTCCGGAATATCCGGAACAAAAGAGGGGCTAATCGCTATGTTTGGTTGGGGAATTTCTCTATTTCTGATAGTTCCAGCCGTAAAAACACTTGGTTGGTTTCTTCCAATATTTTTATTCAGGGTTTTTATGATATTATTTTTAGGGAGTTTTATTTTTTTTAGTAAGCGTTCATTCAAAATAAGTCCCCGGTTACCCCTTTTAGTAATTCTTGTGCCAATCGGTTTTCTGGATATTGGGGCTTTCTTTGTCTATAGCTTCGGAGTAAGTAAGGCCTATTCCTCAATTGTTGCTCCCATCGCTGCCGCCTTTCCTCTTATAACTATATTGCTGGCAAAAATATTTTTGAAAGAAAAAATCGTCTTAAATCAAATTTTTGGGATAGCTGCGATACTCTGCGGACTCATTTTAATTTCAATAACTTAAACTTAAATATGAATCCCCATATCTTACTGGCAAAACAAGCGGTTGAAACATACATAAAAGAAGAAAAAATTATTGAACCGCCAAAAGATTTACCCAAAGAGTTTTTCGAAAGAAGAACCGGTACCTTTGTGACCATTGAAAAGAGTGATAAACGACTATCAAAAAACGATTTGCGATTTGCCAGAAGCGACAAGCAACTGCGGGGATGTATCGGAACTTATCTGCCAACCAGAATCAACATTGCCGAAGAAATTATTCACAACGCCGTTGCCGCGGCAACTGAAGATTATAGATTTGGGCCAATTCGAGAAGAAGAACTTTCTCAATTATTTTATACTGTCTATATTTTAAGCGAACCAGAATTGGTAAAAGATGTAAAAGATATAAAAGACCCGATAAAATTTTCTGAAGAAAAATTTAGACGGGCGGGACTTGACCCCAAAAAATTCGGTATAATTGTAAAAACCGCTCCTTTTACCTATCCGAACGAAGATGTGGTTTTTAATGGACATATGCCGTATAAATCAGGGCTTTTGCTTCCAGGACTTGAGGAAGTAGATACAATCGAGGAACAAATTTTAATTGCTTGTCGCAAAGCAGGGATTGACCCGATTAAAGAAAAGATTTTAATCTACAAATTTACTGTTGAAAAATTTCAATGATAAAATAAAAATTTTGATTGCCTGCCCCGTTAGAAATCTGTTTTATCCTTATAAATTGTTTTATTATTTAAAACGAAGTATTATATTTTTAGTTTTATTTATTCTAAACAGAAAAATTTTTCAAATTTTTCTGTCAAAAGACTTCTAACGGGGCCTGCCAAAAAGGAGGAATGGAGCCGAAAAGAGAACGAATTATTATTTATCAATTTACTGTGGAGAAATTCACCTAAATTTATACAATCTGAGTTATAAATTTTCAATTTTTCCCGCCCCTGGCGGGATCCCGCCGTGGCGGGACAATTTACAAACAAGTTCCAATGACCAGAATTCAAAATCAAAAACTCGCTCAAATATTTTATGAAATAGCCGACCTTTTGGAAATAAAAGGCGTGGCTTTTAAACCCGCTGCTTATCGAAAAGCGGCTAAATCTTTGGAAGATTTAGATAAAGACATTTTAATAATTTATAAAGAAAAAAAATTGAAAGGGATAAAAGAGATTCCAGGCATCGGTGGGAGTGTTGCTAAAAAAATTGAAGAATATTTGAAAAAAGGGAAAATTAAATATTATGAAGACTTAAAAGAAGAAACTGCTATTCGCCAGATAGTTACTCATTTTTTTAAAACTAAAGGAATTTCTTTAGAAAAATTGAAACAGGATGCCAAAAAGAGAAAAATAATTTATTCGCGATTTACCAGGCCCGCTAAACAGCTTTTAGAACTTGCCGGCTCAATAGAAAAAGCCAAAAAAGCAATTGACAAAGTGGCAAAATGGGCAAATTCCAGAAATCTGGATTATGCCATTGAAACGGTTTTTAAAAAGTGGCTGGAACTGGACAGATTGAAACCAAAAGAGATGGTGAAAAAGCCCTTTTTTCAGCAAAAGCCAATGGTTTGGTCTCAAACTAAAAAGAAATGGTATGTCATTGACGATGACGGCACCTGGCTGGAATTTGCCGGAAAAGAAGAAGAAATTGAGTGGAAAATTATAAAATAACAATTGCTATTGTGGTAAAACTCCGGCTGAAGAAATTCTAATTTTCTGAATTTCTTCAGTAAATGAATACGTTGGCAAACTTCTAACAGGACCAACCCCAAAAAAACAATATGAAAATTATCTTCATTGGCACCGGCGATTTTGCCGTGCCGATTTTGGAAACACTTATCAACTCATCTATCTGTCAGGTTATGACTGTTATCACTTCTCCTGACAAACCTGTTGGCCGAAAACAAATAGTCAGTCCTTCACCTGTCAAATCCTATCTCCTAAAACATGGAGCCCGGAACATACCGATACTCCAACCGGGAAAAATTGAAAATTGTAAATTGTCCCGCCGCAGCGGGATCCCGCTTCTGTCCGGAAAAATTGAAAATTTAAAACCGGATTTGGGAATTGTCGCAGCTTACGGAAAAATTCTGCCAAAAGATATATTGGATATTCCCAAATATGGTTTTATTAATATTCATCCCTCGCTTCTGCCAAAATACCGCGGCCCCTCCCCCATCCAGTATGCTATTTTAAATGGAGAAAAAGAGGCTGGAATAACGATTATACTTATGAATGAAAAAGTTGACGCAGGACCAATATTATCAAATATCAAATATCAAATATTAAATATCAAAATTACTTATAAGGAACTGGAAAAAGAATTGGCGGAATTGGGAGCTAAACTTTTGATTGAAATAATTCCAAAATGGATAAACAGAGAAATAAGACCGATTCCTCAAGACGAATCAAGGGCAACTTATACCAAAATTTTGACAAGAGAAGATGGAAAAATTGATTGGCAAAAATCAGCAAAAGAGATTGAAAGGCAAATAAGGGCCTTCAATCCCGAACCCGGAACGTTCACTTCGTTCAAAATTAAAAATAAAAAATCAAAAATAAAAAATACATATCAAAAATCAAAAATTATTAAGATACTAAAAGCAGAGGTTTTGTCTACTCAAACAGATAAACAAATTGGGAAGGTATTTCTAACAGATAGGAAGGAATTGGTGGTGGCCTGTGGGGTAAATGCTCTTATTTTAGAAGAAGTTCAGCCCGAGGGTAAGAGAAAAATGACCGCTCAAGAATTTTTAAGAGGCAATCGGCAAATTATAGGAATGACTTTGGAATAATTTTATCCTATACGTAATTCCATCAAATTTTAGATGTAATCTCACAAATTTAAGCTAATTTTAGCGCGAACTTTCGCGAATTTGACATCGCGGATTTGGGCTAATAATATTCGCGCAAATTCGCACCCGCATCCGCTCATATTAGCGAGTTATGGGTCTTATAGTCCCGGGCAGTTGCCGGCCGGACGAAAACCTGCCTCCTGAGCCTCTTTAATTGAGTTAAAAAACACCTTGTTTTCTTCTCTCATATTTTTGGCGCCGGAACACCAGGGATAATGATAAACTTTGCTATTTTTGTTTCCAATAATTTGAATTTGAAGCGCTTCTGATTTTTGTTCTTGTAAATCTTTTTCTGTCTCACTCTTTTTCTTATTTGGAAGCTGAGTTGTTAATTTCTCTATTTGGGAAACATCGCTAATATCAAGTTTCGCTGGCGATGGGAAATTTGCCTCATAAAGGCAGCCTGCTCCAAAACTGATTAAAGAAATTAAAATAACGCCAATGATAAGAATAATATCGTTTTGATTGTCTTTTACCCCGTTAGATAATTTAGATAATAAATATCTCATAATATTTTGAAAAATTAACCCTATCAGCCTTGCCATTGGATAAATGGCAACAAAAATATCTAACGGGATTGACAAATTGGGTTATCTTTGATAACATAAAAGATAGTGCGTAATAATTTTCGCGTGG
>Ga0210019_1004461_pt1 | contig 12154 bp, 15 predicted proteins | sample CryGeyCG2114_020_2_FD_183969 | JGI IMG/M metagenome (GOLD analysis project Ga0210019, IMG submission 183969) | Groundwater microbial communities from aquifer - Crystal Geyser CG11_big_fil_rev_8/21/14_0.20 (SPAdes) (version 2) | ecosystem: Environmental > Aquatic > Deep subsurface > Groundwater ...
TCTTTACCAAAACTTATTTTTTCAGAAGTATTGAGAAATTCTCTAATATCTTCTATCCTATTTATTGAGGAGTCGTTCATGTTTATTATCATTATCCATGTTACGACTCCTTTCTATTTTATGGGCTCATTTCCTATTGGAAATCATTCCCCGTTCAGGCTCATTTTGTATTGTACAAGACTGAGGTACCGAAAAAAATGGTTCCAAAAGTATTCGATATTGTAGTCATTGCTATACAAAAGGGGAATTTGTTTTGCCAAATATCTCTGTAAAAGAGATGCAGGAAAGGGTTGACAATAAATTGAAAGCTTATTACCTACCATCATTTTTACGATGGATTTTTACCAAAGGTATCCCAAATCTTGAAAGGTGGAAACAATAATAGCTTGTTATTAATTAGATTAAATTTTTCCCATCCTAGAACTAAACCCAAAATTGTTATACAATCATTATATGATAAATTCTGCCCAATCATCTGAAGGAGTTATATATTCTCCTGAAAAAAAATCTATAACTAGCTATGAAAGTGTTGTTCCTAAATCTGTAGAAACCCTACAAACTTCTCAACAAAAAGTTGAAAACTTAAAAAGTACTGATCAGATTATCTCTGAGGTAAACAAAGAAACTACTGATACAAAGACTTTACAGCAGTCGTTGTCTACACCTAAACCAGTCTCGTTAACTAAATTTGTATTAGAAGCTAAATCAATTTTTATGAAATTTGTTTCAGAACTTAGCCAGGTTGCCGTACCTACAAAAAATGCACAAGAGTTGACTTAAATTAAAATATGTTAGATTTAAACCTGCTATTAGTAACAATATTTGGGTTGTTGTTTACCTTAATATTTTCATTTGTTTTATTTTACTTTTGGGTTTTGTATACCCGCAATAAAAATCGTTTAGTTTCTGCAAAGTTTCAGACTGTACTTTTAGTTAGATTACCTAAAGATAACGAGATAGAGCTTGGAGCAGCAGAACAATTATTTTCCTCTTTTTATTCTATAAAAAAGTCTGGATTTAAAAGTTATTTTCAATCACAAGACCATATAAGTTTAGAGATTGTAGCAACAGAGCATAATATATCATTTTATGTAGTTGTTCCTAACCAGTGGGTAGCACTTGTTGAAAAGCAGATTCATGCGGCTTACCCTGAGGCTGAAATTGAGGTTAGTAAGCCTTGGGATATATTTACAAAGTCAAAGTTTTTAAAGGTTACTACGCTTAAATTAAATTCACCTGATTATTATCCTGTTCAAGTTTATGAAAATTTAACAACAGATAGTATGAATCTAATTACTTCTAGTATGAGTAAACTATCAGAAGGTGAGGGTTTAGCTTTGCAAGTATTAGTTAAACCAGCAGGAGATAACTGGAGAGTTGCAGGTCGAAACTTTATTCATTCAGTTCGCGAGCAAAATAATAACCCAGAAAAGGCAAATTTAAAAATAGACGAAGGGTTTTTAAAGGGTGTAGAGGAAAAAATAAAAAAGGTAGGATTCGAGGTTACAATTAGAATAATATCATCGGCACAAGATGAGCTTAATGCTCAGGTTAATTTAGATAATGTTGCTAACTCCTTTTCTCAGTTTACAGATCCAACTTATAATGCCTTTTCTAAGGCAACAATTTTTAAGAGGCTTAATTTAGTTAGAGATTTAATTTACAGGGTATTTCCAGCTAGCAATATCCAGATTCCTAAACTTGCTTTCCCTATTTTTAAGACTAGCTTTGTTTTAAATGTTGCTGAGCTTGCAACTATTTATCACTTTCCAAGTGTTGAGGTAAAAACCCCAAACATTAATTGGATTAAATCACGTACCTCCCCTGCTCCAAAAGATTTACCAAAAGAAGGACTTTATTTAGGTAAGTCAGAGTTTAGAGGTGAAACCCAAAAAGTATTTTTATCAGAAGACGATAGGCGAAGACACATGTATGTTATAGGGCAAACTGGAACTGGAAAGTCAGAGTTATTAAAGTTTATGGCGATGCAAGATATTAAGGCTGGTAAAGGTGTTGCTTTTATTGATCCTCACGGCTCTGCAATTGCTGATATGTTGCCATTAATCCCTAAAGAAAGGCTAGAAGATGTAATTTTGTTTGATCCAGGAGATAAAGAAAGACCACTTGGTCTTAATATATTAGAGGCAAAAACTGAGGACCAGAAACATTTAATTATTAACTCTTTTATCTCGCTTTTATACAAACTTTATGACCCCAACAGAACAGGTATTATTGGACCAAGATTAGAGCGTGCTGTTCGAAACATTATGCTAACAGCCATGTATGAAGAAGGAAACACGATGGTTGAAGTATTAAAGCTATTAATTGACCCAGAGTATGCAAAGAGCAAGATCCCATTAATTACTGATGATCTTGTTCGCAGTTACTGGACACAAGAACTAGCACAGACAAGTGATTTTCATAAATCAGAAACATTAGGATACTTTGTATCTAAGTTTGATAGATTTGTTACCGAAAAGACAATGCGAAATATTATAGGGCAAGGAAAAAGTGCAATTGATTTTAGAAAGGTAATGGATGAACAAAAGATATTGCTAGTTGATTTATCAAAAGGGAAAATTGGAGAGGAAAACTCAAACTTTTTAGGATTAATATTGGTTCCAAGGCTTTTAGCTGCAGCAATGAGTAGAATTGATCAGGCAGAAAGTGAAAGAAAAGATTTTTATTTATATGTAGATGAGTTTCAGAACTTTTCAACCCCAGACTTTGTTCAGATATTGTCAGAGGCAAGAAAGTATAGGCTAAATCTTATTGTTGCTAACCAGTTTATAGCACAAATTAGTGATGATATTAAAAATGCTGTATTTGGTAACGTTGGAACTTTAGCAAGCTTTAGGGTTGGAAGTGATGACTCTAACTATCTCGAACAATTTTTTCAACCTAACTTTAATGCAAATGATTTGTTAAATAACCCTGTCGGTCAGCTATATACAAAATTACTAATAAATGGTCAGCCAAGTGATCCATTTAGCTTACACACAGATTGGAAACTTATCTCAGCACAAAAAAATGCAGGAGACCAAAAAGTAGCAGAAGCAGTTAAGCAGTTATCAAGACTTAAATATGGTAGAGACAGATTATTAGTTGAAGAAGAAATTAGAATTAGATCGAGACAGTAAAAAATGTATATAAACACCCTTGCCATTATTAAACAGATTAACTAGATTACAAATAGATGAATTAATAAAAAAACACTATGATTTAGGTAGTGTGATTAGTGTTAGAAAGGTAAAAAACGGTTGGACAAATACTCTATTTAAGATTAAAACCACACATGGCGAGTTTTTTCTTAAGGTATACGAAGAGGCAGATCAGATGCAGATAATGGCAGAACATGAGGTAGTAAATTTTCTGGTTAAAACCGAATTTCCAACAGCAAGTATAATAAAAACAAGAAAAAGAGTAGGAACTTGTGTTTTTGATGAGAAAAACATTACGCTATTTGTTGCAGTAGAAGGAGAACCCCTTTTAGTTAGTCCATTTAAAACAGTATTATCGTACCGAATTGTCTCAATACTTAATTTACTACATAATACTGGCACAGGCGAGTTTATGTACCTAAGAAAATTAGATCTAGCAGCATTAATAGAGGAAAGCCTTGGTTGGTATTTAGATGACCATAGGGTAGAATACTTGCGAGATGAAATTGTTAAGTTATACGAAGGTTTTTCAAGTGTGTCATTTTTCAATCTAACTAAAGGCTTAGTTCATAACGATTTAGGTTCAGATAACTTTTTAATAGAAAGTAATAATATTAATGCACTTATTGATTTTGACCAGGTAGCATATGGTTGTATTATTAACGATTTAGCAAAATTTATAGCAAGGAGTGTTAATTTCAATGTTTACGATGTTAAGGAATTTACCACCGATGTAACAAGATTTATAGGCGATTATTCTAAAAAAAGTAACATAAGTAAAGATGATCTACATGCACTTGTTCCATTAATTATTTTTCAGAAAGTTTTAATGCTAGTTAAGGTGAAACAGAATATAAGACAAGGCTCATTGCGTTCGCATATTTACCATTTTGAAGAATATGCAAAGTTGATTGAGATGGAGCTTGGTATATTATTTAAAAATCAAGAGATAATTAAAAATGAGTTTAATCGTCTACTTTACTAACCTCATCTTGGTAAAAAGTTCTTTTGTTTGCAGTATTCAGTAATACCGCCCCTACTAATTTATTTTCAATATAAGTTTCAGCAATAAACTGTTTAGAATCAGAAACTACAATTTTGTTTGTAACCAATTTTTGATTAGTATTTCCAATAAACGATAGATGGTTTCCAAAAAAACTAGTGGTGTAATCTGTAGCTTTAGAGAAAGAATATTCTGTATCTATTTGTTTTGATAGGTATTTTGCAAGCCATATACCTTGTTGAATAGCGTTGTTCCAGTTTCCTGTAATTTTAGGTGTGTTGTTTTTAGTTACGATTGCAACATCTCCTATGGCATAAATGTTTTTATAATCTGTTTCTAAAAATTCATTTGTTTTTATCCCTTCTTCTGTTTTTCCAAAAAAATTATGTGATCTAGTTAATCCTGCCCCAACTGCAACAATAGATGCTCTTATGGTTTTGCCATCAAATCTAATTAAATCATTTGTAATATCTTCGATATTTTCTATATTAATAATATCTTCAACAGAGTTTTGTTTTAAAATTTTTATTAAAATTGGGGTAAGCTGTTGTGGAGATAGATGTGAAAAGTACTTTCCCGATCTTAAAAGATTTATAGTTTTAAATCCATATTTTTGAAATATCTCAAAAAATTCAAAAGAGATAAAACCTCCACCTAATACTATTGCAGGTAAAGTTTTGTCTGTAGTTTCAAGTTTATCAACCAATATTTTTGCATCTTCTAACGTTTGAAAGTATAAAGGTTTAGTTGATGTTGAAATCTCTCTTGCCTCGCCACCTGTAGCAAGTATAAGTTTGTTAAACGAAACTAGGTAGCTTGAGCTTTCAAAACTACTATTAATAATATTAATATAAGTGATATTTTCATTCTTGAAATATTTAATTCCTTTGTCCTCTAGCTGTTTTTGAGTTCGGATAATAGTTTTTTCAATTGGTATAACTTTTTTTACAAAGTGAGGTAATAGTACTTTTGAATATGGTTCTTCGTTAGTTTTTTCAAATATTGCTATAGTTACATTTGGATTGTATTTTCTGTAATTTTCTGCGAAAGTAATTGCGGCAATTCCACCACCAATGATTGCAATATCAAAATTTAACCCCTCCATATTGTTTCAGGAACATTTTCAACTTTATTTACGAATCTAGCTAAAACAAAAAGTAGGTCTGAAAGTCGATTTAGATATTTAAGCTCATTAATAAATTTATTTGATCCAGTATTTCTAAATGTAACTAAACTTCGCTCAAGTTTTCTGCAAATCGCTCGTGTCAAATGTAAATTTGCTGCAAGTGGACAGCCTCCAGGTAAGATAAAGTTACTTAATGGTTCTATCAAACTTTCATATTTATCAATCAATAATTCAAGGTGGTTGGTATGTTCTTCATTAAAGTTTGTTTCAGATTGATATTTTGCGGGGTTGGCGACAATTGTCCCTATCTCAAACATTTTGTTTTGAGTATGTAAAAGTAACTCTTTAATATCAGGCGGAATAGAGCTTGTTGAGATTAATATACCAATACTTGCATTTAATTCATCAATATTTCCTAAAACATCAATGATTTGCGAGTCTTTGCCAACTCTTGTTCCACCAAAAAGTCCTGTAGTACCATTATCACCTGTTTTCGTGTATATACTCATCTTAATTTTCAGGCCAGACTTTTACACCATCTTTTTCAAGTATAATTGCTAAAACAGGGCAACTCATTGCAGCCTGTTTTATGGTTTCCTCATCAGTGTTAAAGTTGTCTTTAATAAACACCTTATTTCCATCGTCAATTCCAAAAACATCTGGAGCTAATAGTTCACAAGATCCTGCACCAATACAGATATCTCTATCTACAGTTATTTTTAGGCCATTTACCTCTTTAGTGTTATTCATTGGTTTCTTTTTGTTCACAATTTCCACAACTTCCATCACTACACTTACAATCTGCGTTATCTTGGTGAGTGCAAACACCGTCTGCACAGTCACATGAACTGTTTGATGTCTCTTCTGTTACATTTTCTAGTGTAGTTTCTTCACCAAGCATTGATTTTAGTTTATTTAATAAATCCATAATAAAATTTTAAATTTGTACTTTAATTAATATATACTTTTTTACAAGATTAATCATTAACTTGCTATTGTATCTAACGCATCTAAAACTAAAAACGCACATTTTTCCCTTGTTTTTGAGATATCAATTTTTAGTAAATTTAAAACAGTGTTTGTATTAACTAATTTAAGATTACTAATAGGTTTTTCTTTTATTTCTTCAAGTAACATTGAGGCTGAAGCTTTACTAATTGCACAACCGTCTGCTAAAAATGAAGCATCAGTTATGATCTTGTTTTCAACTTTAAGAAAGATTGTTAAATCATCTCCACAACTTGGGTTTTTTGCAGTTAGTGTATAGTTACAATTTTCTAACTTTCCATAGTTTGGAGGATTTTGTGAGTAATCTAGGATTTGCTGGGTGTAATCGTTCATTTAAATATCTTATTAACTTTCTTAAGCCCTAATACCAATTGGTCAACATCATTTTCATTGTTATATAAATAAAAACTAGCTCTAACTGTAGAGTTAATATTTAATTTGTTATGTAAAATATCTGTACAATGATGGCCTGATCTAACTGCAATACCGTTATTATCAAGTACGGCAGAAACATCGTGAGAGTGTACACCTTTTATATTAAAACTAATAATCCCTGCTCGTTCATTTGGCCCATAAATTTCAATAAAATCTAGTTGTTTTATTTGTTCCATTGCATAAATAGTTAAGTCTTGTTCGTGTTTATGTATATTTTCAATCCCAACAGAGTTAATATAATCAATAGCTGTTCCAAAACCAATTACACCTGCAATGTTTGGAGTACCAGCCTCAAACCTTTGAGGAATTTCTGCAAAAAGTGTTTTTTCCTTTGTAACACTTGCAATCATTGATCCGCCACCTAAAAATGGATGTAGGTTTTGTAATAGTTCGTACTTTCCCCACAACACACCAACTCCAGTTGGTCCTAACATTTTATGTGCAGAAAATACTACAAAATCAGCTTTAAGTTTTTGTACATTAACTTTCATATGTGGAACAGACTGTGCAATATCAACAACCGCAATAATATCTGGGTTAACTAACCTTGCCCTTTTAATAATTTTCTCAACTGGATTTATTGTGCCTAAAACATTAGAAACATGTAAAAGACTTATTATCTTAGTTTTTTTATTTATTAAACTTTCGAGATTTTCAATATTAAGAGTCCCATCTTGATTTAGCTCTATATATTTAATGATTAATCCTTTTCCCTTTGCTATAAACTGCCAAGGAACAATATTAGAATGATGCTCCATTTCTGTAAGTATAATTTCATCGTCTTTCTGTAAGTTTTTTCCTAAAGAGCTAGATAAAAAGTTTAAACTTTCAGTTGTGCCTTTTGTAAATATTATTTCATTAACACTTTTTGCATTTATAAAATTGGCAACTTTTTGTCTAGTTTCCTCATATTTTTCTGTAGCTTTTTCTGCAAGGGTATGAATGCCTCTGTGTACGTTTGAATTATAATTACTATAGTAATCAGCAATAGAATCAATAACTATCTGTGGTTTTTGACTAGTTGCACTGTTATCTAAATAAACTAAATCTTTCCCATTAATTTTCTGGGATAAGATTGGAAAGTCTAGTTTGGTTTTTTCTATGTTCATAGGGTATATTTTAACAGAAAACAGGTTTTCGTGGTTTGGTGTATAATTTTACTATGAAAAAAAATTATTATGTTGGGAATTTTAAGTCTGGATTTGAGAAAAGCAACGGCTGGTTTGTAGGAAGTTTTTTACCTGAAGGCTTTGCAAAAACGAACGATGTTGAATTGAAATATTTTAATCATATTGCTGGAGAAAAATTTGATTTTCATAAACACAATAAAAAAATAGAGATAGGAATAATATTAAGTGGGAAAATGAAGCTTATTGTAAATAACGAAGAGTTTATTGTAGAAAGTGGACAGTTTTGGTTTGCCGAAAAGGGAGAGGTTGTAATGCAGGAGTTTTTAGAAAAAACAGAAGGTTTTGCAATTCATGCTCCTTGTGTTCCTAGCGACAAGGAAATAGTAGATTTTTTGAAAAAATAAATAGGTGTTGTAATGAGAAGTTTAGTTATACTGAACTTGTTTCAGTATCTAAGGGAAATAGACCTTGAAATTAATTCAGGGTGACAGGATTTTTTAAATAGTACTTACAAAATATTCCTCAACTTTTTCTTCAACTGCTTTTTTAATCTTTTTATCTTCAATTTTATCAATAACAGTTTGAATAAATCCTCTTATTATTAGATTTTCACTTTCTTGTTGTGATATGCCTCTGGATTTTAGGTAATATAAACTTTCTTCATCAATGAAAGATGTAGTTGCCGCGTGGCTTGCCTTAACATCATCAGCATTAATCTCTAACGATGGAACAGAGTGGTTTATTGTATCGTCTGAAAGGGTTAATGTATTTTGAGTTAAGAATGCATTAGTTTGCTGTGCTTGTTTATCTATCTTTATTAGCCCTGTAAAGTTAAAGTTTGAAGAATCTTTTAATATTGTTTTTATTAAATTTGTAGAGTTACTTCTTTTTTCTTTATGAGACTGAATAGTACTCAGATTTGTTTTCTCATTGTTTTTTAGTAAACATATTCCAATAACTTCTAACTCAGCATTTTCTCCTCTTATATTAAAGGTAATATCTTTATTAAAATTTCCTACTGCTAAAATTACATACTGTATTTGCTCATTTTCGTTTATTTCAATAATTACATTTTCATCTGCGGAGTTTTTATCTAGTATTGTTTTTGAGGTTGTAATATTTAGCTTAATTTTTTCACCCATACTTAACCTACACTTTCTGTCATCTCTAATTTAATAAGTCTGTTAAGTTCAACTGCATATTCCATTGGTAGCTCTTTAATAATTGGTTCTATAAAGCCATTGACTATTAAGCTTGATGCTTCTGTTTCACTAAGACCCCTACTTGTTAAGTAAAATAACTGCTTTTCACTAACCTTACTAACTGTAGCCTCGTGTTCGATTTTTACTTTATTATTTTTAATATCCATTGTTGGATAGGTATCAGTTTCTGATTTGTTATCTAAAATTAAAGCATCACAGACTACTTTTGACTTAGAATTTTTAGCATTTTTAGCAACATGTAACAGACCTCTGTAACTTGTTCTGCCTCCATCTTTACATATCGATTTTGAGGTTATAAGTGAAGTTGTGTTTGGAGCATTATGTATTATTTTTCCACCTGCATCTTGATGTTGGCCTTTTCCTGCAAATGCGATACTTAAGATTTCACCATGTGCGTGTTCTCCAACTAAATAAACAGATGGGTATTTCATCGTGATTTTCGAACCAAGGTTGCAATCAACCCAGCTCATATGTGCGTTTTTATGTGCAATTGCTCGTTTTGTAACAAGGTTATATACGTTTTTATACCAGTTTTGGATTGTTGTGTATTGCACTTTTGCATTTTCTTTAACTATTATCTCAACCACGGCAGAGTGTAACGAACCACTGCTATAGGCCGGGGCCGAGCACCCCTCGGTGTAATGTACGCTTGAATTTTTTTCAGCAATTATTAATGTTCGTTCAAATTGCCCTGCATCAGAAGAATTTATTCTAAAATAAGCTTGCAAAGGCAAGGTAACTTTTACGTTTTTGGGGATATACACAAAGCTACCCCCACTCCATACTGCTGTATTTAGAGCAGCAAATTTATTGTCAGTTGCGGGGATTATCGTTCCGAAATATTGTTTAATTATTTCAGGGTGTAACTTTAATGCCTCATCAAAACTTAAAAATAGTACTCCTTGTTTTTCTAGTGCTGGTTTAATACTGCCATACATAACCTCCGAGTCATACTGGCTTTTAACACCTGATAAATATTCTCTTTCTGCTTGTGGAATACCAATTTTATCAAAAGTATTTTTTATATCGTCAGGTACATCGTCCCAGGTTTTGGTAGAATCTCCCTCTGGTTTAATATAGTAGTGAAAGTTGTCAAAGTTAATGCTAGAAAGATCTGCCCCCCATGTTGGCATTGATTTTTCTTTAAATACCTGAAATGCTTGTAGCCTTTTTTCTAGCATCCAGATAGGTTCGTTTTTTCTAGCGGAAATCTCTTTTATAACTTGCTTATTAATACCTTTAGGTGTTTTAAAAGTTCCTACCTCTGGCATATTAAATCCTAAGGGGTAATTGTTATCTAGGTTTTGAATTTGTTTGGTCTCTTTTTTGGTCTTATTCATCGTAATTTAAATATCTGTATATCCTGTATTTTCAAGTTGTTCGGCAAGGGTGTAATCACCAGATTTAATAATTTGTCCGTCTTTAAAAATATGCACAAAGTTAGGTTTCACATATTTTAGTATCCTTTGATAATGTGTAATTAAGATAAGTCCAATTTCTGACTCTTTTTGAATTGCATTAATTGCATCTGAAACATTTTTTAATGCGTCAACATCAAGTCCGCTATCAGTTTCATCTAGTATTGCAAAGTTTGGTGATAAAACTGCAAGTTGTATTATCTCTAGTTTTTTCTTTTCTCCTCCGCTAAAACCTTCGTTTAGGTTTCTTTTTAATATTTCATTAGAGATATTAACTAGCTTTGCTTTTTCACTAACTAATTTTATAAACTCTTTTGGTGAGATAGTAGTATCTTTTACAGAGTTATATGCCTTAAGTAAAAAACTTCGTATTGGCACACCAGGGATTTCTGTAGGGTATTGGAAAGCTAAAAACAGTCCTTGTTTTGCTCGTTTGTCAGGTGTTAGATCTAATAAGTTTCCCTTGTTTAACAAAACCTGGCCTTTAGTTACCGTGTATTCTGGGTTTCCCATTAAAACATTTGCAAGGGTTGATTTACCAGAACCATTTGGTCCCATAAATGCATGGGTTTCACCTTTGTTAATAGTTAAGGTAACTCCTTTCAATATTTTTTCACCAGTTTCGGTAATTTCTGCATGTAAATTGTTTATTTCTAGTTTCATATCTTATGTATTATAACAGAAAAAGGAGATACTTTTATAATGCTCTTAACTGGAGTCGCGAAGTAGATATTGGTGTACTATTGAATTTATTAAAGTTTGATATGGAATATTTTTCTTGGATGCTTTAGTTTTTAGACCAATTAAGTCAGAGTTATTTATTCTAATTGTGATTCTTTTACTTTGTTGTAGAACTTCATAGTTATTAGTAGCTTCTCTTAAAAATTCTATAGTCACCCCATGATTTTTTGTTGGCTTGTATTCACCTTTTTCAATACCTATCATAATCTCTTTTTCAGAGCTATCAAGAGGCATAAAGTCCTTTTCTTTTGGTTTAACTTTTAGGTTTGACATAACTATCTATGTGTAACTTTTTATACTTTCTACTTGGAAATACAGTTTTTAGAAAAATTGTATTATCATTTTTTACTACAAACGGAACTACATAAGCGTAATTGTTTATCTTAACTATCAACAAACTCTGATTTATATATTTACTTTTATTGTAATGTTTTTCTACACCTAATACTTTATTATTTTTAATACAGGTTAAAACATCATCAAAATTGACACCTCTAGTTTCTTTAAGTATTAAGTTTTTTTGTTCATCAAACTCAATGTTGGGTTGCACTGGTTAATCTTATCATTTGTGCATACAATGTCAACTCAATTGTTTTTGTTATAATTATTTGTATAATAATATATGTCATGGATACTTCTAATTTTCAAAATCAATCTATAGTAGAAAAGAAATCAAATATTTTCAGTAAGAGACTTTTTCAGACTTTATTATTGCTGTTACTAGTTGCAATACTGTCGTCGTTTATAACTTGGTATATTGTTTCTAACAATACAGCAACTGGAATTATTAATAATGCTAATGTTGTAGCTTCTAAATCAGTTTTTGACTCTAATAATATTTCAACAACACCAAAAACAGCAGTTGATAATTTAAAAGTTACTCTCAATCGAATTAAAGAGGGTTCTACA
>Ga0210019_1004464_pt1 | contig 12136 bp, 13 predicted proteins | sample CryGeyCG2114_020_2_FD_183969 | JGI IMG/M metagenome (GOLD analysis project Ga0210019, IMG submission 183969) | Groundwater microbial communities from aquifer - Crystal Geyser CG11_big_fil_rev_8/21/14_0.20 (SPAdes) (version 2) | ecosystem: Environmental > Aquatic > Deep subsurface > Groundwater ...
TATATATTTTTGATCAGCCTGATTTACCATGCTGTACAGCAGTGGCTGGGAGTTTATTTCTCCATCCAATTAAACTTAAACCAGTTTTACATCAGCATGTTGATTACTTTAACCAGCTTAAGCGGGATATTCGGGGAAGTTTGGGGGGGCCGCCTGGCGGATTCAGTGGGACGAGCCAGAGTGGTAAATTTAGGGATTCTTTCGATGGTAATCGGTATTTTTCTGCTGTTGATTAAAGTACCGGTGAACTTATTGGGTTTGGTCATGATTATTTGGGGGTTGGGTTGGACATTCAATCATGTGGGTTTATCTACCATGCTTACGGATTTACCGCCTGCTCTTTTAAATGAATCCGCTAGTTTAAATAGCGCTGTACGTTTTATCTCAGGCGGCATTGGGGTAAGCCTGGGGGGTTTAATTATGCAAAAGAGTTTTGTTTTGGGTTTTTCGGTTTTTGGTTTGGGGCTGATGTTTCTATTCATATTTAGCCGCTTGGTTAGAAATAAAATATAGCGCACCCGCCGCTAATTAGCGCCTGGCCCAGAAAGGAATTGGGCCAGTGTTCGCCTCGTGGCGAAGAATTGCGGCGGTGTTGTCTTGGTAGACAAGGAGGATAATTATGAGTTTAGAGTTGAAAGGAAAAACAGCGATTGTCACCGGCGCCAGCCGCGGGATTGGTAAGGCCCTGGCCTGCACGGCTGCGAGTTTAGGAATAAACCTGGTGATTGGCGCACGCACCGAAGGCCCTTTAAAAGAGACTGCGGAAGAAATCGCGAAAAAATTTAAGGTGCAGGTTTTAGCGGTAGTTTGCGATGTCACCAAGTTAGAGGACCTGGAGAATTTAGTTAAGAGCGCTAAGGAAAAGTTCGGCAAAGTTGATATCTTGATCAATAATGCCGGGGTCTCCAGCCAATATCCTTTTCAGGATCAGCCGATTGAGGATTTTGAGCGCCTGGCCCATACCAATTATTTAGGATATGTCCGCCTGATCCGCCTGGTGATTAACGATATGATCAAGAATAAGAGCGGGGCGATCATCAATATGGTTTCCGGATCAACTTTATGCGATCCGCTGCCCAGGAATTTTATCGTTTACAGCTCGCTGAAGGTGGGTTTAAGGGCATTTTCTAAAGCGCTATTCTGGGAGTTGCGCGACAAGGGGATTAAGGTAACTTCGATATTACCCGGGGTAACCGATACGGATTTAACCGGAAAACTCCAGGAGATTACCAGTGATACTTCGCGTTTAATGACTACGCAAGCCATTGAGGATGCCGTGCGTTTTGCTTTGACTGTGCCGGCTAATGTTTGCCCTCTGGAGATTGCGGTAATTAATCAGCAAACACCCTGGACTGCTCCGGTTATCCCGTTTGCACAGCAGCACCCTGGTAAGTAAGTTATAAGTTGTAAGTGGAGAAAAACATTAACAAGGGGGAATTAAGATGAAGAAGTTAGGATTTTTAGCAATGGCGTTAGTTTTGTTGATGGCAAGTGGTTGTTCGGCAGCAGATGGCAATTTATTAATTGATGATTTTGAGGTTGCGGTTTCCGGCGGGCCCGAGGGCACGGTTGATTTTGGTGCAGGCAATGGCTCTGTTGTTCAGGTTACCGGGGCTAGCGATATTAAGAATAGCGGTAATCAGGCCTTAAAGGTTGATTATGGGGCGGCCAACGGTGGCTACATCTATGTCGCCCGCGGATCAGGATTAGATGCTAAGAATACTAATTGGCTGGTTAAGCCTTCCGAGATTAAATGGGAAGAATACAGCGGGATATCTTTTTATGTTTACGGCACAGATTCTAAAGCTAAAATCGCTTTTGATGTTAAGGATACCGGCGGAGAGATCTGGCGTTTTACAACCGATGATGATTTTGTCGGCTGGAAAAAAGTAGTGATCAGTTTTGATAAATTTATCGTCCGGGACGATTGGCAGCCGCAGGATGCGGATAAAAACGGAGTGCTGGATTTTCCGATCAAGATCTTCCAGTTTGAGCCGCTTCCCGGAACCAAAGGCACCCTTTATTTTGATACGGTGGAGTTGATTAAGAAATAAAATACCCGGCGTTTATCGGGAATCGCCTGACGCTAATTGGAATTGCGTCGGCGTGCGCGAGGCTAGCGCATGCGCCGGTGTTGCCTATATCAAGGAGTACACCCAGCGCTGATTGGAATTGCGCTGGTGTTGTCCTATTAAACTTACACCCGCCGCTTAGCGGAGTTGCGGCGGCGTTGCCCACGCGGGCAAGGAGGTCAATATGGATAATCAGGATAATAAGAATCTGAAGAAACGCTATTTTGTCTGGTTATATAAAACCACCAAAGAGGCGTTCGATAAGTATGAGCGCAAGTTTACCCAGACCGAAACCGATAAGGATATTTTACAGGAAATCGAAAATGCCCTGATGGGTTCTTATCTGCCGCATGAAAAAGCCCAACTGGAGAAGCTGGTGAATGATTTTCAGGAGTATATTGCCGCCAAAGAAAAAGCCTGCCTGGAATTAAAATATCAGGGTTTAAAGACTAATCCGGAGTTTATTTTTCTGGATGTTAAACTTAATGCGATTGAGAAATTGATCACTAAAGAGTTAGGCCGCCGGCGGCTGGCTGAGATCAAGGCCCTTTATGAGAAAGAGATGATCCAGAGGATATTAAGGAGCACGGACCACTAATGTTAATTGACGCGCATAGCCATTGGCTGCCGGATGAAATAATCTCTAACGCCCACTTTTTCCATAAAGGCTGGGGTGATATTGAGGCTCAGCTTAAGATGATGGATGCGGCAGGAATTAATCGTGCGGTTTTAAGCTATCCGACTTCAGATGCACATTTAAAGTTAGGCAGCATTGCTCAAGTGGTGCATCTTTATAATGATAATGTCGGTAAGCTTTTAAAAGCTTATCCGGAAAGATTTATCGGGGCTGCGATTTTACCGGTAGATAATTCTATTGATATGCTGGAGGAGTTAAAGCGGGCAACCGGGGATTTAGGTTTTAAGGCGGTTTCCCTGGCCTCTAGTTATAACGGTATCTATTTGGACGACAAGATGTTTTGGCCCATTTATAAAAAAGCAGGGGAACAAGGGCTGCCGATTTTTGTGCACTCCCAGATTGTTAACCCGATTGGCTTTGAGCGGGTCAAAGACCCTTTGCTTACTCCGGTAGTAGAATATGTTTTTGATACGACGATTTCGGCGGGCAAGCTTTTAATGTCGGATATCTTGCGGCAATACCCTAGAGTGAAATTTATCTTTGCCTATTTTGGCGGAGCGATCTGTTATTTAAAGCAGCGCTTTGACGCAACGTACCAGATGCTGCGGGGAATGAATTTTGTGAAGGATTTGCAAGCCCTGCCATCGGATTATTTTAAGAATATTTATGTGGATACCAGCGGTGATACCACTAAAGCTAACTTTTTATTGAGTTTAGATTTAATGGGGCCCAGGCGCATTCTGTGGGGCAGCGACTGGCCCGCTAAACAAGATATTTCTGCCGGCATTAAGGCGGCGAATGATTTAGAGATATCACAAGAGGATAAACAGAATATTCTTGGTGAGAATTTAGCCAAAATTTTTGCTCTTTAATTATTTAGCGTCTATTGTTTTGTCTGGGTTTTCTTGAGTAATGCGGGTACTGACGCTGCGGCAGGACCCGCTAAGTGAATATTATGATGAAATTATTGAATTTGATTATCGGAGGGGCGGCGGGGACGGTTGCCAGGTATTTATTAGGTGGTGCTGTTTATAGGGTGTTGGGTACAAGTTTTCCTTATGGAACGCTGGTGGTGAATGTCAGCGGATGCTTTATCCTGGGGATCCTGGCATCTTTGGCGAATAAAAAATTCATGTTGAATCCGGATGCACGCTTGTTATTAATGATTGGTTTTTGCGGAGCGTTTACCACCTTTTCCACGTTGATCTTTGAGTCGGATAATCTGCTTAAGAACGGCCAGGCTATGCGCGCCTTCAGTAATATTTTTGTCAGTGTAATTTTAGGTTTCTTATTATTTAGGTTAGGCAGTTTATTAGGAGAGGTGCTATGAAAATACCCGCGGACGGAAAACTTTTAAGGATCTTTATCGGTGAGGCGGATAAGTGGAACGACAAGCCGCTTTATGAAGAAATAATACTTTTGGCCAAGAAAAACAAATTGGCCGGCGCTACCGCCGTGAAGGGTTTTATGGGGTTTGGCTGTAAGAGCCATATGCACACGGCTAATTTGTTACGGCTTTCAGAGGATTTGCCGGTGATTATAGAGATTGTGGACAGCGAAGAAAAGATTAACCAATTTCTGCCGCAGCTGGATGCGATGGTTAAAGAGGGGTTGATTACCCTTGAAAAGGCAAACGTAATCATGTACCGGGCTTAGAAGATTTGTGGAGTTTCCCCATTATTTCCAGCTTCTAGTTACCAACCCGTTTAGTGGTTATGACTGGTGAAATGTTCCGACGAGAAACAAAATTATGGGGAAACAGTTTCCCCATTTTTAAGTACAAACCAGTATTACTGAAAAAGCGCTTTTTACTGACTGCTATTTATCGTTACCTATTGAAAATGAAGCTATTACACATAATCCAAGCTAAATTTTGGGGAATGTCCACAGAAGATTTTACTTGACGTGGATAATGCTTATGTTAACCTAGTAGTGTATGGTTAACATATGTTAACCGAAGCAAGACAGGTTAACAAGAGGAGATATGATGCAAAATAAGCAAAATGAGTATGTTACGATACCGGAATTGGCGAAGATACTTGGCTTAAGCAGGATTGCTGTCTTTAAGAGGGTAAAGAAAGGCGAGATTAAAGCCATTAAGATAGGAAAAACCTATGGAATTTCTAGAAAGCATATAGAAAACCTATTAGGGGAAGTTTTGGGGGAAGAGGAAAAGAAAGAGATTGACCTGGCGGTGAAAAAGACGGTCAGTGAATACGGCCAGACTTTGAAACTTTTAGGCAAAGATTAGTGAATAAACTTACAGTTAAAGAGGTTGAGTATATTGCTTTTAAGTTAGCACAAGAATGGTTGTCTTTTAAGGAGCCGATACCCGATTTTGCCACGCGCTATCCTAACATTTTGGAAAGTTGTTTGGCAACACCATTTCAATCTTTTGGTGGGAAGTCAGGTTACCCATCGTTTATTGATAAAGCGAGTGTTTTATTTTATCTGTTGATCAAAAATCACCCTTTTCAAAATGGCAATAAAAGGATCGCTATGACAACGCTGCTTGTGTTTCTGCATAAAAATAAAAAATGGCTCAAAGCTGACACGCAGGAACTTTATAATTTTACAATGTGGATAGCCCAAAGCTCGGCAAAATATAAAGAAGAGACGGTCAAGGCCATTCAGAAGTTTTTAAAAGCAAGCATAGTAAAATTAACAACGTAAGCGGATTAATTAACTATTAAACTGGAGAAATTAATATGCAAATGCAGAAAGAGGTTCATTTAACGGGAAAAGATTTGACGCAGATGGTGCAGCTAAGGCCGCAGGATGTAGGCAAGTATGCGATTGTTCCGGGGCCGAAGGATCGCCTGGATGTTTTAATGAAAAAGCTGGAAAATCCGGTGAAGAATTTTTCCTTTATGGAATATACGATGTATACCGGAAATTTTGAAGGGATTAAGGTTACCGGGATAAATGGCGGAAGGTTTTCAACCGACACCTCAATAACAACCGAAGTAATGTGCAACGCTGGCATACAAAATATTATCCGGGTGGGTACTTGCGGTTCATTAGATGAAAATATTAAAATCGGGGATTTATTTGTGGTGGATGAGGTGATCCGCGGTGACGGAGTGACTCCCTATTATGTCGATAAGAATTTTAAGACGCAAAGCGATAAAAAGCTTTCGGATCTTTTATTTGAGATCGGTCAAGGTATGGGTTTAACCATTCACCGAGGTAAATCCTGGACCACCGATGCTTTGTTGCGGGAAACCCGCGAGATTGTCGAGGCCAAACGTAAAGAAGGGGCGCATGCCGTGGATATGGTCTCTTCGACCCTTTTGACGATCTGTCAGACCTATAACATTAAAGCCTGCTCGATATTAGCCGTAAGCGACAATGTGATTACCGGAGAGTTGGGTTTTATGAACCCGCTTTATTATATGGCTGAAAGTAATTTAATTAAAATCGCTCTTGAACTAGTTAAAAAGTTAGAAGGTAAATAAATTAATTTTCGCGGGTGACTTGGGGGTGGTTTCGCAGCGCGTCATAGCGCAAGAAACTACCCCCAAGGCAGGACCCGCGACGTAAAAGGAAATTATATGAAATTTTCTCCCTTATTTTGGCCGATACAATTAAAAGGTAACACCATTTATATCCTGGATGAAACTCAGCTTCCCCAGAAGCTTACCTATATTAAGGCTAAGAACTACCTCCAGGCCTGCCAGGCGATCAAGCAGATGAAGACCCGCGCCGTGGGCCAGGTGCTTTTGGTGATGTATACCTTTCTTTTAAGTAAACGCCAGCATAAAAATTTAGCTAAAGTAGCCGCTGCGATTAATGCCACCCGGCCGACTTTATCATTTAAATTCCTAACCGATATGGTTTTAGGTATGGAAAGAAGCGGTGCGCCGCTGGAGAAAAGTATACTGGTGTTTTTAGAGATGCTTAAAGCCAAGCGTATTCAGCAAGCTCAACAGACAGCAGAATTACTGAAAGATGGGGACGTAATTCTTACACATTGTAATATCAGCGGATTAATGCCGCTCATTGCCCAGTTGGCTAAAGAGCAGGGTAAAAAATTAAGCTTTTATGTTACCGAGACCCGGCCCTATTTGCAGGGTTCCCGGTTAACTGCCTGGGAGATTATGCGCGCAGGGTTTGAGGTGACCATTATTACGGATAATATGGTGGCCTATTTATTATCATTAGGCAAAGTGACTAAAATTATCGTTGGGGCAGATCATTTGACTTTAAACGGTGATATTGCTAATAAAATCGGCACTTATCAGATTGCGGTAGTGGCTAAATATTTTAAGATTCCTTTTTATGTGATCTGTCCGCCGGCCTCTAAATTAAAAACCGGTAAAGAAATTAAGATCGAGATCCGGCCGCAGAATGAACTGAAAATTTACCAGGGGCTGCATTTAGCGCCCAAAGAAGTTAAGGCGTATTATCCGGCCTTTGATATTACGCCGGCTAAATTAATTACTAAGCATATTCATTTAGGAGTTTAAATGTCTGAGCAAACATTGCGGGAAGAGATGATCCAGGTCGGCAAAAGGCTTTATGCGGAGGGCCTGGCGGTAGCCAAATCCGGTAATTTAAGCTGCCGGATTGACAATGAGCAGATCTTGATTACCGGTACCGGAACATTTTTAGGCCAGTTAAAAGAAAGTGATATCATTAAAGTGGATCTGGCTAATGGTAAATTTGAAGGAGAGTTTAAACCCAGCTCAGAGCTGCCTTTACACGCCATGGTTTATAAAAATTTCTCCGCTCAAGTTGTCGTGCATTGTCATCCGCCGTTAATTAACGGATATTTCGCCGTGGCTAAATCCCTTAAAGCGATGAGCTTTGAAACTAAATCTTATCTTGGAGATATTCCCGTAATTCCCCAGGAAACTCCCACGGTAACCCAGACTGAACCGGTGATTGCCGCCCTAAAAACCAATAACCTGGTAGTTCTGAAGAATCATGGGACAGTGGCTATTGGCGATAAATTTCAGGATGCTTTAAGCATTACCGAGGCCCTGGAAGAAGCGGTGAAAAGCGCCTCCATTGCCCGGCTGCTGGATAAAGATGTTCTGGATGATTTGGATGCGGCTTTAAAAGATGATTTAAAACGGACTCAGCCGGTTTACCGGATGTTTAGCCCGGAGCATATTCGGGCGATCGTAGATTTAGTGAATCAGGATAAATTTATTGCCGAAAAAGGCAGGGAGTTGGACTTGACCATAAAATTGGCGATCAAACTTGACAACAGCGGAGAAGTTTTTAAATTTAATTTTGAAAAAGGTAAAATCATAAAATTAGAAACAGACAGTGATGCCCCTTTTGTGATTTCTGCCCCAAGCGCGGTTTGGGAGCAGGTATTTTTAGGCAAGCTGGATTCATTTGTGGCGGTTACCCAAGGCAAAATGAAATTGAGCGGACAATTAGGCCAGCTTTCCAAATGGTATGTCCCTTTTAACCGGCTGTTTGCCCTATTCAGAGAGGTAAAAATAGCATGAATTCCAAATGCCCGCTTTATATCAACGGCCAATTCCTCGAAACCCCGGAAAAACAGAACATCATTAACCCTTCTACCGGCAAAGTAATTTCTGAGGCTTCCTTGGCTTCGGTCAAAGAGGTGGAACTGGCTTTAGCCAGCGCCCGGGTGGCTTTTGATCAGGGGCCCTGGCCGCAGTTTTCTTTAGCTGAACGCAAAGAGTTTATTTTACGGATTGGCCAGGGTATTTTGGATAACGCCGGGTTGCTTGCTTCATTGGAGATGCAAAATACGGGTAAAACAATTAAAGAGACCACCTTCATGGATATTCCTTCCAGCGCCAAAACATTTGAATTTATGGCGAATAATTTTATGGATTATCTAGCGGATGAAGAGATCAATGTATCCTCGGATGCCAAAGGAAAAATAATCCGCGAGCCGATGGGGGTGGTCGTTTTAATTATTCCCTGGAATTATCCGCTTTTAATCGCCTGCTGGAAATTAGCTCAAGCTTTGGCCGCAGGCAATACCGTTATTCTGAAACCTTCCAGCCTGACTCCGCTAACGACTTTGGAATTGGCTAAGATCATCCACCAGGCGGGTTTACCCTCAGGAGTGGTTAATGTGGTTAACGGCAGCGGGATACAAATCGGCCAGGCACTTTGCGAAGATAAGCGGGTCGATATGATCTCTTTTACCGGGAGCAATGAAATAGGTAAACAGATCCTGCAGTATGCTTCAAAAAATGTGAAGAAGATGATCATGGAACTGGGAGGTAAATCCGCCAGCTTGATCTTTAATGATGTAGACCTGGAGGTGGCGGTGAACGGTTCTTTGGCCTCGATTTTCCTGAATCAGGGGCAGATGTGCACCGCAATGTCCCGGATTTTTGTGCAGGAGGGAATTTACGATAATTTTCTGGCTAGTTTCATCCAAAAGGCTCAGCGCATAAAATTAGGTTTAGCGGATAATCCTGAGACGCAGATGGGGCCGTTAATTAGCGACGCGCAGCGGCATAAAGTAATCGCTTATATCGATAAAGCAAAAGCTGAAGGCGGCAAGGTAGTCTGCGGCGGCAAAATCCCGGAAAACGTGGAATTAAAAAACGGTTATTTTTTCGAACCCACGGTATTAGTGGATGTCGAGGCGCATTCGCATATATTTAAAGAAGAGGTTTTCGGGCCGGTGGTCTTAATCCATAAATTCTCCGGTTCCGATGAAGCGACGGTTTTAGCCAATAGCGTGGATTTTGGCTTAGCGGCTTGTATTTGGAGTAAAGATCTATATTTGGCGCAAGAATTAGCCGGCAAGTTAAATGTCGGTACGGTTTGGATCAATACTTACGGCATGTTTTATAATGAACTGCCTTACGGCGGATTTAAACAAAGCGGTTTCGGGAAAGAATTAGGCCGGCAGGGTTTCTTAGAATATGTACGTTTTAAGAACGTGGTTTTAGACCAGTCAGCTGAAGGCAAGCCGCTGGTCAACTACTGGTATGGATTCTAATTTTAATTTTTTAAGCCACGATTTACTGCATAAATAGGATACCTGGCGCCTAATGGATTTGCGCCAGTATCCGCCACGTGGCGGAGGTGCGGGGTGAATGTCGTCAAGGTATTAGAAGAGTGCGCCAAAAATTATGGCGCTAAACCTGCGATTATCTTTCGCCAGGAGCAGCTTTCCTTTGTCCAGTTGAAGGATAAAGTTTTTGCCCTTGGTCAGGCCTTGCTTAAACTGGGAGTTTCTCCTGCAGACAAGGTGGCCATTTATCTGCCCAGCTGGCCGGAATATGTGATAAGTTACCTGGCGATCTGGTCGGTGGGCGCCTGCAGCGTGCCTTTGGATTTTATGCTTACGGAAGATGAAATCCTTTCTTGCCTGAGCCACTCTGAAGCCAAAACCCTGATTACTAAACATAAAGCCAACCTTTCATTTACCCGCCTTAAGAATGAGCTGCCTTTATTGAAAAATATTATTTCCTGCCAGTCAAAAGAAGAGCAAGCTTTAAGTTTTGAAGACCTGTTGGCTGGGCAATCAAATTTACCTCCTCAAGTAGAGATCAAAGAGGATGATTGTGCCATAATTTTTTATACCTCCGGGACAACCGGCAAACCCAAGGGGGTCTTGATCAGCTATGCCCAGCTGGATGCGCCGCCAAAATCGATGGCCTTTTTTGTAAACTCCGACTTGGGGCCGAAAGATACCGCGCTTTGCGCTTTACCCTTTTCGCATTTAGGGGGGTTAATTTATATTCAAAATACGATTGCCTTTGGATTGACCTTGGTGTTGATGGAGCGTTTTATCCCGCTGGATTTCTTGAGGAACCTGCAGAATTACAGGGTTAATTTTTTCTGGATTGTGCCTTCGATGTATTATGCCTTATTGCAGCTGAAAGAATTCGAAACCTTTGATTTATCCAGTTTGCGCTGGATTGTTACTTTCGGGGCATCCAACTCTCCGGAAGCCCTGCGCAGGTTTCAACAATTCTGTCCGCGCGCCCAACTGTTAAATGGCTGGGGGCTGACCGAGACCAATGCCCCGACAGTAGTTTTACCGATGGGTTCTAAGAAGATCGAAAGCGTGGGCCGGCCTGCCCCCTGGATCCAGGTTAAAGTATTTTCAGATGACGACCAGGAACTGCCGGCGGGTTCAATCGGGGAGGTGGTGGTCAAAAGCTGGGTAGTCACGGCCGGGTATTTTAAGGATGAGCCGTTAACCCAATCTACAATCCGGCAGGGGTGGTTTCATACCGGGGATTTGGGGAAATTCGATGCCGAAGGTTTTCTTTACATTGTCGGAAGAAAAAAAGAAATGATCAAGGTGGGCGGTGAGATTGTTTTTGAGCCGGAGGTAGAGGCCAGTTTACTCAAACACTCAGATGTTGCTGAGGCGGCGGTAATCGGGGTAGCGGATAAGTTAAGAGGAGAGGTGCCTAAGGCCTTTGTGGTGGCCAAAGAAGGGAAAAATATTTCAGCCGAGGACTTGCGTTATTTCCTGCGCCAGCACCTGGCGCATTTTAAGATTCCGCATTACTTTGAATTTTGCCCGCGATTGCCTAAGAACCGGGTCGGTAAAATTGATAAAGAAAAACTCAGGGGGAGTTCCCGGACTTTGTAAAGTTAAGGACTCTTTAAGATCATGCATGACATAAAAGAATTGAGTTTGCAGGAACTGGAAGGCATACTGCTTTCCCGGGGCAGCCGTAAATATTATGCCCGGGAGATCTTCAACTGGGTTTATCAGAAAGGTGTTGCTGAGTTTGGCCAGATGAGCAATCTGCCGGCCCCCTTGAGAGAAAGTTTAGCCGGCGAATTCAGTATCTTAAATTTAAAACTGGTCAATAAACTGATCTCTGGCGACGGAACAACTAAATTCCTTTTTGCGCTAGCCGATAAAAACCTGATCGAAGCGGTAAATATCCCGATGAGTAAATTCGATCTGCGCGCAATCACCGGGTGTATTTCTTCGCAGGTCGGTTGTAAATTCTGCTGTAATTTCTGTGCCAGCGGAATAAAAGGTTTTAAGCGGAATTTAACGAGCAATGAAATTTTAGATGAGGTTTTGTATTTAAAAAACCACTCTTCTCCCGGCCAACTTACGCATATTGTATTTATGGGTACGGGCGAGCCTTTAGATAATTATGAAAATGTACTTTCCGCCATCCGGGTAATTAATTCACCGGCAGCTTTTAACATCGGGGCCCGTCGGATCACCATTTCTACCTGCGGGATTATCCCGGGGATCAAAAAGCTGGCGTTGGAGGATCTGCAGGTTGAGCTTTCCATATCTTTGCATGCCGCCCAGGATAAAATCCGCAGCGTACTTATGCCGGTCAACAAGAAGTATCCCTTGGCGGAATTAATTAAGTGCTGCCATGAATATATCGCCAAGACTAACCGGCAGATTACCTTTGAATATATTTTAATTAACGGGGTTAATGCGGATTTAACGGCTGCCCAGGATTTAGCCGCTCTGCTTAAAGAT
>Ga0210019_1004469_pt1 | contig 12124 bp, 9 predicted proteins | sample CryGeyCG2114_020_2_FD_183969 | JGI IMG/M metagenome (GOLD analysis project Ga0210019, IMG submission 183969) | Groundwater microbial communities from aquifer - Crystal Geyser CG11_big_fil_rev_8/21/14_0.20 (SPAdes) (version 2) | ecosystem: Environmental > Aquatic > Deep subsurface > Groundwater ...
CGTCGCCCGCCACGTCCTGCACGACCACCGGCCGCATGGCATGCTCTCGTTCCATGACGTCATCAAGTTTTCCTCGAACATCGGCACGGCGAAAGCCGCCCAGCGCCTGAAACCGGAGGAACTCTACCGGTACCTCCAGGCGTTCGGCATCGGCCGCAAGACTGGCATCGATCTGCCGGGCGAGGTGAGCGGCATCCTCAGCGCGCCGCCGCGCTGGTCCAAACTGTCCCCCTTCATCATTCCGATCGGCCAGGAAGTGGCAGTGACGCCGATCCAGATGGCGGTCATGACCGCGGTGATCGCCAACGGGGGGCTGCGCGTGCAGCCCTACGTGCTGGAGCGGCTGCAGACGCCGGACGGTGACGTCATTCGCGCGCATCAACCGGTCGCTCCCACACGCGTGATCAGCAAACAGACTGCGAACGTGGTTCAAGACATGCTTGTTAGTGTTGTTGAGTCAGGCACCGGCCAGCTGGCGAGTGTCCAGGGCCTCACGGTGGCCGGTAAAACCGGGACGGCTCAGAAGCTGGAGCCAACCGGCCGCTACTCCCACAGCCGTTTTGTCGCCTCCTTCGTCGGCTTTGGGCCGGTGCCTGACTCACGGTTTGTGATCGTGGTGTCCGTGGATGAGCCGCGGCCACTGTACTTCGGCGGGGTGGTCTCCGCGCCGATCTTCAAGCGAGTGGTGGAACAGCTTTTGGGCTATTGGGAACTGGAGCGGACGCCGGCGGTGGCTAAGCTGCCGTAAGGCGTCCAAGCGGAGTTGACGCAATGCATCTGCGCGATTTGCTGCATGGGGTCACGGCCGAGCCGGTGGCCGAAGTGCCGGTGTCCGGTGTGTCGTGTCATTCGAAGCAGGTCAGGCCCGGGGACGTGTTTATCGCGCTTGAGGGAGCGTCGGCCGACGGCCACGCGTTCATCGAAGAAGCGATCAGCCGCGGCGCAGCCGCGGTGGTGGCGCAACGCCTGCCCGCGACCATGACGTCGGGGCAGCGGGGCGCGGCGGCATCGAGCCGGCCATGCCCCTGCATCGTTGTGCGCGATACGCACGAGGCGCTCGTCGTCATGGCCACGCGGTTCTACGGGCATCCATCGCGCAAGCTGCGGTTGATCGGGGTCACCGGGACCAACGGCAAGACCACCACCACCTATCTCATCAAGGCGATTCTGGAAGCCGCCGGCGCGCGGGCCGGGCTCCTGGGTACGATCGTGTACCAGATCGGCGACCGCATCGTGCCCTCCACGAACACCACGCCCGGGCCATTGGAGCTGCAACGGTACTTCGCCCAGATGGTCGGGGAGGGCATCGAGTGGTGCGCGATGGAGGTCTCCTCGCATGCCCTGGCGCAAGGCCGCATCGCCGGCCTCGAATTCGAATCGGCGGTGCTGACCAACCTCGGGTCGGACCATTTGGATTACCACAAGACGCGGGAAGCGTATGCGGCGGCCAAACGCCAGCTCTTCGGCTACCTCAAGCCGAATGGGCACGCGATCCTGAACGTCGATGACGAGTACGGCCGGGTGTTGGCGGAGACGATCCCGACGCCAAGCATCATCACCTACGGCATGGAGCATCCGGCGAAGGCGACGGTGAAGCACGTCAGCTGCACGTGGCAGGGCACGAACCTGGTGCTCGATACGCCCTGGGGGGTCGTGCCGATCGCGACGCCGATGCTCGGCCGCCACAACGTGTGGAACATCGCCGCGGCCGCCACGACGCTGCTGGCGATGGGCGTGAAGTCTTCCGCGATCCGGGAAGGATTGGCCGCCATCGATGGCGTGCCCGGCCGGCTGGAGCGGGTGGCCAACGACGCCGGCGTGAACGTCGTGATCGACTATGCCCACACCGCCGATGCGCTACGGCTGGCACTCCTATCGCTGCGCGAGATCAGCCGCGGCCGCATCGTCGTGGTCTTCGGCTGCGGCGGCAACCGCGACCAGACCAAGCGGCCGATCATGGGCAAGATGGCGAGCCTCCTGGCGGACCACGTGATTTTGACTTCGGATAATCCGCGCAATGAGGAGCCGGTCGACATCATCCATCAGATCAAGGCCGGGTTCCCGGCGGGGTTTGCGCAATTCGATGTGATTCCGGACCGCGAGCAGGCGATCGTCTCGGCGCTGGCGCAAGCCCGCCGCGATGATACCGTGCTGATCGCCGGGAAGGGGCACGAGGCGTACCAGACGTTCGACCATGTGACGGTGCCGTTTTCGGATCGGGACGTGGTGGAGCGGTGGGCCGGGGCGCACCACACGCTTGCCCTCTCTTCATGACGAATTTGTGGACGGTGCAGGATGTCATGGACGCGACCGGCGGCCGGCTCGTCCGCGGCAACCCGGACCAACCGCTGCGCGGCATCGGGATCGACTCGCGGCGCCTCAACTCCGGCGAAGCGTATGTCGCCATCCAAGGCAAGCGGCTGGACGGCCATGAGTACGTCGATGAGGCGGCCCATCGGGGCGCGGCCTGCCTGATCGTCTCCCGCATTCCGCATTCCACCAACGGGGCGTCTGCGCTGCCCCTCATCCAGGTGCAGGACACCACCGTCGCTTTGGGCGATTTGGCGCGCTACCACCGGCGGCGGCTGGCCCGTCCGGTCATCGCGGTGACCGGCTCGTGCGGCAAGACGACGACCAAGGAGCTGATCGCCCATCTGGCCGGCACACCGGATGAGGTGTTGAGGACGACCGGGACGCAGAACAACCACATCGGCGTGCCGCTCACCTTGCTGCGCATGACGCCGCAGCACCGGCTGGCGGTGATCGAGTTGGGCTCCAACCATCCGGGGGAGATCGCGTATCTTGCGTCGATCGCCGAGCCGACGACCGGTGTGGTCACCAATGTCGGCCCGGTGCACCTGGAATTCTTCGGCACGCTCATCGGGGTGCTGCGCGAGAAGCTCTCGCTGCTCGACGCGGTGCCGTCCGACGGCTCGGTCATCCTGCCAGGAGACCAGCTGGAAGTGTGCTTGGAAGCCCCCGAGCATTTGAATCCCGGCGTGCGCATGGTGACGTTCGGCACGACCGACCGCTGCGACCTGCAGGCGATGGACATCCAGCGCTCCTCTGACGGGATGCAGGTGCGGTTGCGTGACCAGATCAGCCAATGGGCGATTCCCCTGGTCGGGTCGCACAACGTGGAGAACACGCTCGCGGCGATCGCCTGTGTGTGGGCCATGGGCATCCCGCTGTCGGTGGCGCGCCAGCGTCTGGTGACGTTCCGCGCGGTGCCGCTGCGCTCCGAAGTCGTCCGGTGCCGCGGACTGACGATCCTGAACGACTGCTACAACGCGAACCCGTTATCGTTCGCTCGCGCGCTGGAGATGCTGCGTGACTTGAACGTGCGCCGCAAGATCGCGATCGTCGGCGACATGCTGGAGCTGGGCGTTTTCGCCCCGTCGGCGCACCAGGCGATCGGCCGGCTGGCGACGCAGATGGGCATCGATTCGGTCATTGCGGTGGGAGAGTTTGCGGAGAACGTTGCCCAAGGCGTGCGCGAGGTGCGTCCCGACGGTGTGACCACCTACCGCACAGTGCAGGAGCTGCTGGAGGAGCTGCCGGAAATGCTCCAGCAGGGCGACGGGCTTTTGGTGAAGGGATCGCGAAAGCTGAACCTCGAGCAGGTCACCGACTTTTTGGTCCAGCACCAAGCAGAACAAGGTTTCTCCGGTGCCGATCGGTGACGCTGCACTGGTTGTGCTCATCAGCGCCATGACATGTGTGCTGGTGGGCGGGCCGGCGATTCGCTGGCTCGCCCGTGCGCAGTGTGTTGCCCCCGTCCGCTACGAAGACTGCCCCCCCTTGCAGGCCTACCAGCAGAAGAAATCCGCGACACCCACCATGGGAGGGCTCTTTGTGCTCGCGGTGGCGGCGGCGGTCGCGGTGATGGCTGGAGGGCTCTCGCATCGCGACGGCTGGCTGGTGCTGCTGGCGCTGATTGGGATGGGGGGCGTCGGATGGTGGGACGATTGCCTCAAGTTCCGCGGCGAGAATGCGCGCGGGCTGCGGACGTGGCCGAAGCTGCTGATGGCGCTGATGGTTGGCGCGGTCATCGGGCTTGGCACGCTAGAGCCCGGCCCGGCCGGCCGGCCGGTCCAGGTCCCGTGGACGTCGCAGACGATTGCGCTGGGTGGGATGTGGGTCCCGATGTCGATGGTCGCCGTTGCCGGCTGCGCCCATGCGGTGAACCTGACGGATGGCATGGACGGCCTGGCTGCGGGCTGCGTGGCGATTGCGCTGCTGGCGCTGGGTTTCTTGAGTCCCTTGGAGGCCTCTTCGGTGACGTGGATGGCATGGGCGGCGGGCTTGGCGGGGGCGTGTCTCGGGTTTCTATGGTTCAACTGTTTTCCCGCATCGATCTATCTCGGGGACGTGGGCGCGCTCGGACTGGGCGCAGCGCTCGGCACGCTCGGGTTGCTGACGCACGGCGCGCTCTGGCTGATCATCGTCGGCGGGATCTTCGTCGTGGAAGCGGTGTCCGTCATGCTCCAAGTCGCCTCGTACAAATGGCGAAGTGGACGGCGGATTTTCCGCGTCGCACCCATCCACCATCATTTCCACCTCGGAGGGCTCAGCGAGCCGAAAGTGATCGTGCGGTTCTGGATCGCCGGCGCGCTGCTGGCCGCCGCGTCACTGAGTTGGGTGAGCTGGCGATGATTCTTTCCTCGGCGGCTCCCGCGGCCCGCTCCACGGATCGATTCGGCGCTTCTTGGGAAGGGCGCCGGGTCTTGGTCATCGGGCTGGGCCGCAGCGGGTCGGCGGCGGCGCGGTGGTTGCACCAAGTGCACGCTCACGTCTGCATCACCGAGGCCCGCGATACGGAGGCGACGCGCCAGGCGGCCCAGGAGTTGCGGGCGCTGGGCATCGAGGACATCGAGCTGGGCGCGCATAGCCGCGCGCTGGTCGATGGCGCGGACGCGGTGATCGTCAGTCCGGGCGTTCCGGAATCCGCCGAGCCGATCCACTGGATCGTGGAGCGGGGTGTGCCGCTGCTGAGCGAAGTGGAGTTGGCGTTTCGATTCTGCCCCTCGCCGATCGTCGCGATCACCGGCACCAACGGCAAGAGCACGGCGGTCATGCTGCTGGCGGACGTGTTGCGAGCGGCCGGACGCCCCGCGATTGCGTGCGGCAACGTCGGCATCCCGTTCTGCCATGTGCTGCCGCAGCTCACGTCGGAGACGGTCGCCGTCGTCGAAGTCAGCTCCTTCCAGTTGATGGGGTGCGAGACGTTCCGTCCCAAGGTGGGGGTGCTGCTCAACATTGGGACCAATCATCTAGACCGCCATCGTGATCCTGCGGCCTACCTGGAGGCCAAGGCGCGGCTCTTTCAGCGGCAGACGCCCGAAGACTGGGCGGTGTTGAATGGGGCGGATCCGCACCTCGTCGCCTTGGGGGAATCGCTTCGCGCGCAGCGCGTCTGGTTTGGCGACAACCGGTCGAACTCCTCTGCCTTCATCCTTGCACCACAAACCCAGCGCGCTCTGGCTCCAGGCGCGCAGGCGGTCTTGCAAGCCGCCCGCATCCTTGGCGTTGCTGACCCGTTGGCGTGGCAGGTGATGCGCGCGTTCCGGGGGCTTGAGCATCGCATGGAATTCGTGGGAACGGTGCATGGGGTGCAGTACGTCAACGACTCGAAATCGACGACGCCCGACAGCCTCCTGTTCGCCCTGAAGCGCACGCCGGGACCGGTCGTGGTCATCCTGGGCGGGCGGGACAAGGGCATGGATTTTCACTCCGTCATCACGCCCCTGCATGACGCTCGCGTCAAAGGCATCGTGCTCATCGGCGAATCGCGCGCCCGGATCCGTCCGCTGCTCAACGGCTCCACGATCGTGCATGAATGCGGCAGCCTCGCGGAAGCGGTGCGAACCGCAGGCACGCTCGCGGAGCCGGGCACGACCGTGCTGTTCTCACCGGCCTGCGCGAGCTTCGATATGTTCAAGAATTTTGAGGAGCGCGGCCGCGCGTTCAAGCGCGTGGTCCAGCAGCTATGACCCCTAGGCGGTTGCGGCAGCTCTTGCTCGTCATCATCACCGCGCTCTTGGGGCTGGGGATCGTGGCGGTGTATTCCTCCAGCGCGATGGCCTCGGAAGCGACGTATGGCGGCAGCGTGCATTTCATCGTGAACCATCTCGTCTCGATTGCGCTGGGGCTGGCCATCGGCGGGATCTGCCTGATGATTCCGTATGACCGGCTGCGCATGTCAGGCCGGTGGATGCTGCTGGCGAGCGTCGTCTTGCTGGTGCTGGTGGACTGCTTCGGCCAGGAGGTGGGCGGGGCGCGGCGGTGGTTTCGCATCGGGCGCTTGAGCCTGCAGCCGTCGGAGTTCGCGCAGCTCTCGCTCGTGATCTATCTGGCGGATCTGTTGGCCCGGCGGTCCGCAAACCTCAAGGAGCTCTGGCGGGGGTTGATGCCTCCGCTGCTGATCACCGGCATGACCGCCGGGTTGGTCCTCATCCAACCCGATCTGGGAACGACCATCGCCATGGGCGCGGTTGCGCTGCTGCTGCTGGCTGTCGCGAAGGCGCGGTGGCAACACCTCGCCTGGGTCGTCGGCCTTGCCAGCATCGCGCTCATCTTTCTCATTGCCGGCGAGGAGTACCGGCGCCGCCGCATCCTCGCCTTTCTCGACCCATGGGCGGACCCGCAAGGCAGCGGGTACCAAATCCTGCAATCGTACTTTGCCATGGCGGACGGGGGGCTGATGGGGCGTGGCGTAGGGGCGTCGCTCCAAAAGCTGTTCTTTCTTCCCAGCGCGCACACCGATTTTATCTTTGCGATCATCGGGGAAGAGCTGGGGTTGGTGGGCACGACCGCCGTGATCGCGCTCTTCGGCCTGTTTCTTGCCTGCGGGTTTCGCATCGCCCTCGCCGCGCAGGATCTGTTCAGCAAATACCTCGTCTGCGGCCTGGTGGGGATGCTGGGGCTTGAGGCCATGGTCAACATGGCGGTCGTGACCGGCATGTTGCCGACGAAGGGCTTGCCCTTGCCGCTCATCTCGTACGGCGGGACCTCCATGATCATGAATCTCATCGCGTGCGCGTTGATTTTCCAAGCGAGCCGACATGCAGAACGATTCGATCCCACTCAAAGTGCTCTTGGTCGCTGAAGGCAGCGGCGGGCATTTGATCCCCGCGCTCCAGGTGGCCAAGGCGCTGGTCCGCAGCGGCGCCCGCATCAAGGTGTGGTATGCCCAGCGGCAGCCGATCGCCGCGCTCGCCACCGCGCTCAGCCGCGAAGCCTCGGATGGCGGGGTGGAAATCGACCCGATTCCTGTGCCGTCATCGCGCGACGTCTGGGGGCGTCTGTGGCGCTGCGGCCAGCTGTGGTCGAAGGCGAGCCGCTGCTTTGACACGTTTGCGCCGGATGTCGTCGTCGGTTTCGGCGGCTGGGTCTCGGCGCCGGTGGTGCTGGCGGCGAGAACACGCCGCATCGGCTGCCTCTTACATGAGCAGAACGTCGTACTCGGACGGACCAACCGATGGCTGGCCCGGTGGGTGGATCAGGTGGCGCTCTCATTCGGCGAAACCCAGCAGCAGCTGCCGCACCGCGAGGCGGTGATCACCGGCATGCCGGTGCGGGAGATGATCGGCCAGTCGCGGCGGGCGGAAGCCGCCGCGTCCTTCGGGCTGGATCCGCAGCGCCTCACGCTGCTCGTCTTGGGCGGAAGCCAGGGAGCGCGGGCGATCAACTGGCTGATTTGCGCGGCGCTCGCCGACTGCGCGTCCGAGGAGCGCCAGGGCTGGCAAGTCGTGCATATCGCCGGTCCCGCCGATGAGGACCGCATGCGCCAGGCGTATGACGCGTCAGGGATCAGCGCGCACGTGGCCGCCTTCGTGGTGAACATGGAGCAAGCGTACGCGTTGGCGGATGTCGCCGTCGCCCGCGCCGGCGCCTCGACGGTCGCCGAGCTGACGCGCTGCGGCGTACCGGCGATTTTCATCCCGTATCCGCATGCGGGCGCTCACCAGCGCGCCAACGCCAAGCTGGTGGAGTCCGTCGGTGGCGGGATCTGCATTGAAGAATCAGAAGCCACGTCGGAGCGGCTGCTGGCCTCGGTGCGCCAATTTCTTGGAGATGCCCGGCTGCGGCAGATCATGGGGCAGCAACTGCGCACGCTGCACACCACCGGGGCCGCCGAGCGGTTGCGGGATGCGATCGTCGAGATCGCGAGGCATCGATGAGCGGCCCGACGCTTCCCATCGTTGGCGCCGGCACGCGGCTGCACTTCATGGGGATCGGCGGGATCGGCATGAGCGGCCTGGCCTCGATCTGCGCAGAGCGGGGTGCGGCGGTCTCGGGGTGCGACACCAAGCTCAACGCGCAGGCGCGCCGCCTGCAGCGGCGGGGCATCAGTGTGTCGGCCGGCCACCACGCCGAGCACCTGCAGCAGCCCTTGGATCTGTTGGTCTACAGCTCGGCGGTCGATGCCGCCGAGGCGGAGCTGTCACACGCCAGGTCCAGCGGCCTGCGCGTCCTCTCGCGCGGGGAGCTGCTGGCCGCGCTCGCATCGGATAAGCACCTGATCGGGGTCGCTGGCGCGCACGGCAAGACGACGACGTCCGGCATGGCCTCGCAACTGCTCGTGCACGCCGGCTGGGAGCCCACGGTCGTCGTGGGCGGCGTCATGCTGTCGCTGGGCAACAACGCCCGCTTTGGGCGGGGCGCCTATCTGGTGGCGGAAACCGACGAATCCGACGGCTCGTTCCTGCACTTGTTTCCGCGCGTGGCGATCGTGACCAATATCGACCGCGAACATCTGAACCATTACCACACGTTTGAACGGCTGATCCAAGCGTTCGAGCAGTTCGTCGAGCAGATCCGTCCCGGCGGCACGCTGATCCGCTGCTTCGACGATCCGCTGATCCGGCAACTGCTGACGCGCCCGTCGCAGATCAGCTACGGGTTTGAGCCGGGGGCGGATGTGACGGTCGACCAGATGATGGTGGAAGGCCACGGCAGCCGGTTCCGGGCGGTCTACAAGGGCCGCTTGCTGGGGCACTTCACGCTCCAGGTGCCTGGACGGCACAACGTGCTCAATGCGCTCGCGGTGGTCGCGCTGGGGATCACGCTCGAGCTGCCGCTCATAACGATACAGGAGGCGTTGGCGGCCTTTCAAGGCACGCGGCGCCGCTTCCAGGTGCTGCGGCTGCCCGGCGACATCTGGTTCGTGGAAGATTACGCGCACCATCCTTCAGAGATCCGCGCCACCCTCGCGGCGGACGCGGTCAGCGGACGGCACCGGCTGGTCGTGTTTCAGCCGCACCGGTTCTCCCGGACCCAATCGCTGGAGCGGGAGTTCAGCCTGTGCTTCGATCGGGCCGACGGGGTGATCGTGACCGACATTTATCCGGCGTTTGAGGCGCCGATCCCCGGTGTGTCCGGGGAGCGGCTCGCCCAGCTCATCCGCGCGCAAGGGCACCCCTGCGTGCGCTACGTGCCGAAGCAGGAGCTGCCTTCCTTCGTGCATCACATGGCCCGCGCGGGCGACACCGTCTTCTTCCTCGGCGCGGGCGATATCGGAGAGGTGTGCCATGACCTGGCCACACGACTGCACGCGCCCGCTTGAGCGGCTCGCGAACCATACGAGCTTCCGCATCGGCGGGCCGGCCGAATGGTTTGCCGAGCCCTCGTCGGTGGATGAGCTCGTCGAGGTGTTGCGCGAGGCGGCGCGGCTGGGCATCCCGGTTTCGGTCGTAGGCGGGGGTACGAATACGCTCGCGCCCGACCGCGGCGTCCACGGCCTGGTGGTGCACCTCGGACGCGGGTTCCGTACGATCGACGAGGTGAGCCCGGCGGATGCTCCGACGGCCCACGTGGTCTGCGGAGCCGCGCTGCTCACGCAACGGCTCGTGTACCTGGCGGCGAAAAGCGGCTGGGGCGAGCTGGAAACGTTGGCCGGGCTGCCGGGACAAGTCGGCGGGGCGGTCGTCATGAACGCCCAGGGCATCGGCCGCTTCGTGCAGCGGATCACCATCGTGTCGTTTGATGGGACGGTGCGCCGGCTCACTCGCGAGCAGCTGCGCTTCAGCTATCGCTACACCGCGCTGGATCCGGGCATCATCACCGATGTGACGCTGGCGTTCCCGAAGGTGGAGCCGTCGGAAGCGTATGAGCGCATCCGGAAAGCCTTCAGCTACCGCAACAGCTCACAGGAGCTGCGGCTGCCCTCGGCCGGCTGCGCGTTCAAGAACCCGCCCGGCACGGGCGCGGGGCGCTTGATCGACCAGGCCGGGCTCAAGGGCGCGCGCATCGGGGATGCGCAGGTCTCGCAGCGGCATGCGAATTTTATCGTGAATTTGGGGCAAGCGACGTGTGACGACGTCTTGTCGTTGATGGAGCACATCCAGCGGCGCGTTCGTCAGGAGTTTGGCGTGGTCTTGGAGCCGGAAGTGCGCATGATCGGAGAACGGGTGGAGTTGTGAGATGCGAGTGACGGTGGTGATGGGCGGGCCCTCGGCGGAGCACGCCATTTCTCTCAAGAGCGGGCAGGGCATTGTGGACGCGCTGGCGCGGCGGCACTACGCGGCCGAGCCGCTGGTGATCCCGAAGACCGCAGCGATCGAAGAGGCGTGCGCCTTCATGCGGCGGCATCTGCAGCAGCGCCCCGACGTCGTGTTTATCGCGGTGCATGGCGCGTTCGGCGAGGACGGGACGATCCAGCAGCTGTGCGAAGAGGCGAAAGTGGCGTACGTCGGCTCCGACGCGGCGGCCAGCCGGCTGGGCATCGACAAGATCGATTCCCGCCGGCGCTTTGAGGCCGCTGGGCTCGCGGTGCCACGCTGGCACAGCCTCTCTCATTCGGAACCGGCCGATGCGCTGGCCGCGCAGCTTGAGGCAGCCGGATGGACGTTCCCGTTGGTCGTCAAGCCCGCGCAACAAGGGTCGAGCATCGGCGTATCGCTAGTCCGAGAGGTGGGCGAGTTGCCATCCGCCATTGAGGAAGCTGGGCGCCATGGATGGCCGGTCCTGCTGGAAGAGTTCGTCGCCGGGCGCGAGCTCACGGTCGGCGTGCTGGGCGAAGAAGCGCTGCCGATCGTCGAGATCCGTCCGCGCCACGCCTTTTTCGATTTTAGGGCGAAGTATACCGCCGGCGAAACGGACTACCTCGTGCCGGCTTCGCTGCCTGCGGAGGTTGCGGCCGCGGTGCAGACGGCGGGCCTCACTGCCCATCAGGCGCTCGGTTGCCGCCACATGTCCCGCACCGATATCATCTTGAGAGCGGATGGCCGGCCGGTCGTGCTTGAGGTGAATACCATCCCTGGATTTACGCCCACGAGCCTGTTGCCGAAAGCGGCCGCGCAGGTGCACGTCTCGTATGAATCGCTGTGCGAGCAATTGGTCGTGATGGCGCACAGTGCGACCTCGCCGATGGCGGCTCATTAACGTGATGAGACGGCAGCGTCGAACGACGACCTCCCGCTACGCGGCGCGCTCTCGGCGCGCCGCCGGGCTGATCCCCAGGCTTGGGCGCTCACTCGGACGCGCCGTGTGGTGGAGCGTGCGGCATGTCAAGCCGCTGGCGCTCATTGCCGCGCTGATCGGGGTCGGCTGGGCGCTTGGCAGCTATGTGCAAGAGGCGGAGGCGTTTCGCGTCACGCGCATCCAGCAGCCGGCGTCGACCTCGTTCAAGCTGCGCGATTCGCTGATTGGGACGAATATCTGGCGCTTGGACGTGCAGCACGTTGCGCAGGAGTTGAAAGCGCAGCAGCCGTGGCTGCGCGACGTGCGGGTCGTACGCCAGCTGCCCGGTACGATTCGGATCGATGCCATCAAGCGGCTACCGGTGGCCCAGCTGAAGCTGGACCGGTGGTATCCGGTGGACCGCGAAGGGTTCGTGCTGCCCGACGGCGGCGCGGTGGCGGACGACACCTTGGTGCGGCTCGAAGGCATCGAGCGCGGCGGTGGGGTGCGGGCCGGCACGGACGCAGATGACGAGCGGCTGGAGCTGGCCCTGCGCGTGTTGCAGCGCCTGCGCAAAGCCCCGGCGCTGATCGCGCGGCGGGTGACCGAAATCAACGTCTCGGATCCAAAACAGCTGCGGTTTGTTCTTCAGAGTGAAATTGAAGTGCGGTGTGGTTCCGAGGCCGAGCTGGACGCGCATCTGGAACGGCTGCGCACGACG
>Ga0210019_1004471_pt1 | contig 12123 bp, 8 predicted proteins | sample CryGeyCG2114_020_2_FD_183969 | JGI IMG/M metagenome (GOLD analysis project Ga0210019, IMG submission 183969) | Groundwater microbial communities from aquifer - Crystal Geyser CG11_big_fil_rev_8/21/14_0.20 (SPAdes) (version 2) | ecosystem: Environmental > Aquatic > Deep subsurface > Groundwater ...
GCCAAATTTCTTCGACAGCACGGTGGTGATCGCCGCCGTCAGCGTGGTCTTGCCGTGGTCAACGTGGCCGATCGTGCCGACGTTTACGTGCGGTTTGGTACGTTCAAATTTGCTCTTTGCCATGATATTCCCCCATCAACCCAATTAACGAAAAGAACTAAAAATCCTGGTGCCCATGGTGAGAATCGGACTCACGACCTCTCCCTTACCAAGGGAGTGCTCTACCACTGAGCCACATGGGCCTACTTAAACCAACTGGAGCGGGTGAAGGGAATCGAACCCTCGTCATAAGCTTGGAAGGCTTCTGCTCTACCATTGAGCTACACCCGCAAAACCCAACACCAGCCCACTTAACCCACTAAAAGCAAACTGCAAAATACTGGTGGAGGGGGAAGGATTCGAACCTTCGTACTCTGAGAGGGCAGATTTACAGTCTGCTGCCTTTAACCACTCGGCCACCCCTCCAAAAAGAGCGCGCGATTATCCATATAACCCCCGCCCATGTCAAAGGGTTAATGCGGAATTTAAGCAATATATTTCAGGGAGGACGCACTCGATTGGCGCAAGGCGGATTACAGCATGCCTTTTTCGGCAAAAGAGCAGCCATTCACTCCCGCCACAATGAAATGATCCAGCACGCGCACATCCACCAACTGCAAGGCCTGCTTCAGTGCATCCGTCAGCAGCTGATCGGACTGGCTGGGCTCCGCTACGCCGCTCGGATGGTTGTGGGCAAAGATCACCGCCGCCGCGTTGTGGTGCAAGGCGCGCTTCACCACCTCGCGCGGGTACACACTGGTCTGGGTCAGCGTGCCCTGAAACAGCTCTTCGGAGGCAATCACCCGGTGCTGCGCATCCAGAAACAGCGCCACAAACACCTCCTGCTGCCGGCCGTTCAACAAGAGGTGCAAATACTCGCGCACCGCGCGCGGTGAATTCAGCGCATCGCCGCTGCTCATCTGCTCCTGCAGTGCGCGCCGCGCCATTTCCAGCACCGCCTGCAATTGCACGTACTTCGCGGGCCCCATGCCGTGCACCGCGCAGAATGATTTTTCGTCGGCGGCAAACAGATGGGTCAGGTCGCCGAAACAATCCAGCAACTCGCGCGCCAGATCGACTGCGCTCTTGCCCGTCACCCCGGTACGCAGAAAGATCGCCAGCAACTCGGCATCGGACAATGCCGCGGCCCCGCGCTGCAACAGTTTCTCTCTGGGCCGTTCGCCCGCAGGCCAATCCACGATACTCATCTCGCCTCCCGCTTGAAAATCACCGATTTCCGGCCATTTCGTTGATGCCGCTCACAACTCCAGCAACGCACCGTCCGCATAGACTAGCGCACAGCGCACCGCCTTGCCCGCAGATACGGTTTCCATTGCCGTCCGATATTCCTCGAGCTGCGGGCGGTAACGTGCCGCGTCTTCGCGGTCGCCCAGCTTGTAATCCAGCACCCACACCTCGTCGTCAAACTCCACCAGCCGGTCGATGCGTTTCAGTTCACCTTTTGCATTGACGTAGGGCATCTCGTTGCAGGCGTTGCGATATTGCCGTGCGTCAAGGAAACGACTGAGATGCGGAGAGGCGAGGATGTCCCGGGCTTGTTGCCAGAGTGCGTCCATTTCTGGCGAGGGTATGGCGAGGCGGTGCTGGAGTTCAACCCTTTCCCCCAGCCCCTCTCCCGCTTGCGGGCGAGGGGTGATTGCGGTGAGGTGTTGCAGGAGGCCGTGCAGCCAGATGCCGCGCTGCTGCTGCGCGGTGTTGCGGGCGGCGCGTTTTCCGGCGGGAATGATCGCGGGAACTTCGGCTGTATTTTCTTTCACCGCCGCCCTCTCCCCGTCTCCTGCCTGCGGGCGATGAACAACAGCCTGTAACGGGTTCGGCTTCGCGCTCGTCACTGCCGCGATGCGGTCGTACCACGATGGCGCTTCCTTTTTTTCTTCTTTGCCGGCGCCCTTGCTGCTGCCGCTGACGATAAGCACCTGCTGCGCGCGGGTCATGGCAACGTAGAGCAGGTTCATCTCTTCGCGCTCTTGCTGCGCGGCATCCTGCTCGAACAGGGGCGCGCGCCGCTTGCCGCGCGAAGCATTGTCGGCATAGAGCGAGAAGTGCAGTGGACTTTCCTCATGGGTAGGCCAGTCGAGCAGGACTTCATTGCCCTCTTTATTCTTTTTTTCCGCATTCGCGTCCAGCAGCCAGACGATGGGCGCTTCCAGCCCTTTCGCTTCGTGCACCGTGTAGATGCGCACCGCGTCGCCGGCCGTACCGAGCTTGCCTTCGTCCGGCGCCTCGTCGCTGCTGTCGCGCATTTCGCGCAGTTCCTGCAAGAACCGCGGCAGGCTGGGATAACGCCCGGCGTCCACAGCGAGCGCGATTTCCATGAAGGCATGCAGGTTGGCGCGGACTTTGGCACGCATCTCGGGCGGTAGCACGGCGCTGTAGCGCGCCAGCACATCCCCTTCAAAATAGATGCGGTCGAGCAGGTCGTGCACGGGCAGCTTGTCGGCCAGCGCCAGCCAGCGTTGCAACAACCCGGCAGCGCGGCGCAGGGCCGGCGATGGTTCGGCAAGGTGTTGCAGGCGTTGCCACCAAGATGAGGATTCTGGATTCAGGATTCCGGATTCAGATGGTGCAGCGACATCCCCTGAATCCCGAATCCAGAATCCTGACAACTGCAGTAAGTCGGCATCGCTGCAGGCGAAGATCGGCGTGCGCAGCACCTGCGCCAGCGCCAGATCGGCGAAGGGAGTGATGAGGAACAGCAGCAGCGCCTGCACGTCTTCGGCCTCCAGCGTGTCGAGCAGGCCGCCACGGCGCGAGCTGATGAAGGGGATATGTTTGGCACGCAGCGCCTCTTCATAGACGGCGAGGTGAGTGCGGGTGCGCACCAGCACCATGACGTCGCCATAACCCGCACGGCGCACTTTGCCTTCCCCGCTCACCGACCAGTCGCTGACGATGGTTTGCAATAGTTCGGCGAACTGCGTCGCTTCCTTGTGGCGTGCACCCTCTTCCGTTTCGGCTCGCCGCGTGGTCAGCGGATCGCGCAGAAACAGCGGCCCATTACCCAGCGTTTCATCCTCTTCCACCCGTTCGGCAACGGCCAGCGGCAGCACCCGCACATGGCCCGGCAATTCCTTTTGATGGGTTTGATGTTCGACGAACTCAAAGTCGTCCGGCTGTGCGCGGAACACGGCGTTCACCGCATCGACCACGGGCTGTGCATTGCGCCGCGTCAGGCTGTTGCCCAGCGTCACGGCAGCGAAATGTTCTTTCAGATATTCGCGCGCCACGCCGAACAGGCGCGCATCGGCACGACGGAAGCGGTAGATGGATTGCCGGGGATCACCGACGACGAACACGGTGGGCTGCGACTCCACCGCCACCGCCGCATCGAACCACGCGCGCAAGATCTGCCATTGCAGCGGGTTGGTGTCCTGAAACTCGTCCAGCAACACATGGCGGTAGCGGCTGTCAAGTTTGTACTGCATGGTCTCGGCGTGTTCGCTTTGTTGCAGCAGACGGCACAATTGCCATTCCAGATCGGAGAAGTCCATCTGCTGCTTTTGCACCTTGAGTGCCTGATAGCGCCCAAGCAAGGCGACACCGCAATGCAGCACCGCCTCGTTGAGACGATAGGCCTGCTGCTCGACGAGGGTGTCGCGCACGTCCTGCAGACTGGCCTGCAGATTAGCCAGGGCAACGGCGAAGGTATCGGCATTCTGGTTCCGGGTGGCCTTCAACTTGCGCGGGTCGCCGGCCTGGGTAAAGAGCAGCGACCACATTTTATCAAAGCGTGCTTCCGCTGCCGTGTCTGTCCAGGCACGTTCCATCTCACCCGCTTTATCTTGCTGCGTCTGCGTTCCATTTACGGACAGTTGGCGCGCAAAGGTAAACAGTAATTCTTCGCTATTGCCGCACAGGCCCCAGTCCGCGACCGGATCGAACGCCATGTCCACGGCAAGGCATTCCCGGAGTTGAGAAAGTGCAAATTCAATCTCACCCTCTCCCGCGCTTTCGCGCCCCCCTCTCCCGCTTGCGGGAGAGGGGCTGGGGGAGAGGGCTGAGGTGTAAGCCCACCACTCAGCGCGCTTGCCGAGGAAATTGAACAGCAGCTTGCGCGTATTGAACAAGCCGCACTCGCCGAACAGCCATTGCATCTGCTGCGCCTCGACACTGTCCGGCTGCTTGCGCATCTGTTCCAGCAGCTCTTCCCAGGCTTCTTCCTGCTCGCTGCCGGGACGTTCCAGCAGACCCGCCCCTTGCATCACATCGGCATTCAGCGGCGCGCGCTGCATGACCTGCATAAACCAGCCGTGGAAGGTGCTGAGGGTAATACCGGGCTGCGCCAGCAATACATCGCGGTACAGGCCACGGGCGCGTTGCAGTTGCGCCTCGCTTAAATTTTCGATGCCGCGTTCGGCACAGAATTGCCGGACAAACGCATCGTCGCGCAGCGCCAGATCATGCAGCCAGAGTTGCAGGCGCGCCCGCATCTCCTGCGCCGCTTTGCGCGTAAAAGTAATGGCGAGAATGGTTGAGGGCGGCGCGCCGTCCAGCAGCAGGCGCACGATGCGCGACACCAGCAGCCAGGTCTTGCCGCTGCCGGCACAGGCTTCAACCACGACACTGCGCCGGGGGTCGAGGGCGATGCGATGGGTCATACCCACTCCCCTTTCCGGCATACCCCGCGCACTTCGCAATAGCCGCACACCGCGTCGATGCCATTCGCGGGCAATCCCGTCCCGTTGCGCAGCGCGGCCATCACCCGCTCAAGGCGCTCGGCATTGAGTTGTGCCAGTTGCGCGGCATTCTGCTGCGGCGCGACCGATCTCACCTTGCCATTCTCGATGCTGACAAATGCCGCATCCGCTGCCTCGTACGCGTAGGCGTAGCAGGCGAGCTGCACATCCTCGCCCGGCTCTTTCAATTTGTTGCGCAACACGGCCTCGCTCTGGGTCTTGTAATCCAGCACGCACTTCTCATCCCCCCTGACATCCAGCCGGTCGATGCGTCCGCGCAGGCGCACGCCTTCCAGCGGCCAATCGAATTGGGTCTCTGCTTCAGCGTAACGCCAGCCCTCTGCTTCACGCTTGGTCTGCCATTCCAGATAGGCGGGGAGTGATTTGTACCAGCGTGCCAGCCAGGCGCGCGCGGCGAAATCCCGCGCCAGCAGATCGGCGAACACTTCTTCGCTGATGCGGCGCAGAACGGCATCCATCTCCGCCGCATCATGCCCGCTCACTTGGGCATAGCGTTCGTGGAAGCGTTGCAGGATGCCGTGCACCCGCTCGCCATAATCGCGCTTCTCGATGGCCTCCTGCACCTCGTCGAGTTCGTTCAGGCGCAGGATGTGCCGCGCATGGAATTGGTAGGGACAGGCGACCAGCGAGTTGTAAGCGCTGATGCTGACGCTGCCGGGCACGTCCGCCGCTGCCACACTCGGCATCGCTCGCGCTGATTGCGGCAGCGCAACGTGGCGCGCGTCTTCCGTCGCCAGATAACCATGCAGTTCGCGCTCGGCAAGAGCGTCAGCGTGCGCGTGCTCCTGTTCATCGCGCAGTATCTGCAAGTACGGGCTCAACAACCTGGCTTCACCGTTATGATCCTTCTGCCAGGTGACGAGCACCGTGCCGTTCATGGCCAACAACGCCCGCAAATCGTCGCGCTGTTGCGCGGCGTGCGTGGCGCGCGTGGGCAGATTCAAATTGCCGCGCACCGCATCATTGAACCAGCGCCCGCCGTCCGCCGCGCCCGGCAGATGATCCGCATCGCAACCCAGCAACAGCACCGCATCGAAGCTGCGCCAGCGGGTCGCGGCAAGATGGGTGAGGCGCACCGGACTGTCGATGCTGCGGTCGCGAAAGGTTTGTGTATCCAGTTGCTGCGCCAGCCAGCGCCGCCATTCGCTGAAGGCGTAGCGCCCCGCGTCCCGCGCCAGCTCTTGCTGCCATGTTTCCAGGGCGTGCAACAACTGCTGGCCGGCATCATCCTGCTGCAGGCCGCTGTCGATACCCAACACCTGCAAACTGTCGCGCAACGCCGCCAGCCATTGGCTCAATGTTTTTTTCCTGCCCTGCTCCAGCAGCGCTGCTGCCTGCCGCAAGCGTGCCAGTGGCCGATGCAGCGCGGTTTCATGTTCGATCAGGGTGGTGAATTTATCCAGTCCGGCGACGACACCCTGCTTGCGCAACAGTTGCTCCAGTTGATAGACCGCCGACTTGCGTTCGCTCGCGCTCATGTCGGCGAAGATGAACGGCGATTTGAGCAGATCGAGCAGGTCGTGATGATAGAAATCGCTTTGCAGCGCGGTGAGCCAGCGCTCCAGCACCGTGCTCACCGACAGCGTGGCAAGGGTCCAGCCGGTCTCGTCCGCCACCAGCACTTCGGCGCGCTCCAACAGGGCGCGCAGGCGCCGCGCCACCACGCGGTCTTGCGCCACGATGGCGATGTCACACCTGCCCTCGTTCAACCAGAGGCGTACCTGCATGGCAGCCGCACAGGCTTCCTGCTCCAATGAGGTAGCAGCGAAAAAATGCGGCGCACCGCTTTGCATTCCCATCTCGCGCAAATCGAACACGGTCACAGCCGCGTGCATTGCATATACATCGAGGAACCGCTGCTCCAGCGCATCCCAATCCGAAGCACGCAGCACGTACAAAGGCCTGTCCGCCCGCGTCGCCAGCTGCGCCAAACGCTGCTGATAAGCGCGCGCCGCATCCAGTTCATGACCTGCCTGCATGGCATGCCAAAGCTCGAACACCAGCCGCGCTTCCAGTTGCAATGTTTCGTTCTGCCTGGCTTGATAAACCTGCCGGACGGCGACGGCGAATGATTCGGCATCGCCCGGCAATTGCCGCAGCGAATACGTCAGTTCGTCAAACAGCTTGAGCAGCTCCCGCGTCATGCTCCACAGATCGGCATTCCGGAACCATGGATGGTTGCGCAGATGCTGATACAGCAAAGCGCTGCGCTGGCTCTCGCTGACCACCGGCACATCAAGGGGAATGCTTTGCGCCCATTCGTTCAGGGTCACCATCTGCGGCAACAACAACGCAGGGCGTTGCGCCGCCCGCATGAGCGCCTGCGCCAGCGGTTGTGTTGCATGGTAATTGGGCAGAATGATCGTGATGCCGCGCAGGTCGGGCGCGGGATGCGCGGCGAGGATGCGCCGCGCGATCTGATCGAAATGACGGGTTGCCGGATTCACCGTTGCAGCAGGTGCAGTTTGTCTTTGACGTTGAGCCATGCGTCCGCATCGGCTGGCGCATCTTTCTTCGCCACGATGGGCTTCCACACCTTGGCGAGTTCGGCATTCAGCGCAATGTACCGGCGCTGGTCGGCGGGCACCTCGTCCGCGGCGAAGATGGCGTTGGCCGGACATTCGGGCACACACAGCGCGCAGTCGATGCACTCATCGGGATCGATGACGAGGAAATTCTCTCCCTCGCGAAAACAATCCACCGGGCACACTTCGACGCAGTCGGTGTATTTGCAGCGGATGCAGTTGTCGGCGACGACGTAGGTCATGCCGAATTCTAACCGGTTTTGCGCGAAATGCCTTGCAGCCAGTGTTGATAGAGACGTTCGGCGATGCGCTGCAGCGGCGGCAATTTATCGTGCATCTGTTGTTGCATGGTCGCGGCCGTTTGTACCGCGGGACTGTTGCGGGCGGCATCGATCTCCTCCGCACCGACTTCGCACCAGTCGCGGATCATCTGTTCGTTCATCTCGATATGGCATTGCAGCGCCAGATGTTTGCCCAGGGCATATCCCTGGTTGGCACAGTGTGCGCTGGCAAGCAGATGCACGGCGCCCGGCGGCAGCGCAAAGGTCTCGCCGTGCCAGTGGAATGAATCGAATCGCCCGGGGTCGCCGAACCACGCGCGTGCCGTGGCGTTGTCGGACACCGTCACCTCGCCCCAGCCGATTTCTTTTACCGGATTCCGGCTCACCTCAGCGCCCAACGCCCTTGAGATGAGTTGTCCGCCGAGGCAATGGCCCAGCAGGGGAATGTCTTGCGCGTGCGCCTCGCGGATGAGCGAGAACTCCCGCGCGATCCACGGCAGATCGTCATTCACGCTCATTGGCCCGCCCATGAAGGCGAGAGCGGAAAAAGCTTTTGCGGTCGTCGGCACAGGATCACCCGCATCAACGCTAATCAGTCGCCACGGAATGGCATGACGGTCGAGAAAATCAGCCAGATAGCCCGGACCTTCGACGGCAGCGTGGCGAAAGATGGCGACGGGCTTCATTTCCCTTTAGTCCCTGGTCTTGTCTCTTTCGATCAGCGCATAGGCTGAATGATTGTGGATGGATTCAAAGTTCTCCGACTCGACCACATAGGCCTCAATGCGCTCATCCGCATTCAGTGCGGCGGCGATGTCGCGCACCATATCCTCGACGAATTTGGGATGATCGTAGGCATACTCCGTCACATATTTCTCGTCCGGACGTTTGAGCAGACCGTACAGCTCGCTGGATGCCTGATCTTCCGCCATGCGCACCAGCTCCTCGATCCACACCACACCTTTGGTTCGCACGGTGAGGGTGACGTGCGAGCGCTGGTTGTGCGCGCCGCGCTCGGAAATTTTCTTTGAGCAGGGGCACAGACTGGTCACCGGCACCAGCACTTTCATGCTGAAACGGTAGACACCCTCGACGATCTCGCCGATGAAGGTCACGTCGTAATCCAGCAGACTCTGCACGCCCGACACCGGCGCGGTCTTGTTGACAAAATAAGGGAAAGCCATCTCGATGTAGCCGGACTGCGCCTCCAGCTTGTCCACCATTTCGCGCAGGATTTCCTCGAACGATTCGACCGAAATCTCGCGCCCGTGCCGGTTCAGGATCTCCACAAAACGCGACATGTGGGTGCCTTTAAAGTTGTGCGGCAGGTGCACATACATGTTGAAGGTGGCGATGGTGTGCTGCACACCCACGCTTTTGTCGCTCACAACAACCGGATGGCGGATGCTTTTGATGCCGACCCGGTCAATGGCTATATGCCGGGTGTCGGCGCTGCTTTGCACGTCGGGAATGGCTTCGATCTTCATGATGCTTCTCTCAAATAATGGGCCGGAGCGGATTATAAATCATACCCGACTAATTTTGTCAGGTTAGTCCCTGCGCACGGCGCGGATACTGGCCGCGATGCCTGCGGCATCCAGTCCGCACTCCGCCAGCAACTGGGCCGGATCGCCCTGTTCGATAAAGCGGTCGGGCAAACCGAGGTGCAATAGCATAACAGCCACGCCATGCCGCGCCAGGCATTCCGCCACCGCGCTGCCCGCCCCGCCCTGCACGGTATTTTCCTCCACCGTCACCAGCAGCCCGTGCTCGCGCGCCAGTTGCAGCACCAGCGCTTCATCCAGCGGCTTGACGAAACGCATGTTGGCCACGCTCGCGTCCAGTTGTTCAGCTGCGGCCAGCACCGGGGTCAGCATCGAACCGAAAGCGAGAATGGCAATCTGCTTGCCGCTGCGCCGCAGTTCGCCCTTGCCGAGCGGAATGGCTCGCATCTCTTTTTGCGTGGCGACCCCCGGTCCGACCCCGCGCGGATAGCGCACTGCCGTCGGGCTGTTCATCTGATAGGCGGTGAACAGCATCTGGCGGCATTCATTTTCGTCGGCGGGCGCCATCACCGTCATATTGGGAATGCAGCGCAGATAACTCAGATCGAAACTGCCGGCATGGGTCGCGCCGTCCGCGCCGACCAGGCCGCCGCGGTCGATCGCCAGCAGCACCGGCAGATTCTGGATGGCGACGTCGTGAATGAGCTGGTCGTAGGCGCGCTGCAAAAAAGTGGAATAGATCGCCACCACCGGTTTGTAGCCCTCGCACGCCAGTCCCGCCGCAAAGGTCAGCGCGTGTTGCTCGGCGATACCCACATCGAAATAGCGTTGCGGAAATCGTTCGGCGAACTGCGGCATGCCGGAACCTTCGCACATCGCCGGCGTGATGCCGACCAGCTTCTCGTCCTGCGCCGCCATGTCGCACAGCCAGTCGCCGAACACCTGGGTATAGGATTGGTGCGGCGCGGGTTTGGGAATGATGCCGCTGGTGCGGTCGAACTTGCCGACACCGTGGTAGAGCAGACAATCCGCTTCGGCCTTGTCGTAACCCTTGCCCTTCTGCGTGACGATGTGCAGGAATTGCGGGCCTTCCAGTTTGCGGATGTTGGCCAGCGTATCGAGCAACACATCGATGTCATGGCCGTCGATGGGGCCGATATAGTTGAAGCCGAATTCCTCGAACAGCGTGCCCGGCATCATCATGCCTTTCAGGTGTTCTTCGGTGCGCTTGGCAAATTCCAGCATCGGCGGCATGCCCTTCAGCACCTTCTCGCTGCCGCGCCGCATCGCGGCGTAGAAACGTCCCGACATCAGCTTGGCAAAATAATTGTTCAGCGCGCCAACCGGGCGCGAGATCGACATGTCGTTGTCGTTCAGGATCACCAGCAGGTTGGCGTCCATCGCACCGGCATTGTTCAATGCCTCGAACGCCATGCCGCCGGTCATTGCGCCGTCGCCGATGATCGCCACAGCGCGCTCGTCCGAGCCGCGCAATCCGGCCGCCACCGCCATGCCCAGCGCCGCCGAGATCGAGGTGCTGGAATGGCCGGTGCCAAAGGTGTCGTACGGGCTTTCCTCGCGCTTGGGGAAACCGGCGATACCGCCCTGCATGCGCAGGCCGCTCATCGCCGCGCGCCGCCCGGTCAGAATCTTGTGCGTATAGGTTTGGTGGCCGACATCCCACACCAGCTTGTCGTTGGGTGTGTCATACACATAATGCAGCGCGATACTCAGCTCCACTGTGCCCAGATTGGAAGACAGATGGCCACCGGTCTTGCTCACCGACTCGACCAGGAATTCGCGCACCTCCGCCGCCAGTTGCGGCAACTGGTCGCGCTCAAGCCGGCGCAGATCGTCAGGGGAGTTGATGGTGTCAAGCAAAGGTGTCATCAGAACTTTCTTAATACGATGAAATCGGCCAACTCACGCAAGCGGCGCGCAGGCTCGCCAAACTCGCCCAGCGATTCCAGCGCCTCGCGATGCAGGCGTTGCGCCATTTCTTTCGCGCCCGGCAGCCCCAGCAAACTGACATAGGTCGGCTTGTCGTGGTCGGCGTCCTTGCCCGCCGTCTTGCCCAGAGTCGCGGTGTCCGCCTCGCAGTCCAGCACATCGTCCACCACCTGAAAGGCCAGACCGATCAGCTTGCCGAAGCGATCCAGCCGGTCGAGTTGGGAGGATGCCGGATTGCCGCAGTGCGCGCCGAGCAGGATCGCGGCGCGGATCAGCGCGCCGGTCTTGTGAATGTGCATCTGCTCCAGTTCCAGCAAGGTCAATTGCCGGCCGACGCTGGCCAGATCGATAGCCTGCCCGCCCGCCATGCCGCGCGAGCCGGACGCCAGCGCCAGCAGTTTCACCATCTGCAATTGTTTTCCCGCGTCGTCGTTCAGGGACTGTTCGGACAGGAGCTGGAACGCCAGACTTTGCAAGGCATCGCCGACCAGCAGCGCGGCGGCCTGGTCGTATTCGACATGGCAGGTCGCCTTGCCCCGGCGCAACACATCGTCGTCCATGCACGGCATATCGTCGTGCACCAGGGAATAGGCGTGGATCAGCTCGACGGCGGCGGCCGCGATCTCGACTCGCGCCATTGAAGCGCCCGTCAATTCACCCGCCGCATATGCCAACAAGGGCCGCACGCGCTTGCCGCCGTCGAGCACGCTGTAGCGCATGGCCTGATGCAGGCGTTGCGGCGCAACCTCCGCTGCCGGCAGCAGGCGCTGCAACACGCTTTCAAACGAGGTTTGGCGGGCGGCAACCCAGGTGGCGAAATCGGTCATCATCAACCGTTGAAGTGAATCTCGCGTAGCGAGGGCATACCGTACCCCTCGCCTTGCGGGGCAGAGGCGGGGTTTCGCGAAGCATGCTTCGCGCCGCCATAGCCGGACGGGTATGCAGCCCCGTCCGTGGGACGCGGAGCGGGGGGGACGAGGGTGAGGGAAACGCACGGGGTGCAGCGATTGTTCATTTTGTGCCACCCGCGCCCTGTGCGTTCGTGTTATCTGCCGCCGCAAAGTCCCGCAGTGCGCCTTCTTCCAGCACGCGCACCTGCTGCTGC
>Ga0210019_1004474_pt1 | contig 12120 bp, 8 predicted proteins | sample CryGeyCG2114_020_2_FD_183969 | JGI IMG/M metagenome (GOLD analysis project Ga0210019, IMG submission 183969) | Groundwater microbial communities from aquifer - Crystal Geyser CG11_big_fil_rev_8/21/14_0.20 (SPAdes) (version 2) | ecosystem: Environmental > Aquatic > Deep subsurface > Groundwater ...
TTTTCCTTCCGCAATGCTCTGCGGCAACCGGAGTTATTTCTAATTTTGCATATAAAATAGCCCATTGCGGACAAGAATCATTTGGATCTGTTTGATAATAGTAGTAATAACACGATCCGCTCACAAGGCAGCTTGCTGTATGCTCCTGAGGCACTTTCTGCATTAAAACAACATTTCCGTCTAACCATTTTTCTCCAAACGGAACCGAAGCCGGATAACAAGCATGGTCGTTATAATAAGTGTCCAGAGCATTTCTGATTTGCAAAAGGTCGTGTTTTCGCTCTGAATCTCGGATTTTTTTAAGCTGAGTAAGCGGATTTATTATTAACAGTGTAAGGGCAAGAAGAATTAATAAAATTCCTATTGCAACCAACAATTCTACGAGAGTAAATCCAGCACCACTCCTCAATTTACTATTTTCAAGTTTCATAAAATTATTACTTTGAATCATGAATTACGAATCATGAGTTATGGTTTTTGATTTTTTGATCAATCCATTTAAAAGTTTGCTTATGACTATTGTTTGTTGAGCTAATGAGCTAAATTCTCTTACAGTTATGTAGGAAATGTCTTTCGCTATAAGCAATTGATTCTGCACCTCTGTTAAGGAACCAAGCGCAATTGAGTAGAATTGACATTTTTCCTTATAAGAACCTCTACTAAACCCTTCTGCTATGTTTGAAGTTATAGAAACTGCGGCTCTTCTTAGTTGATTGGTTAAACCAAATTGTTCTTCTTTTGGAAATTTTTGGGTCAATTTATATATTTTTAAAACCAATAAATGAGCTTCTTTCCAAGTATTCAAGTCTGTAAAAGATTTAATCTTTCCTTGATTCATAATTCTTGCTTCATAATTCAGCTTGCTTGATTTTTGATTTTGCATTTGTTTTAAGTATGCGCCAGAAGAAACAAAACTGTCAACATAATCTTAGGGGTTAAACCCCTAATTAATTTTGAACTTTTCACTTTGCCCGCCCGCCGGCGAGGCAGGAATTTTAAACTATGTTAGTGGACCCGACGGGAATCGAACCCGTTACCTTCTGGCTGCCAGCCAAATGTTCAACCGTTTAAACTTCGGGCCCATTTTTTGATTGCAATTGATTATATACTAAGTTTGCAAGCGATTCTAACTCAAGCTGTACTTTAGTATCAAGATAATCTACTTTTAAAACTCCTTTGTAATCTTTCTTTTTGGTTGGCTTTCCGATAGTTCTTGGATCAATCTGTGCTTTATAAAATAATTTCTCCGGCACTTTTGTCACATTTCTCCAAAACTTTTCCAATTCTTCTATATCTTGGTCTGCTCGACACTGAACTGTGCATCGAACTTTTTCTGGATTAAAATTAAAACACTTTTTTAAAAGTGCAAGAAAAATAACAATTATTCTGGGATCTGAATTTCCCAAATTAAAAGAAGAGCCTTTCGATGTATATTTTTTCGCTTCTGCTAGACAAAGCATTGCAAGGGCAATTTTAGCTGTTTCCGATTTAAATATTGAATTAACAATCAATGTATTCCTTTTGTTAATTTCAAACAAAAAAATTTGTCTTTTAATCTTATTTGCTTTTAACGCAATCAATCTGGCTTTGTTAAGATTTATTCTATTTAATTTAACTACTTTCTTAATATAATCTTCCGGCAATGAAACGTTTTTAACCCAGTAAGAAAGAGTGCTTTTAGGAACTTTTAATTTAAGCATTTGTTTAATTTCTTTATAAGTTTTACCTTTGGAGCGTAAAAAACGAGCTTTTTGAATCAGAGATGGTGGATACATTTTAATATTGTACCCCCAGAGGATGACAATGTGCAACATATGGAAGGAGAGCGTATTTAGATTTCTGCAAGAGGTACGCTACCATTGCGCCACCGGCCCTAGTAAATTAAAAATTCAAGATTAACTTTGAACTTTTCACTTTTAACTTTTAACTAATCTTGTGGACCATGGGAGAATCGAACTCCCGCCTCTGCAATGCGAATGCAGCATATTACCACTGTACTAATGGCCCTTGTTCGGCGGGCAGGTCTACCAGGTGAACTACAAGCCCGCTAGTCTCCCCTATTCTAGCATAAATAATATTAATTTTTAATTTAAAATTTCTAATTTTTAATCAAATCTAAATTTTTAAAGATTTAAAATTGAAAATTTCAATAGCTGCAAACTATTGCAGTATTGCCATGGGGTTAATTAGTGCTCCGTTTTTACTAACTTCAAAGTGAAGATGCGGACCGGTTGTTCTCCCTGTCATTCCAACCCAACCAATAACCGTTGATCCAACTGTAACCGGCTGCCCAACAGAAACATTTACGCCGCTCATATGATTATAATGGGTTGCAATTCCCTGTCCATTGTTAATCCAAACGTTTGTTCCGTATCCTCCGTCCCAACTTCCAACAGAAACACTGGTAACGCTTCCGTTTTCCGCAGCTACAACCGGTGTCCCAACGGGTGCGGTTATATCTATTGCCATGTGATACCATGACGCATATTGGCTAATCCCACCACTAAGCGGCCAGGAAAATCCTCCCGGGGATACGGGAATTGGTCCTGCATAATATTGTCTACTAATATTTTGTCTTATCCTTTGAACCGGTACTTCCGACGGCTTTACTCCATCCGGAACAATTAAAATTTGTCCAATAACTAACGAAAACGTCTCCGGGTTAGCAAATTCATTAAACGGAAAATCTACTATCTGCTGTGGATTGGAATCATAGTACTTAGCTATTGAATAAACAGTTTCTCCCGAGATAACTTTATGAGCAATACCTGTAACCGGCAAGATTTTTAAAGTGTCCCCAACTGTTATGCTGTCTCCCGAAAGACCATTTGCCCAACGGATTGTATCTTCGGAAATTCCAAATTTATTGGCAATTGTCGAAATCGTATCTCCCCTTTGGACAGAATATTCAATAACTTTATCTCTCGGTTTTTGCGAAATATCGGTTTGGAAAACATTTGCGTCAACCGAAATTAATTGTTGGGTATTAGGCTCTGTTATTTTGGCAGACGTAGAAGAATTTGCCGAAAAAACAGGATAAGTACTTGCCAGAAACGGAGCAATCAGAATTCCGAATCCCAATACCCCGATTGTGGCAAAATGCAAAAAAAGCCGGTTATACCGTCCTCTTTTAACTATAAATATCTTTACAAAATAATTCTTATTCTTTTCAAATTTTTCGGAGGAAAAAATAATTTTTTTCTTCAGATAAAGCCCAAGAAAACCGAAAAACTCAAAAATTCCGAATAAAATACTACGGGTAGATGCAAAAAAAACAAGAAGACGGCGCTTAATCATTGATATTATAGGTTAACAAATTAGCCGCTAGATGTCAAACTTTAGCCTCAGGATTATGCTCCTTTTGTAAGAGTTGCGAGAAAATCTCCGTTTGTTTCTGTTTTAGCAAGCTGTTCAATTAGTTTCTGCGTTCTCTCTTCATCGCTTAGCATATAAAGCATTCTTCTCATTGTAACAACTTTTTTGAGAGTCTCTCCGGAAATAAGCAACTCCTCTTGTCTTGTACCGGATTTTTCTATATTTATGCTCGGAAAAATCCTTTTATCCGCTAGTCTTCTGTCTAAATGAAGTTCCAAATTACCCGTTCCTTTAAATTCTTCGTAAATTAAATCGTCCATTCTCGAACCGGTTTCTACCAAAGCCGTACCGATAATTGTTAAAGAACCGCCTTCCTGACAATTGCGGGCCGCTCCAAAAAATCTTTTTGCAGGCCACAAAGCTGCAGGATCAAATCCTCCGGAAAGCGTTCGACCGGAAGGCGCAACCGAAAGGTTGTAAGCTCTTGCCAAACGCGTAATTGAATCTAAAAGAATAACTACATCTTTACCCATTTCTACCAATCTTTTTGCTCTCTCAAGCGTAATATCGGCAACTCTGGTTTGATATTCCGGTGCTTCATCGAAGTTAGATGCAACAACATCGCCTTTAACAGACATACTAATATCCGTCACTTCTTCCGGTCTTTCACCGATTAAAGCCGCCATTAGATGAGCATCCGGGAAGTTTGCGGAAATTCCGGCTGCAACTTCCTTAATAATGGTTGTTTTTCCGGCTTTTGGAGGAGAAACAATCATTCCTCTCTGACCAAAACCGATTGGAGCAATAAGATCCATTATCCTGGTTGAGAGAGGTAATTTTCCTGTTGATAGAGTAATCTGTTTGTTTGGGTAAATTGGAGTTAGATCATCAAAATAAGGTCTTTTTAGAGACTCGTCCGCACCCATTCCATTAACTTTTTCTACTTTTAAAAGCCCAAAGTAGCGCTCGGTATCCTTTGGCGGACGACCTACACCCTCGATCAAATCCCCCGGACGAAGTAAAAATCTTCTAATTTGAGATTGGGAAATATAAATATCGCGGCTTGAAGGGATAAATTTTGGCCTTAAAAAACCGTGTCCTTCGGGTTGAATGTCTAGAATTCCCGCAACTTCCTGGGTTGGTCCGGTTTGTTGCTCATATCTATTATGTCCCATTTCTCTTGGTCTAATCACAATTGCCTCAGGTTGAAACGCAGGCACTGGCGCGGACTCGACTTCTGACTTCTGACTTCTGATTTCTGACTCTCCTTCTGATGCACTTGATGCCTCTGGTTCTTTTGTCTCTTTTGTCTCTTTTGTCTCTTCTGTCTCTTTTGTCTCTTTTGACACCTCTTCCGTAGTAGGAGCTCCGACAATATCATCAATTGACGTTGCCTTTTTTACCAAGGATTCTTCTTTATTTTCTGTTTTTTTATTGTATACCATATCTTTGAAATTTTTAATTTATAATTTCTAAGCAAAAATGTAAATTCAAAAAGGGTTTAAATTTTAAATTTTGAACATTTAATATTATTTAGAATTTAGAAATTCGAATTTAGGATTTTACTGATTGGATTTCATTTGAAAGATTGGAAATGCTTTTGAAGACCTTCCGGCGAAATTCCGATAAATCAGAATAAAAGCTTTCCTTATTAGACCATATGCCCAATCTTTTGTCAAGAGACAAAAGAAATTTCTAATTTCTAATTCTTAATTTCTAAACAAATCCTCAAATAGCTAATAACGTAAATTGCAATTGAACAAAGGTCGTTAAATTTTTATGATTGAGTGAATCAGGGGAATTCCTCAGACGCCTTGGCGGATTGAGGATGGGGTGAAATTACCCGATGAACGAAAGAGTAAAAATAGACCGACTTTGTTTGCAAGGAGCTTCTGCTTCTCTTGTCGATACAAGAGAAGGGATTAGACTTGACAAGACCTATAGCAATGTGCTATCATGCGGCACTGTTCAATTATTTAGCCTTTAACAGCTTTTTAATCTAATATGAAAAAAGTATTTAACTTAATATTAACAGGTGCAATTTTTTCTTTAATACTAATTGCTCCAAAATCAGCTTTCGCAGACGATGGCTGCACTCCCGTTTACGGTGGTGGACAAACTTGCCCGCCTCCCGGAAACATTACAATAGATAAAACCGTTCAAAACCCACAAAGCGGAATATTCGTTGACAATCTTACAACTAACGATCCAAAATACAGTGCCGGTCAAATTGTCAATTTTAAAATTGTTATTACTAACACAACCGGCACAAATATCCCTTCTGTTAGTGTTAAAGATGTCTTTCCGAGTTACTTAACTTTTGTTTCCGGAAACGGTTCTTTTGATTCAAACAAAAATACTTTAACTTTTAGCCTAAGTAATCTTAACGGCGGACAAACCCAAACATTTAATGTTCAGGCAAAAGTTGTAGACGGAGCAAATATTCCTTTTAATAACGGCGTAGTTTGTGTTGTTAACCAAGCTTTTGGAACAACTTCCGGCGGACAAACCGCACAGGATAATTCCCAGCTTTGTATTCAAAAAATAACAGTTACCCCAACTCCCGTTGTAACAACTAAAGGCGGATTACCTGTTGCACCGGCTCCCAAAATTATAGCCACTCCTGCAACAGGACCGGAAATGCTTCCTCTAATTGGACTTATCCCCACAGGAATTGCTGGTTTTATTTTAAGAAGAAAAATAAATAAATAAACCGGAATTTAAAGGGGGTGAAAACATTATGGCAAGACAAGAAAGAGATCAAAACACAGGAAGATTTGCAAGAGCAGATGCAACCCCGGTCGTTGTTGATACAACTGCTGCAGTTGACAGAAGGTCAGGAATGTCAAGATCTGTAAGAAATGCTCTTGGAATAGCAGGAATAGCTGTAATGCTTGGAGTTGGAGCAACTGGAGGCTACGCATTATATGAAGTAGGCCAAAATGCAGATTCTTCGAAAAAAATCGAAGGTTCGGCAGTTGCGGGAGCAGCTGTTACCACGCCAACAACCGGCGAAGCAGCAGGTTCGGCAGATCCAAAACCGCAAGGAGCTGATGTCACTACGACATCAACAACTTCCACAACGGTTTTTGAAGGGACAACCACTTCTACATCCGAAGCAAAGCAAACGGAAACTCTAGCGGCAATCCGCGTCGAGTCTTCCGAAACAGCAGCTCAGAGATTTGGAGCAGACGCTTATTCCAAAAACCCAAGCAATTGGGAAATAAACGAATGGGGCGGGGCTCATCTTAAAGAAACGGAAAAAGCCGTAATGGCAAAAACCGATGGAGCTATCGTAGAAGGTTGGATCAAATCAAAAATGGTTAACGCAAGAGATGCTTTAACTTTTGTTTCAGACTCTAACATTCCTGTTGTTGAATTAAACGGAGGAACATTTTGGGATTTTGGTCCACAAAATGCAGAAGCAGGATTTGCACAAGTTTTGGAACAAGTAAGAACAAAAGAAAAAGTTGAACAACCGGATGTATTAGTTGTTCCATTATGTGCAGAACTTACACCTATTAACACGGTCAATATACCTGTTATTAAGGTAAATTCCGCACAGGAAGCGGCAAGTCTTTATGGAGCAGACGTTTATTCAAATAATCCCGCAAACTGGGATATAAATGAATGGGGCGGGGCTCATCTTAAAGACAATCCAAATGGAGAAGCTAGCCTTGTAAGGCTAAGCGGATCTGTTTTGGAAGGATGGATTAAAGCAAACAGAGTAAATGGCAGAGATGCTATTACATATGTTGTTCATCCAAATGTAGTGGAAATGCGCGTAGATGGTGGAACTTTTTGGAAGTTTGTTGACCCTGATAGAGGATTTCAACAACTCGAAGGCCAAGTATTGGCTAAAGAAAAAGTTGAACAACCGGACGTAACAGTATTTCCGGCTTTTGATTGCACAATAGCGCAATCAAACTAATCTAAGTATGTTAAATAGCACACATTTCCCCATTTAGGGGGTGTGTGCTATTTACTAAAAACTATGGAAAATAAATTTTTAAAAGAGTTTAATCAGGAAAATTCAATACTTGTAATTTCTAGTTACCCTCGAAAAAAAGAGAGGTACAGTAAGGGAGTATGTGCCGTTGCCTCATTTACGAAAAACACCCTTCTTGCCATAAAAAAACAAAATCCCGATAAAAAAATCGTTATTTTAACCATGCAGTTAAATAATAAAACCGAAATCTATAAAGAAGACGAAATGCTTATTGTCCGCTGTTTTAAAAGAAATAATCCCTTGTCTTATTTAAATTTGTTAAATTTTGCCCGCAAATTCAATAACGTAAAAACCGTAATGCTTGAATTTGAATTCTCGTCTTTTGGAGATGTTATCTCAACTGGCTCTCTTTCTTTTGTCGTTTGGGCACTATTTATCTTAGGCAAAAAAATTAACATTATTATCCACCAGGTTTTGCTGGACCTCAGGGAAATTTCCAGTCACATTGGCTTATCCCGAAGGAGCTTAAAAATTAAAGCATTCAATTTTGCATTAAAAAGATTTTATAAATTTCTTAGCTTTCCGGCTCAAAACATTATTGTTCTGGAAGATGAGCTTAAAAATAGGCTTCAAAATATTATTAGCGGAGATAAAATTACCGTAATCCCCCACGGCGTAGACAGACAAGTTAATTACACTTTAACAAAAGCTTCTGCAAGAAAAAAATTAGGAATAAAAAGTAATGATTTTGTAGTCTTATACTTTGGTTATTTAACTTGGTATAAGGGTGTTGATTTTTTAATTAAATCTTTTCAAAAATTAAATCAGATAAAAGAAAAGCAGGTAAAGCTAATTGTTGCCGGAGGACCAAGTTTTACCCAAGGAGAAAAAGAACACTATAAAAAATTTCTAGCAAAAACTGAAGGTTTGGCAAAAGGATATCCGCATATTCAAATTACGGGTTTTGTTGCCGAAGATCAAATTGCCAATTATTTTAAAGCTGCAGATTTATCCGTACTGCCATACCGAAGATTTATGTCTTCATCGGGACCATTTTCACTTGCCCTATCCTTTGAAAAACCGGTTTTATTGTCTTCTAATTTAGGGTTATTAATAGAAAGCAAAGACGCTAAAGAAGCTTTGGACAAGACCGGACTTTCTAAAGAAGATCTTACTTTTAAGCTAAATAGTAAAGATTTACTTACAAAGATTATTAGTGCACAAAAAGCAAGTCAACATAAAAAATTACTTGCTTTTAGCAAGGTTTTGGGAGAAAAAAGAGCTTTTGATAATCTTGCTCCGATTTACCTAAAGACTATTTTGCAAAATTACGTTAGAATCTATAATAGGAAGCTTCTTGTAAGCCCAAGCGTTACGAGGTAAGCCCTATGCTTAGAAAAAACTCCTCATTATTAATTGTTCTTGGAACAATTATTGCAATCATTGCAACAAATGGCTTTTTGAATAAATTTTTAATGGGCTGGGACAACCTTTTGCCGGAATTTAATCTTTTTACTAACATTAGCCGTTCTTTTTTTAGTGTTTGGCAAGAACATCAAGGTTTTGGTCTTTTGGCAGGAAATGCCCATGCAACCGAACTTATTTACCAACTTTATGTTTTTTTTCTCTCTTTAATTTTACCAACTGCGCTTATCCGGCAAGCCTTTTCTTTTTTAATGCTTTTTACAGGAGCAACAGGTACATATTTTCTTACTAAGTTTCTTTTAGTAGATAAAAATACCGGATCTTTAAATAAAATCGTTCCGGTACTGGGCTCATTATTCTATTTATTAAACCTTTCAACAGTCCAAACTTTTTACGTTCCCTTTGAGCCTTTTACGATTCATTTCGGCTTTTTGCCCTGGCTAATTCTTGTTCTTTTTAAATTTTTAAAAAAACAAACCAGGAGAAATTTCATAATTTTTATTTTAGTAAACTTACTTGCTCTTCCCCAAAGCCAGGTTCCTACAATTTTCTTTGTTTATGGACTAATCGTAGGTGCTTTAATCTTATATTTGAACATAACTTCAAGAACTAAAACACTTTTTCTAACCTCTATAAAGGCTGTTATTGCGATACTAATTATTAATGCGTTCTGGTTAATGCCGTTTTTCTACTTTACATTTACAAATTCTCAGGTTGCATTCCAGGCAAAAATAAACCAAATGTCTACGGATACTGTTTTTCTGCAAAATAAGGAATTTGGAAACATTCAAAATGTAACGCTTTTAAAAGGATTTTGGTTTAACAATGTTGATCCGGACATCTTCGGTAGATATAACTACATGATGGCTCCCTGGAGGGATCATTTGGCAAATTTACCAATTTTAATAACCGGATATGTTTTGTTTGCGATTGTTTTGTTTGGCTTTATCATGGGTATTAAAAGAAGAATACCAATCCTTACTGCTTTTGCTTTTTTATTGTTATTTTCTTTTGCAATGCTTGCAACCAACTTCACTCCCTTTTCTTGGATAAATTATGTTCTACGATCTATACCAACTTTCAATCAGGCATTTAGGTTTCCATTTACAAAGTTTTCGATTGTTGCCTCTCTTGCATTTGCCGTTTTCTTTGCAATCGGAGCCGGTGATATTATTTTTAGGCTTAAAAAGCTAAATTCTTACTTCATAAGCCTCCTGTTTATTTTACTTTTAGTAGCTTTTACTTTTCCGATCTTCAAAGGAAATTTTTTCTACTATAAAAATAAAGTGTCTTTGCCCAATGAGTATCTACAAGTTTTTGATTATTTTAAAAATCAGGATCAAAACAGCCGTATCGCAAACTTTCCTCAGCAAACTTATTGGGGATGGAATTTTTACCAATGGGGATATGGTGGTTCAGGTTTTCTGTGGTATGGAATAAAACAGCCAATCTTAGACAGAGCATTTGATGTTTGGTCTGGAGAAAGTGAGAATTATTATTGGGAAATCTCAAACGCTCTTTATGCTAAAAATCCCCAACTTTTCAAGCAAGTGTTAAATAAATATCAGATAAATTTTGTTTTAGTTGATAAAAATATTATTAATCCCCCCTCTTCTAAAGCTCTTTTTATTCCTGAACTTGAAGAGATCCTTAGTAAAATTCCCGAGGCAAAAAAAGACGCTTCATTTGGAAAAATAAATGTTTACAAAATTAACCTTAGAGATAATCCAAATAGCTTTATCTTTGCTGCAAATTCGTTGAAAAAGATAAATTCCTACAACTGGGTAAATTTAGATATGGGTTATTTAAATTCAGGAAATTATATTTCGGATAACACAAATCCCGATATCGTTTATCCTTTTAGATCAATTTTCTCAGGCAAAAATCCTCAAAAAATAAATGCAACAATAAATAAGAATAACGAGGTTGAATTTTCTGCTAAAATCCCAAATTTAGTATCAAATACAAGCACCAATTACGATTTAAGTACATCTGAGGATTTAGTTTTTGTCGAATTCATAGGCATTAAAGAGAAAAACGGTAACTTTAATATAAAAGCCTTAACAAAACCGCCTCAAATTAACTTAACCATGAATGGCAAAGAAAATAATTTGCCTCAATCAATATTGGAAAAAACCGTTTTTACTGTTCCTGCTGAAAGTCAATTTCCTTTATCCTTAAACGTAGGCGGATTTTTCACTTTTACGATTAAGTCTAACTCTGTAGAAAAAATTGGCACTACCAGTCTTTCTCTTAAACAAGATAATCTCTTAGCCATAACCGATAATAAAAAATTGAATCTTAGCTTTACTCTTTTAGCCAATGAGCTTAAATCCGGAACGGAAAACAAAAACAAAGAAAGTTTTTCTAATATTACAAATGGAGAAATTAAGGTAAGTTTCCCTCAAATAACTAATTCAAATGAGAGTTTTTCATATACGCCCAGTCTAGGTTTGATAAATAAAACAAAGAATTGTGATTATTTTCGTAAAGGCAAAATCTCAACAACACTGGTTACTGACAAAAATAAACAATGGCTTAGGCTGAGTGCTGAAAATGGAGCCAATTGTATTTCGTACTATCTGCCCAACTTAAACCACATTCATGGTTATTTATTATTAATAGAGAATAAAAATATTAGCGGAAGATCTTTACATTTTTGGCTTTTAAATGAAGACCAAAAAATAGCTCCGATCGACGTTTTTCTTGAGGCTAAAAATAATCTTTCCGTATTAGTTCTTCCTCCTCAAAGCCCTGACGGATTATCTTATTCTCTTCATTTTGAAAGCATTTCGATTGGAAATCAAAAGACAATAAATGATTTGGGGAAAATAAAGATGATTCCTATTCCATATGACTTTTTGACTTCAATTTATCTTGAAAACGAAAATAAATTTGTTAAGTCGGAATCCTTTTCTAATTTTAAAGTCCTACATCCGAATGAAAGTCTTTACATCGTTAAAGAAATACCGGAAAAAACAAAAACCTTAGTTCTTTCCCAAAGCTATAATCCCGGTTGGAAGGCTTATCAGATATCTAAAGCGGGTCCGCTGGAATCGGCGCTACCGTTTTTCTTTGGAACTGAGCTAAAAAACCATGTTTTGGTTAATAATTGGGAAAACGGCTGGGTCGGACTGAGCGATAGCGAGGGAGACCTGTTGCGAGCGGAGCGAGACAACGGAGGGACAAACAATACGAAACAACAAACCATAATCATTGTCTATCTCCCCCAATACTTACAATATTTCGGCTTTATTTTGCTCTTAATTTTACCGTTCACAATGCTTTTAATTCGACCGAAAAATGAATAAGTTACGAAACATATTAGACATTTCGTAACTATGGATCACTACGCAAAAGCTTATCCAATCTTTAGTAGAATACGAGGACTTGAGGAGGTGAAAAAAGTGATATCAAGTCTTAAAAGGTTC
>Ga0210019_1004475_pt1 | contig 12120 bp, 8 predicted proteins | sample CryGeyCG2114_020_2_FD_183969 | JGI IMG/M metagenome (GOLD analysis project Ga0210019, IMG submission 183969) | Groundwater microbial communities from aquifer - Crystal Geyser CG11_big_fil_rev_8/21/14_0.20 (SPAdes) (version 2) | ecosystem: Environmental > Aquatic > Deep subsurface > Groundwater ...
GTTTAAACCGTCTGAGCCAGCGATACAGAGTCATTCTTCCTAGGCCGAAGTGTCTGGCAGTTAAAGACGCATTCTTTCCGTGGACTCTGTGCCAATCTGTAATTTTTATTTTGTATTTTGCCCGTTCGGTTAGCGAGTTAACCAGGGCAGCAGAACGGGCGATAGAAGCTGCTCCGGGTAAAATTGCGCGTAGATTGTCATACGGCATCCATTATACTTTCCTTTCATATTTTTCAAGAACTGGGTGTATCATATCATATGGACCAGTACAGCCTCTTGACAGAAGTTTTGGCATAGATTAAAATTCAGGGAGAAGAGACAAACATATGGCGAAAAAGAAAGCGAAAAAGAAAAAGCGTTCTTGTTGCTAATCGAAGAACATTCGTTCACTAAAGCTTTAGCTGAGGTAAAGAAGAGAACGAAGTTCTCTTCGCTTTCTCCACCCTTCGTTGCGGCTCTGGTAATTAAGAAAGCGTGGATTGGAATTGTAGGAAATCAGGAATTCTCTTCCTGGTTTTTTAATCTTGTTGATTCGAGTTTAAAAAACCAAAGGAAACAACAAAAGATCTTTTAAAATTTAATTTAATTAAGCCAGTTCTTCGGCAAGTTCAGAATTGATACTGAGCCTGTCGAAGTATCAGTTTTTTGGAGTTGCTTCGACTATTCACCGAGCATATAAGTTTCTTATGTGCTGCGGTAAAATTTTTTGAGAGTTTGATTCTGGCTCAGGATGAACGCTGGCGGCGTGGCTAAGGCATGCAAGTCGTTCGGACACAGATTGACACAGATTAAAGGCTACCTTCGGCAGCCACACGGATTTACACAGATTAATTTTATCTGTGTGTATCTGTGTGGTCGCGAAAGCGGCCTCTATCTGTGTTGATCTGTGTTAGAGGCGGACGAGTTAGTAACACGTGGGCACTAACCTTAAAGACGGGCATAACCTGCCGAAAGGTAGGCTAATTCCCGATAGTCCGAGCACATAACGCAAGTTATGTGCTTGGTAAAGGAGAAATCCGCTTTAGGATCGGCCCGCGGCCTATCAGCTAGTTGGTGGGGTAATGGCCTACCAAGGCGACGACGGGTAGGGGAAGTGAGAGCTTGTTCCCCAACGATGGGACTGAGACACGGCCCATACTCCTACGGGAGGCAGCAGTCGAGAATATTGGTCAATGGGGGAAACCCTGAACCAGCGACGCCGCGTGCTTGAAGAAGCCCTTCGGGGTGTAAAGAGCTTTTCTGGGGGAAGAACCGAGCACATAACTGTTACTGCGTTTCGTATTAAATTAACGAAGTTCGGTGGTAGTTATGTGCTCGGTGACGGTACCCTAGGAATAAGGGGATGCTAATCACGTGCCAGCAGCAGCGGTAATACGTGATCCCCAAGCGTTATCCGGATTTATTGGGCGTAAAGGGTCCGTAGGCGTTTAAGTTAGTCTAATGTCAAAGACCTCGGGCTCAACCTGAGGAACGCTTTAGATACGGCTTAAATTTGAGGGCGCTAGGGGCTGATGGAACGGTCGGTGTAGGGGTGGAATCCGTTGATATCGACCGGAACACCAAAAGCGAAGGCATTCAGCTGGAGCGGCCCTGACGCTGAAGGACGAAAGCGTGGGGAGCAAAAAGGATTAGATACCCTTGTAGTCCACGCCCTAAACGATGGACACTGGCTATCTGAAGTGTCGACCCTTCGGGTGGCGAAGCTAACGCGTTAAGTGTCCCGCCTGGGAAGTACGGCGGCAACGCTAAAACTCAAAGAAATAGACGGGGACCTACACAAGCGGTGGACCATGTGGCTTAATTCGACAACAAGCGAGGAACCTTACCAGGGCTAGAAATTCCAATGAAATCCCGATGAAAGTCGGGACTACCCACAAGGACATTGGGACAGGTGCTGCATGGTTGTCGTCAGCATGTGCTTTGAAGTGCACCCTTAAATGGGGTAACATGCGCAACCCTTATCGTGTGTTTTATCTGTCACGCGAAACTGCCTCGGATAACGGGGAGGAAGGCGGGGATGACGCCAAATCAGCATGGCCCTTTGATGCCCTGGGCTGCACACGTGGTACAATGGCGAGGACAATGGGCTGCTAAGCCGCAAGGCGGAGCCAATCCCATCAAACCTCGTCTCAGTTCGGATTGAGGTCTGCAACCCGACCTCATGAAGCTGGAATCGCTAGTAATCGCATATCAGCCATGGTGCGATGAATACGTTCTTAGGTCTTGTACTCAAAAATAAAGGCGCCTGGCAGCATATATAAACTAAAAGGTTAAAATCCTTTCCTCTAAATTCCGTCTTAGAGCGTAGCCGAAGAGAAGGACTATTTCCGTGAGGAATAGTCTGAAGGTCTCGATGAGGCAAAACGCAGCCCTTCACATAAAAAGGTGTATCGACTCATGCAGATGCGGTGAGTCATGAGGAAGATACAATAAAAAACCTTGAAGGGATGTGTGGAATAGTAATATATGTGACCCAGGGAGATCTCGTGGTAAAATAGAGTAATGAAAACAACCACGAGAAGTCAGCTGCGTCATAGTACCGAACTACTTAATAATTTTGAGTATTCGGGAAGGGCAAAACCGGTTGTTTCTCCGGATTACATTGTTGGTCTTACTGATGGAGAAGGATGTTTTTATGTCTTAGTGAGGCCACCATATAATCGTAACGGAGGGGCGATGGTTCAATTAAATTTCTTCATTAAAGTCAAACAGAAAGACAAGGAAATACTTGAGAGAGTGCGCGATGCGCTTGATTGCGGAGCAGTATACTTTCAACACGAAATGAGATCAAATCATACACAGTGTTATCGATATACTGTCAATTCGCATCGTGATATTTTTGGGAAAATTATTCCCTTTTTCGAGAAATATCCGCTACAGACTAATTCAAAACAAAAAACTTTTTGTGTTTTTTATGAGATTGCTGAGTTGGTTCGAAGTGGAGCACATCACGCTAAAGATGGTATTGAAAAAATTCAACGACTTAAAAAAGAAATGAATCGTCGCACCGGACTCGCGTAGTGCGGGAAAACCGCACGCTACGTGGGAACTCGAAGTAAAACTCTAACTATCGAAATCCGCCCGTCACGTTAAGCGAGCTGGGAACAGCCAAAATCCCTCATTAGAGGTATCAAGCTGGGCTCAGTGAGAGGAACGAAGTCGTTGGAGCAATCTGCTTGTTGCGACTCCCGAAAAGTAATTTTCGGGGAAAAACTTGGCTATATGCTGGGACATCTGTGTATCTAGAGCTACGCATGTTAAAATATATTAATGCGTAAAAAAGCTTTTAGTGCAGACAATCAGCAGGGAAGCGAGCACATAAATCGTTATGTACTTCGCCCCTCAGAGACTACACGCCGAGCTCCTCTTTCTAAGGAAGGAATTAAAGCTTATCTTTTTGGTGCTTTGCACGATGGAACATTCAGCAGTAATAAAAGATTTCGTATTTCACAGAAAGGAACAGAATGGTTGAAGTTTTTACAGAGATTATTTAAACATCTTGGATATAATGCCTGGATCTATAAAGAAGGAAAGGATAGAAAAGTTTACGTTTTAGAAACTTTAGCAAATTTCTTGGATTTCAATTTCAACCCTCTTACGTTAAATGCTAAGGAAGAAAAAGTTTGCTACATTAGGGGATTCTTTGACAGTGAAGGAGGTATTCCAAGGAATAGTACGGCAAGATTTTATATTCAATTGGTTCAGAATGATAAGGAAAAACTAGAAAAACTAAAAAGACTTCTTGATGATTTAGAAATTAAAACTGGGAAAATCCATAATCCAAGCGAAAAAGTAGATCCTGATTACTGGAGAATGTACATTTTAGCAGATTCGCAGAATATGTTCTTAGAAAAAATAAATTCTTGGCATCCAAGGAAGATCAAGACTTTAAAAAAGAGGATGAAGATATAGTCCATGCTCTATAGCGATATAGGGAATAACATGAACAAGGCACGCGTAGCGGAAGCTGTGCGTGGATCATATCCTTTTTTACTATTTTTTTTGAAGTAGTAAAAAAGTGTCGACTAAGGTTGAAGATTGAGAATTCTATTTTCAACCTTAAGGTGTTAATCTTTGTACCTAAAAGGAAGATTATATTTAAGTCGAAGCAACTTTAAGAAACTGATAACAAAAAAACAAGGGTCAACCTTGTTTTTTTGTTCTAAATTTGTTAAAATGTTCGCGTATGGCGATACCGCAGAAAATAATTAAATTTTTAGATAAAAAAAAGGTTAAATGCGAAATAATCAAACACAAGACGGTTTATACGGCTTTTGACAAAGCCGCCACTTTAAGAGTGCCGCCAAAAATTGTCGGGAAAACGGTACTGGTGAAACTGGACAAAAATCCGGCATTGGTTTTAATCCCGGCCAATAAAAATTTAGACAAGCAGAAATTAAAGAAAATAGCCAAAGCGAAAAACATTGATGCTTCGACAGGCTCAGCATCAACCCTGAGCAGTTGTCGAAGGATTGATTTTATCAAAGAAGCTTGGATGAAAAAAAATTTAAAAGGAATAAAAATCGGAGCTGTGCCTCCCTTTGGCAATCTCTGGAAAATGCCAAGTTTCATTGACAGGGGATTGCTCAATAATCAAAAAATTATCGTAAATTCCGGCGATTACGTTTTTTCAATAAAAATCAGCCCGTCAGCCTTCAAAAAAATAATACCGGACATGGTAATCGGCAATTTCAGCAAACCCCGTTAGAGAATTTTTCAATGTCAAAATCCAATTACAAAATCAGATTTGCTTACAAGACCCTGGTTAATTACAACCCTTTCCTTTTTAAAGTTCTGTTGCGTTATTTGCAGCCGAAGCCAAAAGAAAAAATATTGGATTTGGGATGCGCCCGGGGGTTTTACGTGAAAGAAATAGAAAGATATACCGATGATGTTATAGGAATTGATATTAGTAGGGAGGCTATTGAAAAAGCAGTTACTCAGAAAGTAAAATATGGAGACGTAACAGAACTAGATTTCAAGGCGGATACTTTTGATAAAATTTATTCTCTTCATACAGTTGAACATATAGAAAATTTAGAAAAGTTTTTCAGGCAAGCAAACAGAGTTCTTAAACCCGGTGGAATTTTTATTCTTGTTTATCCTTTTGAACCAATACGGGGGATGCAAGCCATAGGAACGGCAACAATAAATTATAAAAATCCTTTGATGATTAGAAAAATCCATCTCCATAAATTAACCCCTAAAAAAATTGAAAAATTGATTAAAAATACTTCATTTCACCATATTAAGAGCAAGCTGATTTTTGCTTTAGGTATTCAATACTTAACTATTTTAAAGAAAGTCAAATAAATAATAAGGGTGTGTAGTTCAGTGGTAGAACGCTATCCTGATAAGATAGAGGTCGAAGGTTCGATTCCTTCCACACCCACCAATCTTGTTCAACAAGGAAGCAAAGGGTTAGGGCCTATAGTTTAATGGCAGAACACTACATTTGCAATGTAGGAATGGCAGTTCGATTCTGCCTAGGTCCACATTTGACGATTTCGCAAGATTTTCGCCTCGCCCGCGCTTTCGGCGCGGGATTCGGCGGACAAAAAATAAAGGTAATTCCACGGCTTTTTGAAATCTACAAAAAGCCGTTGATTCAAAATTCGGCGGTTCGAGCCGATTTTTTTGATTAAATTTTTCATTTCTGAAAAATTGTTCTCCAAAACGAAATTTTTGGCTTGGTTGGCTTCAATTATCCAATTCCGGACGAGTTCGAGCCAATGATTGCCCTTTCGCTCAAAATCGGACAATTTTTCCTCAATATCTTTCTTTTCCGACATTAAATCGTTTTTCTTCAACTGAAACTCCGGCAATTCTAAATCGCCTTCAAGGTATGCGTCCATGAGGCGATTTATTTTTGTCTTTGCTTTCTCTAATTCTATTTTTAGATTTTGAGCGAAAAAATTTGACGATTGGCTATTTTCTTTTTTCCATTCGCCAACCTTGGCAAGATATTTTTCTCGCCAATCGTCAGACAAAGAAACTTTTTGACAACTCTCTTTTACTTGCTCGGTTAAAACTTCTTCCCGTAAAAAGCGAGTTTGCGAACAATTTTGCGTTTTGCTTTTATGAGTGCAGCGATAATAAACAAATTTTAGTCCGCTTTTCTTGATGTGCCGTTCCGCCGTTATGGAATAGCCGCATTCGCCGCAAACCGCAAAATTGAGGAATTGGAAGTTTTTTGGTCCTCGCTTTTTGCGGGGCTTGCCGTTCAAAATCAACGCCTCTTGTATTTTGTCAAAAAGTTTCTTTGAAATCATTGGCTTATGCGAACCTTGATGCACTTCGCCCCGATAGCGAAAATGTCCGTAGTAAAACGGATTGGTCAAAATTTTCTGAATTGTGGACAAGTGAGGCAATTTTCCGTCTTTGTCAACCAAGCCAAGAGAAAACATTTTGCTTTGAATTTTTGTTAAAGTATATTCGCATGTTGCAAAAGCCCGCAAAATTTCTTTTACTTTATTAAAAGTTTTTTTGTCGGGTTCAATCGTTCGCAATCTCGGCTCGTTAAAATAACCGAGAGGGGCTTTTGCCGAAAGTTCGCCACGGCGAATTTTCTGCCTAATTCCCCGCAAAATGTTTTCTCTCAAATTGTCGGTGTAATACTTTGCTTGTCCGAAGGCGACACTCAACATAAATTTTCCTTGCGGCGTGGGTTCGAACCAAAATGTCGGGAATTTTAGCGAGGTGATTTTGCCAGTATCTACTAAATAAATGACACGCCCGCCGTCAATACTATTTCTCGCCAATCTGTCGGGGTTCCACGCTAAAATTCCCGAAGCATTGCCTTTTTCAATTTCCGACATCATAAAATTAAAAACTTCTCGGCCCGGCTCTTTGGCGGTTTTGCTCTCGTATAACTCTTTGACAACGAAAAGATTGTTTTGCTTGGCAAACTCTCGCAGTTCTGTGAGCTGGGCCTCAATGCTTAAAATTTGTCTTTCCTCGTCCTCGCTTGACTTGCGACAGTAGATGAAATATTTAGTCATAGTTTTTAGAAGTTTTTAATTTTATATTACACCGACAATTTAAAATTTCGTTTGGAATTACCTTTATTTTTTGTCCGCCGAATCCCGCGCCGAAAGCGCGGGCGAGGCGAAAATCTTGCGAAATCGTCAAATGTGGTCAATTTTAGAAAAAGTTAGAACTCATTTTCAAGAAAATTCCGCCGACGACTTCTAAAAATTACGCTCGGGCGGGCAAAAATTCCTTCCCCCCACCCCCCTTCCTTTTTGCCCGCCTGCTGAAATGCCCGTTTTGCGGGCGCGGCGGCTACAAAAAATCAAAAGGAGTCAACTACAATATAGCTTTTTCCATTGATTTTTTCAACCTCAAGATTCGAAAAATTTCCTTTGTCGCTTCGCCACTCATTTGAAAACCCCCAGTCACTCCATTTCCAAACCGCTACATAATTTCCGTTGCATTTTGGTTTTTGCGAATAATCTCCCTCAATCACAATCAAATCATTTTTTCCATCATTATCAATATTGACAATCTGAAATTCACAATTCGGTTCAACGAGATTGGAAGAACCCCAAACCTGTTTCATTTCGTCTCCAACAAAATCTAAAACGAAAAAATGATTTTTTACGCTCAAGTCATTTTCCTTGACCCAAAAAGGTTTTGAAGTGCCAAAATTACCCGATTTCCAAAGTGATAAATTTATATCCAAAACTCCGTCATTATTAGAATCGGCAATGACAAAATTATCTATCCACCAATCATTCGGCGATTGCCAAATAATTTTTGAGTTTTTCATAATCGTTAATTCGCCACTTTTCAAAACGTAATTTTCGGGAGTTGAATTATTGTCTAAATCCACCTGTTCTCGCATGGAAATAATACTTCCGCTTTTTGGAATTTCCATATAAATCACTCCTCTTGATTCTTTTTCAAAATCATTTTTGTCGCTATTCCAAGAATAGACACTTTGATATGCCAATGAAAAGTTTAATCTTTGCAAAATCTTTTCCGCCTCGTTTTGGTTTGCCATTCTTGGCTGGGCTAAATTTTCCATAACCACTGGCAAAAGGGAAATTTTGTTAATCCCTTCTTTTGCGAAATAAATTTTAATAGCCAGTCCTTCTTTTGTTTCTTGCGACTGTGGCTGGTCAAAAACAAAATTTCCCAAGCTGTAAAAAATGTATTTTCCTTTGTATTTTTCCACTGTTTGCACAACATGAGGGTGGTGGCCAATAATCAAATCTGCTCCGGCGTCAATCGCCGCATGAGCAAAATTCACCTGCGAATCATTCAGTTTGTCGGTATATTCAATTCCGGAGTGCATGGAAACAATAACAAAATCAGTTTTCTGTTTTGCTTCTTTTACAGCTTGAGTCATTCTCTCTGTCCGCATAAACGCCGTTCCTGCGTGGCTATTAGTTGCTTCGTATGAAGCGGGAACCACATCGGTATCGTTATAGGCAAGAAAAGCAAATTTTATTCCTTTTTTCTCAATATAAACCGGCTGGTTAGCTTCTTGTTCGTTATTTCCAGCACCAACATATTTAATGCCCGCTTCCGCAAGATAATTGAAAGTATCCTTAAGCCCTTGCTCCCCAAAATTTGGCGTGTGATTGTTAGCCAAAGACAAAACAGAAAATCCAGCATGTTTTAACGCTTGCTCGGTGTCCGAATTTGACCTAAAAATCATTTCAAAATCGGGAATTTCTGGCCCTTTTGTAATCGGCGTTTCTAAATTACCGAAAACTAAATCCGCACCCTTTAGGTAGTCCCGCATTTCCAAAAATGGATAATTAATATCTTTTTGTTTTTTAACTATCCTTTCTACTCCTCGCGAAAAAGAAATGTCGCCGGCCGCAATTAAAGAAACCTCCTCACCTTTTTGAGGAAGTTTCTTTTTTTGTACTGAAAAATCCAAAAATTCTTTCTCGCCTTGCGATTGGTTGTTTGGCGTTTCTTGGTTTTTGGAAGAATGCAAATAGTAGCTACCGCCCAAGAGGACAATGGCAAAAGCAAAAATAGAAAGTGAAATTAGCCATGTAATTTTTCTTTGCATTCATTTTATTTTGCGACGAACGCATTAGTCCAAGACGGCAATTCGGGAGCTTGGCCGGAATTTAGCATTTCCCGCCATTTTTTATCTGTTAACCTGTCCGACATCGGCCAAGGAAATTCGTAATAGGAATAAACTCCGCCTTTGGCGATTCTTAATTTACCGTCAACCGGAACCACAACATAAATCTCGGAAATTTTTCCTGTGCCTTCTTCCAGCACTTGACCATTCGGATCGGTGGCAACATCGGCGACAATCGCAGCCGGATTTTCATCTAAGTAATCCCTTTGATTTGACGATTCCTTGAATGCCGGCTCGTCTTTGTTAACTTCAAGCCAGAAGTGCTCCAATTGACCGCCGTATGAACGAATAAGCTCGTATTCTTCATCGGTCAATTTCTCGTTATTCAATTCTTTTTCAGATATTGTCTTAAGCGACATTGCCAGTTGTTCCATTTTGCTCAAATTATCCTTCATGCTCGGCGTTAACAACCCACGAATTTCTAATCCTTCGTTTGTCATTTTCAGAAGCGAAGCGAGGCGCGCGTAAACATAAGGATTTGGTTCAACATAGCCGCGGTCATCTTTTTCTTCCGGACCGCCCGCACCAAGTTCGGCATAAACTTGTTTGGCGTAAAGAATAGTATCATGCTTCAATTCAGACCAGCTTCCTAAAAAGGTGTTAATATCTTTTCTTGCCCAAGCGATATTTTGCATGAACATTGGATAACCGTTTTGCTTTACGTCAAGAAGCGGGCGGAGTTGATATAGCCAACCCCAATACAAATTTTGCGTCCAAATTTCCGTGTCGAGTCCTGAAACATAGTCATTCATCTTGGACATATTTTCTGAATAGCAAGCGTATTGAGTTTCACCCATTCCGTTTAAAATATTCTTCGCCTCGTTTGAGCCCAATGTCGCGGGAATGTCCAATCCTTTGGGAAGACATCGCGCTCCCGACAAACACCCTGTTTCCTCCGGTTTAAATGCCTGACAAGATTTAGTTTTATCGCCGACTTCCCGATAAACAAGGCGTTGAAAAATGGAAGCGTCAATAGTGAATCTTTGCCCCATAAAACGAAATCCCTTAATTTCTTTTTCTCTATCTGCTTGAATTGACGCTTGAAAAATCGGCATTGAGTTTATTTGTGGCGGCTCTAATATTTTTGTTTCGTCAACAAAAGAGGTGAATTTATTTTTATCGCCTGACACCGTTTGAATTGTCGCGTTTGCGCCGTAAACTTTTTCCGCCAAATCCTTAAATTGATAATAAGTAATGTCATCGCTTTTGCCGACAAAAAAGTTTACCGGCTCATAAATTTTATTCCAGCTGGTTTGACTAGCTTCTTTATTTAAAGCGATTGTGATTAAAATTCCTGATTTTATTTCGTCATCGTTTTTCAGGCGGAAAGTCAATCTGCCATACCACATCATTGACTTAAAATAAGCTTTCAATTGTTCTGTCTTGTCGTAATGACCCCTTGGAATGTATTGTGAATAATCCTCTTTTAGTGATTCTAATGGTTGCGGTCCTTGCGGAGTATCAATCATTGTATCCTGCCCGCCACCTATATTCATTACTGGGGATTTTTCTATACCTTGATGAGCCTCAATAAGTGCTAATTCTTGGTTAACTTCATTTGCGACAATTGACGGAATACTAACTGACGGATTCAAAAGTTTGCTTCCGACAGCAAAAAATCCAATATTCCTTTTGGCGGCATTTTCCCATTCTGTTCCTTTCAAGTTATTGTATTGGATTAGCGATTCAGAAAGCATGCTGGCATTAAGCTGTTTCAGTTCAGCCGCCAATTTCTGCTCCTCCAGTTGCTTGAGTAAAAAATCAAACATTAAATGGTAGTTGTGGAGCATTGAATCAGTGGTAACGAAATTCGGCGTATAACTATAACGATTTGATTCATAAAGCGGGAAAAATTCATTACTGTAAGACGGCTTTACTACGAAAGCATTTTTTACCAGCAGACTTTTTGCTTCGGTGGAAAATGTAAAATCGCCTGCATTTGAGACATTACCCAAATCATTATTAACAGAATAAGCTGGAATTTTCGGACTGATATTTACAGACACTTCCTCATAGGTCGCAAATTTAGAAGCAAACGCAACGGCAGGCTTATAAATATCTTCCGCAGTTTTCTTTATAATTTCCTGACCTGACTTTGGCAAAACAAAATAAACGGCCAGAGCGATAATAACAATGACCCCTAAAATACCTGAAATAACCCAGAATTTTTTCTTGAGTTTTGGCTCCGGCATAATTGGCGGCATTGGTTGATTAAAATTTTGGTTGTCCATATTTTTTGCTCCTTCTTAGCTAAAGGTTTTAGCTGTTAAAGAAATTGAGTTATTTTTATTTAAAGCTCACGACCTTACTTATATTTTACCCCCCCCGCAAACTTTAGCAATACTACTTTGTTAACTCGTCCAATGACACGCCCAAAGCGTCCGCGATGTTTTGGACGGTTTCAATTTTTGGATTTTTAATTAACCCAGTTTCTATTTTAATTATAGTATTGTGTGCTATGCCTGCCAACTTGGAAAGTTTGTCTTGAGAGATGTTCTTTTTCTTTCTTAATTTTCTGATGTTTTTTGCTAATTTTGATAAGTCTTTATTGCTTGACATATCTTTATCGTAATAATATGATTAGAGTAAACATTCTATTAAGATTACTTTACAGCCATAATTATATTTCAATGATATTACGAAAAGCAATAAAAGTCAAAATTCAAGGGAGTAAAATTTCAAAAACGCGCGCGGGAGGGCGGGGTAAGCGTTTTTACCTCCTTTCTTTTTCCTAAAGCCGCCGCGCCCGCAAAACGGGCATTTCAGCAGGCGGGCAAAAAGGAAGGGAGGTGGGGGGAAGGAATTTTTGCCCGCCCGAGCGTAATTTTTAGAAGTCGTCGGCGGAATTTTCTTGAAAATGAGTTCTAACTTTTTCTAAAATTGACCACCAAATATGTCCGGTTTTTTGTTTTTTTTGAGGGTTGAGTTATAATCAGTCCAAGATGCCGAGGAATGTACAAGAGCGTGGTCTTCAGTTTAAGTTAGGCGGGGAATTTGGTGAAAATCCCAAA
>Ga0210019_1004476_pt1 | contig 12117 bp, 14 predicted proteins | sample CryGeyCG2114_020_2_FD_183969 | JGI IMG/M metagenome (GOLD analysis project Ga0210019, IMG submission 183969) | Groundwater microbial communities from aquifer - Crystal Geyser CG11_big_fil_rev_8/21/14_0.20 (SPAdes) (version 2) | ecosystem: Environmental > Aquatic > Deep subsurface > Groundwater ...
CCGCCAGGTCCGCCGCGCTTTCCCCCATGGTCTTCAGGGAATCGAGAGACTGCTGAATGTTGGCCTCAAAATGCTTTTTGAAAAACACCGAAAGCGGCTCCTCGCTTCCGGAAAAAGATACCAGCAACAAAAAAATCGACAACAGGGTCGATCCGGAGGCGCTGAACCCAACGCACCGGTCGAAGGAAAATCCCAATCGAAGGGTTTCGGCCATAATCACGGCCAGAACGGCATATTCGGCCAGAAACAGGATGGCCTGCATGGGCCCCATCACCGCAAGCAGAACCCCAAAAATCACCGCCACCACGGCCAATCCCGCGCCCTTACCCACTTGAAGGTAAACAAAAATCAATGGAACGGGAGACAGAATTCCCGCCACCAGGGCCAGGGGAGGGAACACGAGCGCCATTAATCCAAGAACCAGAACAGCGATCCCCGGTAATAACAGGTTCCTGGGTGGGGTTGGGTCAGGCAATCGTCAGGGTACCTCTATGGGTTCGGTATGTTCCTCTTTGGAACTCCGGGCGCTCTTCTATTAACAGGGAAAACCCGAAGTAGAAGGCAATTGTTAGAAGTCCCCCTTGGAATTCAACGTTCAACGGTAAAGGGCAAAAGAGCGATGTTGCGCGCCCGTTTGATAGCGACCGTCAATTGCCTCTGGTGTTTCGCACAATTCCCGGATATTCGGGAAGGCACAATCTTTCCCCGCTCCGAGATGAGGGGTTTCATTGTCTTCACGTCGAAGAAATCGATGTGATCTATTTTTTCGGCGCAGAAGCGGCAGATTTTTTGCGCGAACAGGTTTCGCTTTTTCGTAAAAGTCATCTTGGTGTCCTTGAAAACAAAATTGAATCGGTTATCGGTTTAATATGGAAACCCTAAAAAGGGATATCGTCTTCCTTGCCCGCAGGAAACGGGGGTTCTTCGCCCATGGGTTCGGTGGATCCTCCCCGGGGAGCGTCGCCTCGGCCGCCCAGGAACTGGACCGTGTTGGCGGTAACGTCCAGCTTGCTTCGCTTCTGGCCGTTATCGGTTTCCCAGGTGGTAAACCGCAGGTAGCCGTCGACAAACACCGGCCGGCCCTTGCTCAAATACTCGGCGCAATTTTCTCCCTGCTTGCCCCAAACGGTGATGTCGACAAAGCACACATCTTCTTTCCATTCATCGCCTTGTTTGTACCGGCGATTGATCGCCATCCCGAATGTGGCCACCGCGGCCCCGCTTGCGGTATACCGCAATTCCGGATCCCGGGTGAGATTCCCCATCAAGAGTACTTTATTGAAATTGGCCATTTCCCATTTCCTGTCCCGAGCGGTGGATCAAGCCTATTCGGCCACACCCACCACTTCCTCGGCGTCCTCGTTATCGGTACCTTCAACCGCCTTGCCCGTCCCTTCCTTCGCTTCTTCACCGGCCTCCGCCTGGGCGGCCCGCGTCAGCGCCCTCTCCAGATCGCGCTCCTCCAGACGAATGACCATGTGTTTTAGAATGGTCTCGTACAGGGAGTATTCCTTTTCGAGTTGGGAAAGTTTGTCGTTTTCGCAGGTATGATAGATGTTAAGGTAGTAACCGAACCGGTTCTTCTTCACCCGGTAAGCAAGACGCTTCTTGCCCCATCGCTCGATCCGGTGGGAGGATCCACCGAATTTCTTGAAAAAACCTTCTATTTTCTGGACGGCTTCGTCGACCTGGGTTTCATCCAGATCGGGTTTTAAAATAAGGACACTCTGGTAGGATCGCAACGCTGACCTCCTCACGGGTTATAGCCCTAACCACCACGGGTTAGAGCGAGGGGTTGTTAATAGAAAAAAGGTATTCTGGCACAGGGGAAATTTAAAATCAAGGGATTTCCCCGCCGGAAGGTCCAGGTTAATTCATTTCAGGATAAGGTGTTATGAAGCGACCGCACGTTGGCGGAAAAAATCGGAAATGGACGGGATTCCTCCTGCCCGGGCTCCTGCTCTTGGCGGGGACGGCCTGCGATTTCAAACTGCCGTCGCCCCCGCCGGACCTCCTATATAAGTTCAACGTGGTGAACGTGGGCCAGGGCCCTGCCTGCCTGGTCACCGCCGATCTCGATCTCGACGGCTGGGCCGACCTGGTTTCGGCCAACACCAAGGACAGCACGCTCTCCATCCTGTATGGCCATGGCGACGGAACCTTCGATTCCCCGCTCTCCATTCCCGTTCCCGCCGAGCCCACTTCCCTGGTCGTGGACGATGTAAACCGGGACGGCTTTGCGGACATCCTCACCAACTCCCGCGGCGCCCATGTCGTCACGGTCCTTCTCGGCCGGGCCAAGAGGTCCTTCTATCCCGCCCACCCCATTCCCACCGGCAAGGTGCCTCTGGCCCTGGCCGTGGGGCATTTCAACGAAGATAACAACCTGGATCTCGCCGTCACGCTCACCTTCGACAAGGTGGAAATTTACCTCGGCACGGGAGACGGCAGTTTTAAAAAGGGAATGACCTATGGAACCGGGTCCCGGTCCTTCTCGGTCCTGGCGCAGGACTTCAACGGCGACGGCCGCGCCGACCTCGTGCTGGCCACCACCAGTTCCAACGCGAGCGGAATCCGCCTGTTCCCGGGGAACGGCGATGGCACCTTCGCTTCCCCCCGCCGGATGGCCCAGGGGTTGATGCCGCTGACCGTCATCGCCAAAGACATGAATGACGACGGCAAACCCGACCTGCTCTTCGCCGCCGGCCAGGGAGACAACATGTATTTGATGCTCTCCAATGGGGACGGGGCCTTTCGGAAAGAGATCCCCTTTTCCGGCGGGGGCGGCCCCATCGCCCTTGTGGCCGAGCATTTCAACGACGATGCGTTGCTGGACGTGGCCGTGGCCAATTCCCGAAGCAGTAGCTTCTCCCTCATCCTGAGAACCGCGAAAGGCGGATTCCATTACCCCACCCGCGACTACGTGGTCGATGGCGGAACCCCGCTCACGATCACCAGCGGCGACTACAACGGCGACGGAATGAAGGACGTGGCGGTGGCGAGCAATTTCAACAACAGCGTGGAAATCTACCTGCAACGAAGAATCCTCGGCTGATCGGGTCAACCCTCCGGCGCGAACTGCGGGACGGCGGGCAATTTGCGCCATTCGTTGAAGTAAAAGGATATCCGTCCATCGCGGGTGGGATAGATTTTTTTGTACGTCTCCTCTCCCCCCGGCCCCCGTTCCACGATCACGATCTTCTTGTCCATGAGCTGGGTCGACTTGGCGATGTAGAGAAAGGTGTAAGGCTGGTCCCGGGCAATGATGCGATGCAACTCGTGCGCCATCTCCACCTGCCGGGCCTTGTCGTATTCCTTGCGGATGCGAAGGATCAACCGGTCCGCTTCCGGATTTTCATAGCCGACGAAATTGAGCTGGTTGGGGTTGGTCTGGCTCGAATGCCAGATCTGGTACAGATCGGGGTCGATGCCCATGCTCCACCCCAGCACCACCGCATCGAACTTGAGCGCGTTCACGAAATCCTTTAAAAACACCGCCCACTCGAACAACTGGGTGTTGCATTTGATCCCCAGCTTGCGCCAGCTGTTCTGCGCGATGGTGAGAATGTTCTTGCGGATCGGGTTGCCGTTGTTGGTGATGAGGTTGAACTCGAACACTTTGCCCTCCTTCTCCAGAAACCCTTCCGCGTTCTCCTTCCATCCCAGCCCGTGGAGAATGTCGAGCGCCCCTTTCGGGTCATAGGGAAGCGGGGCAATGGAGTGATCGTACCAGTCGGTGATCTTGGGGAAAGGTCCGGTGACCCGTTCCCCCTCGCCGTACAAAACATGCTGGATGATCTTTTCGACGTCGATGGCCATGCCGAGCGCGCGGCGCACCTCCGCCGGCTCGAATAGCGGGTTCCGCACGTTGTATCCGATATAGCTGTAAAAATACCCGAGACTGGAAAACCGCTGGTACTTGGGGTCGTCCTTGAAACGCGCCACCTGGTGCGGTTGCACCGAATAATTGTCCACCGCCCCCGCGTAAAATTCCATTTCCTGCGTCAGCGAATCGGGAATGATGCGCAAAACATATTCGTTGTATTCGGGCGCGCCGTCCCAGTAAGTCTCATTGCGCACGAGACGGATCCTCTCATCCGAGTTCCATTCCTTGAACACGAACGGACCCGTCCCCACCGGATGACGGTTGAACTCGCTCTCGCGAATCGTGAACGATTTCCCGTCCAGGTTCCGTTCCCGGGCCTCGCGTTTGAGGGCGGCATCGTTCAGCAGATGTTCCGGCAAAATCCCCATGAACCAGGAATTGATGGCTGGAGAGAACAGCTTGTCATAAACAAACCGGATGCGATACTTCCCCAACACCTCCGCCGAGCGGACCGGTTCGTAATCCGAGCGGCGCGGCGAAGCGTTCTTCGGGTTCATGATCGCCTGGTAAGTGAACAAAACGTCCGCCGAGTCGAACTCGTGCCCGTCGTGAAACCGGACTCCCCGGCGCAGGTCGAAAACGATCACCGGATTATGCTCGGCCACCGCAAACAAATCCGCGTAACCGGGCTCAAGGCGCGGCTGGTCCTCCGGGTGGCCGGCCACGATCCATTTCCCGTAATCCACCCGATCGAAATAATCCTCGCCGATGAATTTGCGGAGCGGAAGAAAGAAATCCTGATCCACCGCCTTGAGCACAAACTTGATGCGTTCGGGAAGATGAAGCGCGTAGGCCACCTCTTCCATCTCCGGCCGCCCGTTTTTTTTCACCGGCTTGCCGTTGCCGTCTTTCCGGGGCAGATGCAGATGTCCGGGTACGATCGTGGGCGGAACCACCTCCGCCGAATCGATTTTTTCCAGCCATTCCGGATTCCCCTTCATTCCCTCCCGCACCGCGCCGAGGAGATCCGTAGCGGAACGGATCGTTCTTCCCCCCAGCGACCGTCCCTGTTGAAAATATTCCGGCACAAACGCCAGGTAGGCTTCCTCGTATTGCCGCCAGGACTCGGCCAGGCGCGGACGGTAATTCAACTTGTCATCGAGATCGATCAACCCGTCGAATACCAAGTTGTTGATGGTACTGCTGGTGGTGTCGGCGCTGAGGATGGGGTTGAGGATCTGCGCGTCCCCTCCCGTTCCCTGAACATACTTGACCAGGCGATCGGGATTGCCCAGAGCCTGCCGGTCATAGGTGGGCACCCAGAAAAACGATTGCGCAAGAATTAAAATCAGCGCGAGCGGGAGAAACAGGAGAATCCGTTTGACAAGCATGAGAAAATCCTATCAAATTAATTGCCGGAACGCATAACTTTGTGCTTTGAACTTTGGGGCCGCAAAGAGGCAATCCCCCGGGCTCCGCCGGGAGGATGAAGCGGCAGAAAAAAACCGGCCCGCGCAAAAACAAAAGAATGGAAAAAATTGCTTGACTTGGTGGGGACATTTTTCTATATAGGGTGCCAGACTGAATCCATAACCGATCAAGTTACAAGCCATTCTTGAGAAGGTTAGCCTTCTCTTTTTTATGAAGACGGAACGACTGGAAACACGGTTTAAGTTTATTTAAGGACCTCACCCTTTTAACTATAAATTTTAATTTTAAGGAAAAGGAAACCTATCATGGCAACTATTATCACAGAGGAATGTATCAACTGCGGCGTATGCGAACCGGAATGCCCCAATGGGGCCATCTCGGAGGGCGAAGATTACTACGTGATCGATCCCGCCCTGTGCACCGAGTGCGTCGGGTTCCACGGCGAGGAAGCCTGCCAGGAAGTCTGCCCGGTGGACTGCTGTATTCCCGATGCCGATCGCCGCGAATCGGAAGAAGAGCTTCTGGAGCGCGCCAAAACCCTGCATCCCGACGATTCGTTCCCCGGCCTGGACGAATTGACCGCGGAAACTTCGCCGATTCGCAATCCCGATCGGAAGAACGCCAATCTCTAATCGCCCACACGGCGGCCTGCGAAGCGAAACCCGTTTCGCAGGCCGTTTTGTTTTCCCATCGCGATCCCCTCGGCCGCCGGGCGGAAGCCCGGAGCCGATCGCAAAAAAATAAGTTCGCTTGACAAGCAACTTCAAACCGTTATAGTTTGTTTCAGTAACATCCGTTACTAATCTCCCTGACAACTCAATACTGCGGGGTGGAGCAGTCCGGTAGCTCGTTGGGCTCATAACCCAAAGGTCGTCGGTTCAAATCCGGCCCCCGCTACCAAATAAAACAAGGGGTTATGCCGATTGGCTTAACCCCTTCGTTTTTGCGAAAACCCGTTTGTCCCACTCCTGTCCCACCTTTCGCGGGATCCCAACGGCTTATTTCGATCCTTGGCTGATTTCTGAAACATGGAAGGTCATGCCCGCCTCCAGTAAACAGAGTACATTTTATGCGCAAATATGATATAAACTGAACATGACGGCTTGGGTAGTTGTTCTCACCAAAAGGGCGGGCAAAAACCTGAAAAAACTACCCAAGGAAATTATCGAAATCATGGATCAGTTCCGCCGGGACCTTGAGACTGAGGGACCCACTCCAAACGGTTGGATTGTAAAACATGTTCAAGGTTCACCGGAATGCTTCAGCGCTCGATTAAAGCGTGAATACCGCGTTATTTACGAGGTCATCGCACCGACGATTATCGTAATCAGCGTATCCCATCGAAAGGAAAGTTATTGACATGGCGGGTGAAAATGTAGCGACGATAATTTTTGACAAACATCCTGAACTGAAGACTTTGTCCCAAAAGCATTCGCGCGCGGTAAAAGCGGCAATACACGAAGCAATAATGTTTTCGTCTCGCGAAATTCTGAATCCCGACAAAACGGAGCGATTATTTAAAAAGCTGGTATCCGATTCAGGCAAACCATCCGCCGCCTTGCGAGCTTACCGTAAACGGCTATCCTTGACCCAAAAAGACCTGGCCCAAACCAGCGGGATACCGCTTTCCCATATCTCGGCGATGGAAAAGGGACAAAGACCGATCACCCCCACCGAGGCCAGAAAACTGGCCCCGCCGTTAAATATTCATTTTAGAAAACTGATTTAACCTCCCCTCCCACTGTTCCAAAATTGTTCCAAAAAATATCGAAAAGCATCTAAAACCGTCGAACCGGGCATAAACGCCAGAACAGCCTGAACGCCTGGACTGGCAGGGGATTGCGGGAAGCCAGGCTGTCGGTCGCCGTCTCTCGAAAATTGTTCCAATCTGCCTCATAACCCAAAGGTCGTCGGTTCAAATCCGGGCCCCGCTACCAAATAAAAGCCCTTACGGGATTTCCCGTAAGGGCTTTTTTTATACACGGACGACGCTGACGGACACAGCGGCGCCCCCCGTTGGCCGATTCACTTTTTGGAAAACTGGCGGATGTACAGGATCAACTGCCAGATCTCTTTATCCTTCAAATAAGCGTAAGTGTACATCCCGGTTCCGGCGGAACCGTTCTGGATGATCCAGAACATTTGCCCATCCTTGATCTTGTTCATCGCCGGGGCGCAACTGAAATTTTGTGGCGGGGGCACCAGGCCCGGAGCCATCTTGCCCTGCCCATCGCCCTTCTCGCCGTGACATTGCACGCACCCCAGTTCCTTGCGTTCCTGATAATAGAGTTTTCTCCCCTCTTCCAGATTTTTTTTCGTCGGCTTGAGCGGGTTTTTATGGGCCAGGAAATTTTTGGGAGCCTGCGGGGTATTCCGGACTTGGGAACAGGTTTCGTCGGCAAAGGAAGGAGCCGCGCTTGCCAGCAAGAAAATGGAGATGAATACCGCCTTCTTCATGGGCACCCCTGATTTTAAATCCGGGTACAAACATCATAGAGCGGAAACACCGGGGAGTCAATTTGCGGATCGGTTCGACCGGACTTGGCCTGCCCGGACAGGGTAGACGCGCTCATCCAATATCCGTTATCGGAATCATTTCCAGAAACCCAAATACCTTAACTCCTCTCCTGCCCCGATCTCCCCTGGAAAGCCATTATGCCGGCCTTGGTCTTCCGAATTAATTCGTCAATATCGATCGGTTTTACCAGGAAGTCATGGATAATTCCTTCCTCTTTTAATTTTTCCAGTTCCCCCCGGGTCATGGCGCCCGAAATCATTACCCTCGAGGTTGAGGGGTGAATTTCCCCGGCGCATGTGAGCAGTTCCAGCCCCGTCATACCGCCCATCTTATAATCGGAAAGAATGACGGCAAATGGGCCTTTTCTCTGAACGAAAGCCAAAGCCTCCTCCCCGCTTGTGGCGGTGTGGATGGATATTTCTTCAGGATAAATACTTAAAACTTCCTTCAGCAGTTCCAGGTGTGGTTTTTCATCATCAACCAGTAAAATCTTGTCTAGTGACATTGAAATCGCCCCCCCTCCCCCTCCACGGTTTCGGCGGTTCCTCAATATTTTTCTGCAGAACTGTGGCTCCAAGAATTAATCTTATATCTACCCATTTTAATATATTGCCGGCAACCTCAATTAACCCAAAAATATGCGATTTAACTGGAGGATCCAGCGTATTTAAGGGAAACGGATCCATGAAAATCCATTGGATTTGAATCGAGGAATCGGGATTCTTCCGTTACAATCAAACAAACGGGAACCGTGAATTTTTGCGAAAGGTGGGAAAATGAAGGAGTCCTTTTTCAAGGTGCGGGGCGCCATCGTCAACAACAAAACCGGTTACGAGGAAGAATTCAACATGTTCACCCGCGCGGTGGACAACCGGTATGCGGTCATGATCGTCAAGGAATACCTGAGGACACATGCGCCCAACACCAACGGACGATTAATGGGGGAAATTATCGTCCACGAGGTAACGGAAAAAAAGGCGGAACCGGAAAATTGAGGGATCAGGTGAGACCGGGCCGGGCCGCCTCGTCCCTGCCATTGAGATCCTGAAGCATCCCGGCCAGTTCGGACAATTGCCGGTCCACACCTGGAGGTGAGAGGGGTTTACTTTCCCGGTCGCCTCCTGCCCGGAAGTAATGCGCCAACTGGGTATGACGATCCAGGCGAACCCACCGCTCTCCGGTGGCGGAGATCTCGTCACTCCCGTGCAATTTGCCGATCCGTATATTGGGGATCAAGGCGCGGGCGGGAACGTCCTTGACGACCTTGTCCCCCCTCCGGATCAGGACGGTGGCAAGAGGCTGGATGGAAATTCTTTTGGGAGGTATGTTTTCTTCCATGTTTGCCCGAGGGGGAACTGCGCGAGTGGAAACGAACGTTAAAACTTTCTTGAAGACAGCGGCATCTGCCTTCGCCGTAACATGACCAGCATGAAAATCGAAACGACCAGGACGAAAATGCCGACAAACTGTGACGTCGAAAGAACATCCTGGATCACAAAACCCCGGTCGTCATTGCGGAAATACTCAATCACGAACCGTCCGATGGAATACAACACTCCATACGTCCAGATGACCTGCCCGTCAAACGTTTTCCGGTGATAGAGCCAGACCAGAATCCCGAAGATGACCAGCGCATTGAGGGACAGGTAAATCTGGGTCGGATGAAGGGGGACCCCCAGCGGGGCCAGCGAGCGAGGATCCGTAAACACAATCGCCCAGGGAACATCGGTTTTTCTTCCATAACAGCAACCCGCGAAAAAACATCCCCACCGGCCGATCCCCTGCCCCAGCGCCAGGGCGGGAGCGATAATGTCGGCCATGGGCCAAACCGGCATCGCGTGCTTCCTCATATACCACACCGCCACCACGGAAGCCATAATCAATCCCCCGTAGTACACCAACCCGCCTTTCCAGAACTTGAAAACCTCCAGGGGATGGGCGATGAAAAATCGGTATTCCACCACAATATACATCAACCGGGCGCCCACAAGCGCCGAGATGAGAATGTAAAAACAGAGATCGATGATCTGCTGGGGAGAAATTCCTTCCTTTTTCCCGAGGTGGGCCGCCAACAGGATTCCCGCCAGAAATCCCGAAGCGACCAGCAGACCATAGGTGAAGATTTTGATAAACCCGAACTCGATCAGGACAGGATGCATGGGTATTCCTGGAAAGAATGAACCGGCTGGACCCCTTCGGCCCCCTCAGGCCGGGGTGGCGGACGAACCGGAGGAATGGTGGGACCCCTGCTGGAACAGGTCGATAATCATCATCCCCACCCCGATCGTAATGCACGAATCCGCCAGGTTGAACGCCGGCCAATGATAACCGCGGATCTGGAAGTCCAGAAAATCGATGACTTCCCCATGCAGAACGCGATCGATGAGATTCCCGACCGCACCGCTTAAAATCAGGGTCAATCCAATCTGGACCAATCTCTTGGCGTCCGCCGTCTGATGAAAAATAAACAGAATGGCCACGATGGCGACCGTCGATACGGTGATAAACGTCAGGGCCTTGTACTCCGAGGGCTGGCTGGCAAACAACCCGAACGCCACCCCCGCGTTGCGGATGTGAGTGATGCTGAGGAAATCCTTGACGACCGCAAGCGAATGATGCAGGGGGATATGAATGGAAACAATGAACTTGGTGATTTGATCGAGAATGATCAAAGCATTGGAAACCAGTAACAACTGTAGATATTTATTACGCAAAAGTCGTCAATCCTTGGCCATTTCAAGGTGGGCCACACAACGCGGGCAAACCGCACTCCCCTCAGTCCCGCCCCCGGCCGGTTCGAAATAGTTCCAGCACCGTTCGCACTTGGTCCCTTCCATGGCATCCACGCGAATTCTCACTCCCTCCATTGTATCACTTATAAAGACTTTTTCATCCTCCTCAAGGCGATCCACCACATCCACGCGGGACACGATAAAAATATAATGGAGTTCGGAAAAATCATTCTGGATCATTTGACGCAGATTTTCGGGAAGCACCAGCTGAACCCGCGCATCCAGGGAATGCCCGATCCCCTTTTCCTTCCGGCACAGTTCGAGCGGCCGGCTCACCTCCGACCGCAACCGCACCAGGCAATCCCACTTTTGGACCAGGGCTTCGGGAAGCACGATTTTTTCGGGTTCCGGAAAGCGGCTGAAATGAACGCTTGTTTCGTCCGCGCTCCCCTTCGGCATGTGCGACCAAACCTCCTCGGCGGTGAAACTCAGCACCGGGGCCATCAGGCGGGCCATCTCCGTCAACAGATGATAGAGAACCGTCTGGCCGGAACGGCGGCCCGCGGAGTTTGCGGGAAAGGTGTACAGCCGGTCTTTGATGATATCGAGATAAAACGCGCTGAGATCGACCACGCAAAAATTATAGAAAGCATGATAGAAGACATGAAACTCGTACCGGTCGAAGGCGCTCAGAATTTTTTCCGTCACCAGTTTGAAACGGTGCAGGATATAACGGTCGATCTCCAGCAGGCGGTCAAAGGGCAGGTCGTCCCGGGCGGGATCGAAATCGTTCAAATTACCCAGCAGGAAACGGAACGTATTGCGGATCTTGCGGTACGCCTCGGTCAGCCGCTTGAGGATCTCCTGCGAGATGCGGATGTCCTCGCGGTAGTTTTCCGACGCGACCCAAAGCCTCAACACCTCGGCTCCATACTGATCGATGATCTTTTGCGGCGCGATGACGTTTCCCGCCGACTTGGACATCTTCTTTCCCTTCCCATCCACCACATACCCGTGCGTGAGAACGGTTTTATACGGAGCCTTTCCACGGGTCCCCACGGACTCGAGCAGGGAACTGTGAAACCAGCCCCGGTGCTGGTCGCTTCCTTCGAGATAGAGATCGGCAGGCCAGGCCAAAGCGGGATCCCGCTCCAGAACGGCCGCATGGCTGACACCCGAGTCGAACCAGACATCGAGAATGTCGTTTTCCTTTTCAAAAACGGTCCCTTTGCATTTCGGGCAAGCGGTGCCGGGAGGCAGAAGCTCCGCAACCTCCTTCTCAAACCAGAAATCGGCGCCATTTTGCTCGACCAGACTCACGATATGGTTGAAAATTTCCGCGTCCCGCAAAAACTCCCCGCAGGACTGGCAGGAAAAAATCGTAATAGGCACGCCCCAGGCCCGCTGACGCGAGATACACCAGTCGGGACGATTCAAGACCATCCCGTAGATCCGCTCCTCGCCCCAGGGGGGAATCCACCGCGTTTTCCGGATCTCTTCAAGCGCCTGTTCCCGCAATCCCTTTTCGTCCATCGCAATGAACCATTGGCGCGTCGCCCTGAAGATGATCGGTTGACGGCACCGCCAGCAATGCGGGTAAGAGTGGTTGA
>Ga0210019_1004478_pt1 | contig 12116 bp, 14 predicted proteins | sample CryGeyCG2114_020_2_FD_183969 | JGI IMG/M metagenome (GOLD analysis project Ga0210019, IMG submission 183969) | Groundwater microbial communities from aquifer - Crystal Geyser CG11_big_fil_rev_8/21/14_0.20 (SPAdes) (version 2) | ecosystem: Environmental > Aquatic > Deep subsurface > Groundwater ...
TCATGCCTTACGATGGAATTTTGGGGACATTGGGATGCTTCTTTACATGGAGATACCGCAAACAACTCCGTCAAAAAATCCCCATGCCGCGCCAATCAATGATGGTTGACGACGTCGTCCCGAGGATTCGGCGGCGTAAGGTAAAACAAGCCTTCTCTTCTTTAAGACTTATGGTATTTAAACCACTTTACGTCCACTGAGAAGATTAAAAACAATCATGATAACGGCAACAACGAGCAAGAGGTGTACAAACCCGCCCATTGTGTACGACGAAACCATCCCTAACAACCAAAGCACACCCAAAATAATTGCAATTGTGTATAACATATTTCACCTCCTGAGATTAATACAGCGTCCATGCAAGCTTATACTTGCTTTTTTAATTTATCCCCGACTTTATCAATTTTATTTTTAACAGTACCACGTAACTCGTCGCTCCTGCCTTCGGCTTTTAAACGTTTGTTGTTAGTAAGCTCACCAACGGCTTTTTTAATCCGACCCTTCAATTTATCTATTTGACCGGCCATATCGTTCCCCTATTTTTTATGTTTACACTCTTTTCCTCCGGGTATCAATAACTTTTCTGAGGCAACTCCATGTCTTTAAAACTTTTTACAACTTTGGTGCCGAAACTTGCTCCTTGCCTCTTTTTTGATCTTTTATCGAACAATGGCTGGTCTTTATATTCCAGCTGATCAGTCTGATTAGGCTGTCCTTTAGTCTGTGTTTTTTTATTCATTACTTCCCCCCATGTTAGGATCGTTAATTTATATAAGTGTATGGTTATATTCTATGGAGGGATCAGAGATGGCGCAATTGTACCGGGGTATATACATGGCCCAGCGTTCATTAGGGCGCGTGGCTTCTTGTAACGGGCTGCGGACAACCTCCGCGAACTTCCTACGACGACGAATACGCAACGACAATCCTTCGGCTCGATAGATACGTTCGGTCCTTTTATGGTTCACAACAAGCCCTTCACGCCGGATAAGTACATACAACCGGATATGCCCATAACGCCGGTGCTTCTCAGCCAATTCTTTGAGCCGTTGCCGAAGCCGATCATTAAAATCATTCGGCCTAGGATCATAATGCATAACCGTCCGTGATACCGACACCAGAGTGCAGACCCGCCGTTGAGAAAAACCGTAGCGTTCGATCATGTGTAACGCCGCGTTCTTCTTCGCTTTTGGCCTTAGAAGTTTTTTGAGAGCACATCCTTCAAGGCCCGGTTGTCCAGGGACAAGTCGGCCACAATTCGCTTGAGTTTATTGTTCTCTTCTTCAAGCGCCTTCATTTTGCGTAAATCTGAAACTTCCAGCCCTGCGTACTTGGACTTCCGCTTGTAAAACGTAGCGTCCGATATACCGTGTTTGCGGCAAATCTCTGCTGTCTTAAATCCGGAATCGGCCTCTTTTAATACTGCGATGATCTGTTCTGCGGTGTACCGTTTTGCCATGCCTCCTGGTTAAGGTTAGTTTACCCCAGGAAACTCTACATGCAAATGGCTTTAATTATTGGGGTGGGGTCAAGGGGGTGCCTAATAAGATATTCGTTGAGATCACGCTTTTTATCTAAACAATCTTCCGCGGGGGAAGGAATCCAATTTGGCAATTGAATCTGCTCCTCCGATATGTTTCCCTAAAAAATTGTGTGCCTTATCAAGAAAAATAAGTAAAGGTAACTCGGAAAATTTATTCTGCCTTGCTTGATTTAAAATGTATCTTCCAATGACATTAGAAAAAATCTCCCGAGCTTTATATTCAAAAGATATGCCACTAAGGTCTAGTCTCATAAGATTTTTGGATTTATTATTCAGAAATTTATCAACTTCTTGTATCAAAGAAGGCAATTCTTCCTTAGCGAAAACGCAACTTAAAGATGGCGAAGATAAGATGCCATTAATTCTTGCGACCAAAGAAAGACGGTGGGAGAAATTACCATCAGCGCCACCCCATTTTTTAGTAAAAAGCCACTTACATAGTTATGTAAGTGGCTTTTTTATCCAACCAAATTTGTTCAGGTGAGACACGTCTGTTGCAAAAAGTGAGACACGTCTGTTGTTTTTGTAAATCAACTAATCCTGTTTTCTACAAATACTGTTGTAACTACTTGCCAACACTATCGATATACTTGATCAAATCGACAACTTTGTTGCTGTAACCCCACTCGTTATCGTACCAGCGTATCAGTAAAATATTCCTGATTAACAATATTCTATTGATATTAATAAACACGGTCAAACCGCTTTAGGGCCTGGTCGATAGTATCGACAATATTAAGAGGGCCGATTAAATCATACAGGCCGTCTTTCTTGATTTGGCTTAAAGGCTGTGGCTGTACACCGACCAGGACAAGTTTTATCTTTTTCCTGTAACACCATTCACAGGAAGTTTTAAACAAATGAAAATCACTTTCATCGAATAACCGGACTTTTCTTAAAATAAGTATTCTTCCTTTTGGAACTTTATCGATCAAACGCATAACAGTGTCATAGCGGGGCAGGGCTCCGAATGAAACCGGTTCGGCAATATCAAATATCTGGATTCCCTCAGGGATATTCTTCCCCTCAAATATGCTCAAGAACATCTCCATTATCAAAATACTATTTTTCCAATCTATCCAGTATACGGAGCAATCCATCAAGGATCGTCAAAGGATGCGGCGGACACCCCGGGACATAAAGATCAACGGGTATCAAACTATCGACCCCGTTACAGACCTCTTTGCCCCCATAAAAGGGGCCCCCGCTAATCGCACAAGCCCCCACGGCGATCACGATTTTAGGATCAGCAACGGCTTCGTAGGCTTTTTTAAGGGCCAACTCCATATTTTTTGTTACCGCTCCGGTGACCATGAGCCCATCAGCATGCCGGGGAGAAGCCACAAATTCAATACCAAAGCGCGACAGGTCAAAAACGACGTTATTAAGGGCCTGTATTTCCGAATCGCAGCCATTGCAGCTTCCGGCGCACACTTCCCTTAATCTAAGGGATCGCCCAAATATTTTTTTTATTTTCTCCTCCAGTGCATAAGCCAATTTAAGCTCATTATTTTTGAGTATCAAATCCTCCCGTTTGGAAACAGCCATCCGGTAATCCTGTGAATAAACCAAATGCCCCTGGAGGCAAACTTTTTTCACGTCTTCATTAAATAATAATTTCCCCAGATCGACCGCCGATCCGTTGCTGTCGGTTAAAGCGCCGGTAGGATCAAATTCTTTATGGCGTACCTCCTCCAGGCTAATTGGGCCGGTTATAACTGGTTTCCCCCGGAACCGTTCCGGAAAAACAGGCTCTTCCTTCGGATATTTTAAAGTCCGGTAACCCTGTTTGATCCTCGCTTTAATAATTTTCCACATTATAGTAAACCCTTCCTACAAATCATGTCCCGCGTAAGACAAATTGAAACTTTTGTTGCAAAGCGGAAAATCGGATATTTGAGCACCCCGCACAGCCATGGCCAACCCGTCCCAGTTATGAAAAGACGGATCTTTGATCTTGTATCGATTGATTTTTGATTGCGGGTCGGTCATGGCCACATGCACAATTTCTCCCCGCCATCCTTCCACCATGACCAATGCCATTTGACCCGGCTTGAGCGGTGAAACAGTTTTACACAATTCCCCCTTGGGGATTTGATCCAATAATTCCAAAAGAAAATCCAGGGATCTTTGCGCCTCAAGCCAGCGGATCTGTGCCCTGGCAAAAACATCACCCGTCGATGCCAACGAGATCGGAAGATGCCGAAAGCGGTACATTCCAAAAGCATGATCCGTGCGCACATCGTAACTTAGACCAGAAGCCCGAGCTGCCGGCCCTACCATTCCCAATTCCCTGGCTGTTTTTTCAGACACAATCCCGACTCCCTCCAAACGGGCGAGGACCGAAGGTTTGGAAAAGAAAAGTTCAGCCAGCTCTTTTAATTCTTTCTTCGCTACCGATAAACGTCTGCGAAAATCGTCCTTCATTCCCGGATCGAGATCAAAAAGCACTCCGCCGGGACGGCAAAAACTTCTTCCGTAACGGTTGCCGCTTAACTCCATCAACAGATTGAGGAATTCCCCCCGGAGCCTTCCGAAATAAGCCGCCGTCGGCAGAAATCCAATGTCCGCACCCAAAGCCCCTAAGTCGCCGATATGATTGGAAAGGCGTTCCAATTCAAGAGCTAAAGCTCTTAATGCCTCTGCCCGCGGAGATATAACACAATCGGATAAAGATTCAATCAAACTGCAATAAGCCATAACATGCCCGATGACCGTATCGCCGGCAACTGACTCAGCGAGGAGGACGGCTCTTTCCAGTGTTACCTCTTCCATCATCTTCTCGATACCGCGGTGCTGGTAACCTAACTGGATCTCCAGATGCAGAATCTCCTCCCCATGGCATTGAAACCGAAAATGTCCCGGCTCGATAATCCCCGCGTGAATCGGGCCGACCGCCACCTCATGTACCTCCTCTCCATTTATCTTAAAAAATGGATAATCTCCCGGGATGGGCTTTGATGATATTCCCGGCCAACAATCAGGGACGTTTCTAAAATTCTCATGATACCGGACCGGCTTAAACCACGGGTGCCCTTCAAAAACAACCCCAAATTGTTCCGCGATCTCCCGTTCAAACAAATGTACTGCCGTCAGCTCCGGGGTCAGAGATGGAAAAACTGACTTGTCCTTTGATATCAAAACTGAAAATAAAGAAAGTTTGGCGTCATCATCCTTGCTGATTACAGCAAACATACGGATATCCCCCTCTTCCCCGAGAGCTCCGAATAAATTAACGACCCTTGCTCCTGACCGGCATTCTTCAAGGATTTCCTTTCGAAAAATATCAGCGTCAAATACAGGCACCTGGCTCAAATTCCAGCTTTGTCCGTTCCAGATACAAAATTTTCTTAATACCATAATCTTATTGCCCCTCAAAGATCGCGCTTGCTGTTTGCAAGGCTTCATGTACACAAGCCGGCATATAAATACCCAGAATAAGGACAATCAATCCCAAAATCACCGGAGGAATAATCAAATAAATACTTTCATGTTGTGGGTGGTCTAATGACTTGTCCCGGGGTACGCCCAAAGCCATTCTCAGAATAATTTTTGAGATACCTATAAAAATGACGGCTAAAAATAATACAAACAAGGCCGCAAACCAATAGTGTTTTCCCATGATGGCCGCGTTCAAGATCATTAATTCACTAAAGAATGTGCCAAACGGCGGAAAACCGGTTACGCATAAAAATCCCGCCAAAAGAAGAACGCCCGTCCAGGGATAGCTGCGCAGGACACCTTTAATATCTTTCGCCCTACTCGTTTTATACTGGCGGTAAAGGTTCCCTGCCACTAAAAACATCAGGCCTTTGGCAAAGGCGTTATTGAGCATATGATACAAACTCCCATAAAAACCGGTACCGCCAAAGCCAATCCCCAAAGCCAGAATCCCCATATGTTCGATGCTGGAATAGCCCAACATCCTTTTAAAGTCCGTCTGGCCTAAGATGAATATGCTGGCCACAAAAAGCGATAACATTCCCAGCAATAACATGATTGACTGGAAAAATGCCATTTGACCAGCTTGATGACAAATCTGCCCGACCCGCAAAATAGACAAAAAGGCGCAGCTTGTCAAGGCACCGGACATTAGCGCACCTACAGGCCCGGGCGCTTCTCCATATGTATCCGGTTTCCAGCTGTGCATGGGAACCAATCCCATCTTTGTCCCGTAGCCGACGAGAAGAAAGATCACGCTTAGTTTGAGCCAGGATACATCCAGAGACGACGCATGACTTAACAGCTCTTCCAATAATAATGATTTGATGTTTGTTGCGGCAACGGCCATAAAAAGAGTTCCCAGCAATGCTAAGGCGATACCCACCGAGCAGATAAGCAAAAATTTCCATGTCGCTTCTATCCCCTGCGGCGCGCGGTGAAAATTAATGAGGATCGCACTAAAAAACGTCGTCGCTTCAACGGCAATCCACAACAAACCCAAATGCCGGCTCACCGTGACAAGGGTCATAGTTGACAGAAAAACCAAAAGACATATCAAAAAAAGACGTGCGGAACGGTCTTCCTCTTTTTTTAAATACGCGATCAAATAAAAGGAAACTGTGACAAATAATGCGCTAATAATGGACAATATCAAAAGTCCCAGGACATCAAGGGACAAATAATTTTGCCATTGGGCTTGAGGGGTCTTTTTCCAAAAGCTGATAACGCAACTTAAATGAAATAACGCCGTCGCAATAAATAAAAGAATTCCCGTCCGCTTATTGGGAAGAATAAACACCAATCCCGCCATGATGAAAGGCACAACAATCAAAACAAATAACATTTTCTCAATCCCTCAAAACGGTTAAATGCGACGTGTCCGTATGTTCAAATTGATCGCTGATGTGGTTAACGACAATACCCATCACCAAAGCGCCGACAAAAACATCCAGAAGAATACCCATTTCCACTAAAAGCGGCGTTTTCTCCAGTAACAAAAGAGCAAAGAGAAATATTCCGTTCTCCATCACCAAGTACCCAACCACCTGGGTGATCGCTTTGGCACGGCTTATTAAGAGTAAGAATCCCATCATAATGGTGGAGAAAGACGCCGGAATAATAAAGTCGGATATCGCAGGACCGGGAAAAACAAGCCTTGATGACAATATAAACGATCCGGCGATCAAAAGGCCGCTTAAAAAAAGTGTCGTGCCGAATCCTATTAAAGGACTTACTTCGCGGCGGATGGAAACGTGCCGGATCGCCCAAAAAAGAAAATACGGCATTAAAAACCCTTTAAGCACAATGGCGACCAAAGAAACAAAGACAATATGAATTTCTATTTTGGAAAAGTACATTAAAAACGGCACAATCCCCAAGACAACGGACTGCAATCCAAAAATTTGAATAATAGCTCCCAGCCGGTTGCTTCCTGTCATAAAAAGCCCGAGTAAAACGACCAGAATAAGAGCCGTATCCAGCCAAATCTCCATCAGAACCCTCCTCTGACAAGGGTAATAATAAACGCGAAAACGGCTAGAATGACCGCGGATATTAACAAATAAGGAACACGGTTAAGACGCAACCGCGCCATTGCTGATTCAATGACACCGATCACAACAGCCAATCCCGTCATTCCTGACAAATAAACCGCCGTATCCATAAAAACATTTTGAGTTTTAAACGGAAGGATTATTGAAATAAGAAAACTTCCCAAAATAAAAAGCTTGACGGCGTTTCCATAAAGGATATAGGCAAAATCCACCCCGCTATGATCCAGAACCATAACTTCGTGGATCATCGTCAGCTCAAGATGAGTGGCCGGATCATCGACAGGGATACGCGAATTTTCGCACAAGAGGATCAAAAAGAAACTGATGACGACCAAAGTCAGGGCGGGGCCCAGGACATGCCACAACAGGGAAACATCCCCTCCGATCAACCCCGACAAGGAAAGGCTTTTCGATATCAAAGCCAGGACAGTAAAATTTAAAAACAACGCGACCTCGGATAAACATGAAAAAGTCATCTCACGGCTGGCTCCCATGCCTTCAAAACTCGATCCTGTGTCAAGCGCGGCCAAAACCATAAAAAATCTTGCCAAACCAAAGAGATAAGCAAAAAGGACCACATCGCCCCAAAACTGGATGGGCGCCTTCAATCCGGCGAAAGGCATCAGAATGCCTGCAGCCAAAATCGCGGCCATCGCAATCATAGGGGCGGCACGGAATATCCAGGTCGTCATTGTGCTGTAAACACTTCCTTTCCGCAACAATTTCAAGATGTCATAATACGGTTGCACCACCGGCGGCCCCCACCGGCCCGCAAAAAAAGCTTTTGTCTTCCCTATTACACCCAAAATGAAAGGAGAAAAAACAAGGATAACCGACAAATGGAGTAATATTGACATTAATGCGGAAATTGTTGGCCCCATCAGTTAAGTTTCCATATCAAGAGGATTAAAAGAAAAAACAAAATATATAAAAGGTACCTTTGCGTGCTCCCGCTCTGTATCCAGTTCAACCTTCCCGATAATTCTCTTATCCAATATAGTAAAGGCCGGAAAAACATATTTTCCGAAACGTCCAGCACGGATGAACTTAAATGTGTTTCCGCGGGGAAATGTTTCTTAAGTTTCCCTGTTTTGACTTTAAAAACCAGCAGTGTTCTGAAAATCCTCAAGATCGGCTCGGCAAACGATGAAGCCGTATATTGCATCCGGGCAGAAGGCAGTGCGTATCCGCAACCCCACGTTTCTGTTTCCCTTACCGGACGCGCCTTAAGAAGAAATTTCCGCAGGGCAACCAGAACCGCAAAAATAATAACGGCGGTGAACAAAACACTGATCGCTTTCAAAAGCGGGTTTAAAATCAGTTTCTCTAAACCGGCAGGGACCGGTATACCGGTAACCGTTTGGGCCGTTTTAAGAGAAAACGAAACCATCACGGCCGGGAAAAGCCCGATCCATACACAAATAGCAGCAAGGCCAACCATCGGACCGCGTAGCATATAATCACTTTCCTTATAAGGGCTCTCTTCCTTTGATCTGTTTTTTCCAAGAAAAATCATCCCAAAGGCCTTGGCGAAACAATAGGCCGCAAGCCCGCCGATCAAAGCCAGCGCGGCAACACCTAAACATGAAAAGATAATGCCAAGAATATCAAAGTGAAAAACGCCCCCCCAAAGTGCCTGATAAACCAGCCATTCACTGATAAAACCATTAAAAAACGGCAGACCGCAGATCGACAAAGAGCCGATCAAAAAAAGATGCCCTGTCCACGGGAGTGTCCTCAGCAATCCTCCCAAATGATCGATCTCGCCGGTATGTGTCGCACGGATCACCGACCCGGCGCTTAAAAACAGGAGCCCTTTGAAAACCGCATGATTAAAAACATGTAAAAGAGCGCCCGCATATCCGATCATAGCCACTGTATCCTGATGAAACGCCTGCCCCATCATTCCCATCCCTAATCCCAAAGTAATAATGCCAATGTTTTCTATGCTGTGATAGGCCAGTAATTTCTTGATCTCATGCTGTCCCAAAGCGTAGAGTACACCCCCCACTCCCGAAATCGCGCCGATCAGTAAAAGCAGGACCCCGCACCATAGCGGAAAATCTTTAACAATCGAAATAAAACGTATGAGCCCGTAAATCCCGATCTTGATGACGACACCTGAAAGTATCGCGGAAACGTGGCTTGGCGCCGCCGGATGGGCGTGAGGCAGCCAAATATGAAGCGGGATAAATCCTGCCTTAACCCCAAAACCAATAATAGCCAACACAAAAAGAAAGGCAGTCAATTGAGGTGAATATTGAGCACTCATCATCTGGTCAAGGTTCATGGATCCGGTTTGGGAACCCATCAGCAGAAACATAATAAACAAACAAAACGTTCCTGTATGAGTCGCGATCAAATAAACGTACCCCGCCTTTCTAACCAGTTCCTTCTCATCATAAAAAATAATCAGAAAATAAGCGCTGACGGTCATCAATTCCCAACCGATGAGAAATAAAACGGCGTTCTTGGCCGCGAGCGTAAGCATGATGGACGCCGCAAGCAAATGGTAAAAGAAATAATGCGCCGCAATACTCCTTTTCCCCGCATAATTCCGCAGATAGCCATATCCATAAATACCGGCAACCAGGAACAACACAAAAAACAATAAAAGAAAAAAGGCGCTTAACGCGTCAATTCCTAAATAAAATTCCCCAAGCGGCCAAACCCAATGGGGCCGGAAATCAACGGGTGTACCGGAACACAGGATATGGATCATCGAGTATAAACCGGCCAAACAAGCCGCGACCAACGACGAAAGAAAAATATACCCGCAAAATCTCTTAAACCTTGCCGACACAAGCATCAAGAAAGACGATGCGGCCAGGATGCTTAAACTTGTCATAAACAGGCTCATGCTATCTTCTCTCCCTTGCCATTGCCATTCTTGTATTCGTCAAGTTTGGCCTCAAGTATAAAAAATTCGGCCAGAACCTCTTCTCTTGAAGCTCTGCGATGCAGATAATCCTGCATTTTGGGATTCTGCAAACAAAAAGCCAAACGCGCCAGGAGGGCCAGATGCATCTTCACCGATGGGCTGAGGACGGTAAAAAGAATAAAAACCGGCTTGCGGTCCAGCGCTTTAAAATCTATGGGCGACCTAAGAAAGCATACGGTGACAACCGGTTGATCGATATGAAGCACAATAGGGTTTCGGACGTGAGGAATAGCAATTCCGTTGCCGAAAGCAGTCGATGCCATGGCCTCCCGGACCCAGAGCATTTCAAAGAGATGATCGCGGTTCATTTCACGCGGAAGCGGCAAAATATTTACTACGGCCTTTAGGACTTCCTCCCGATTATTGCCCGTAATATCATAATGAACGTCTCCCCTTGTTAACGCATTGCTCAAGATATGCCCTTCGAACTCCGTCTCGCCAAGATTCAGGACTTCCGGAGTTAATTTGATATCCTTTTCCAAAGCCCATTCCAGGAGGTTGATATAATTGAAACAGTATTGCTCATTGGCTATCACACAAGGCATCCCTTTCTTATTGATCCAGCCTTGGACCGTCTTCTCAGATACCTGAAATATTTTTAAAATGTCACGGAATGTTAACTGCATTATTCATGCTCCTTTAAGAATTGGCTGGCGCACTTCAAGGCATCATCAATGCTTCTGAAAATATTCTCTTCACCGATAGTCTTGAGCAATCCTGACTGTTCAAAAACCATCAAAGGCTGCGTATGAATTCCCGAAATAATAAAAGGGATCCCTTGCTTCAAGGAATTTTTATGCTGTTCACGTATGGCATTTAATCCGGTCGCATCCAGCGACAGGACATTACGCATGCGGATAATCCTCACTTTAGGGTTTCTCCCCGCCGCATTCATGGCCTCCATAAATTTATAGGAAGCACCAAAGAAAAACGGCCCGTTGATCTCATAGATCTCCACCCCCGGGGGGATATCTTTTTTCTCAATGGCGTTCGGATCGTCCTTTTCATCGTCATCATCATCATCTTCCATTTGGTCGGTAATAACACGAACATTGGCGATCAACGCCATCCGGCGCATGAATAGAAATATTGAAAGGATGACCCCAAGCTGGATAGCCATTGTCAGATCAAAGATCACCGTAATAAGAAATGTGCCCCAAAGGACGGTGACATCGCTGCGTGGGCTTTTTAATAACATAACGAACGAATGCCATTCGCTCATATTATACGCCACAATAACAAGAATCCCCGCCAGACAAGCGAGCGGGATATATACCACCCATTTCCCTAAGAATAACATGATTAATAACAGGATTATAGCATGGACTATTCCTGCAATAGGTGTCCTGCCTCCATTATTGATATTGGTCGCTGTGCGGGCGATCGCGCCGGTGACCGGGATCCCCCCAAAGAGGGGGGAAACTATATTTGCGACCCCCTGCGCGATCAATTCCATATTTGAACGATGTCTGCCCCCGATCATACCGTCGGCAACAACCGCTGAAAGCAAGGATTCGATCCCGCCCAATAAAGCAATCGCCAAGGCTGGAGAGGTCAATTGCTGAATTGTTTGCAGATCAATTGTCGGAATAACCGGCATCGGGAAATGATTGGGGATCTCCCCAAAACGTGTTCCAATCGTCTCCACAGGCAGTTTCAAGAAGTGAACGATTAACGTGGACAAAATCAAGGCCACCAAGGACCCCGGAATCTGTCTATTTATTTTCTTCCAGAAGATAATCGTAAGGATCGTCCCAATACTGATCATGAACGCGTGAATATTAATGGTGTTAATGTGCTGGCCGAATTCGATCCACTTTTGAAAAAATTCGGCCGGGACATCCCCCATCTCAAGCCCTAACAAATCCTTGATCTGTGACGAAAAAATAATAACGGCAATTCCGCTGGTAAACCCCACAACCACCGGGTATGGCATGAATTTGATCATTGAACCGATACGGGCAAACCCCAGAATAATCAAAAAAACACCCGCCATGATCGTTGAGATGTAGAGCCCTTCCAGGCCGAATTTCTGGATGATCCCGTAAACAATGACAACAAATGCGCCTGTCGGCCCGGCGATTTGAACGCGGCTACCACCCAAAAAAGACACGAGAAACCCGCCAATAATGGCGGA
>Ga0210019_1004482_pt1 | contig 12112 bp, 11 predicted proteins | sample CryGeyCG2114_020_2_FD_183969 | JGI IMG/M metagenome (GOLD analysis project Ga0210019, IMG submission 183969) | Groundwater microbial communities from aquifer - Crystal Geyser CG11_big_fil_rev_8/21/14_0.20 (SPAdes) (version 2) | ecosystem: Environmental > Aquatic > Deep subsurface > Groundwater ...
AGAGTGACAACGAATTTGCACTCAATATGCAGGAAGCAAAAAGAGTGCTTTTCAGGTCAATTTAAAAGCAAAAACCCGCCATTATTGAAAATCTATTTCAGGGGACATCTTAGGATTGGAGAATACTTAGTTTTAACTGTGCATAATTATTCTGGTATGTATTCTTGGTGCCCACAATGGCAGGCAGTACCGTCATTTGTCGACATGCTGAAGTATGATCGCTTGGCCACGATAATGAAATCTGCAAAAAACGGATTAAACGACAAGACTTGGGCATCAGCTTGCAACGCTCTCATTAATTTTCTGTCGGCCTCATCTGGTGTTGGATCGGTTGAACCGGGATGATTGATTATGAGAATAAACTTCTTTGCAAGAAAGAGGGCGTAATAGTGATATAGTAACTGTGTATCAAAAACTTTCGGAGACGAGCCCAAGAATACCTGATGGCCAAGGAATAGGTTTTTGTCATTGAGATAAATTCCAATAATTTTGGAAACACTCTCATTTTCCAAATCTTTCAGGAATTTGTATAAATCCTCTTGGTCTCGGACCTGCCCTTGAATAGGCAATTCAACATCAGTCTCAACAATCTCAAATTTCTTGAGATATCTCTTGTCTGATTTTTCCGGTTCCGGAGTATGCTTTTTTTGTTCTTTTTTAACCATATATTTTTATTTTATTACCGACATGTAATTTTTCAGCATGAATATAGAGTCGGCTTTCAAATGATTTCTAATCCACGCTTTTTCTTTTTCACTATCAACAAACTCGCCCAATCCCTGCAACATTTGATTGTCTTTCACTTTTTCTATAAATGCTACGCAATCAGCCAAGTATTCCTTAGTGGTTTTATTGGTTCTTTCTTTGATCACTTCAGCATTAATATCCCAATTACTCTTGGCAAAATAGTGAATATCATAAATGTCTCTCATGGCGGTTTCATTCCTTAAAGTCAGAGCCGAGAGCTTGCTGGCGAACAAATAATCTTTTTTTGCGACAAACATTGAAATACCAAGATATTCTTTCATCTCGTAGTGATCTTGGATATTGACTACCAATTTTCTGACATTAATTTCAACCTTGATATTGTGGTCATCATCGCCGTAGGAGAGTAGGGCAAAAACAGTAAACCTTTTGATGTATTGATCTTTTACCTCTCCGTATTTGCCTAAAATAGCCACAATTTTTTCAAATACCATTTTTTGATTTTCTTCGTTCACCACAAGCAAATCAAAATCCAAGTCCACTGAGAATCTCGGCAGGTTATAAAAGAAGTAGGCACAAGTACCACCCTTAAATCCTAAAAGCGGACTAATCGTGACATCGGTATAAATGTCTTTCAAAATCTGACCCATTATTAATTGATGTTTTTCTCTATTGAGCATAATTTTTGCGATATTTATTCAAGCGTTTTATTAATTCTTTGTTGTTATAAATTTTTACTAACTCATCGCACTTATCCCAGTTGATTGATTTCAGATTATCAAAGTAGTAATTCGGAAATAAATAAATCATATCCAAGAACGCTCTTTCAGTAGTGGCCACACTGTAGTTATCTTTACTAACAACACCAGTGGAATTGAACAGGATTGAATCTTTTAATTTTCTAAAGGTAAAAGTATTTTTATCTACAGTCATTGTTTTCGGCCACTTGGAGACCACAAAAATTGTATCGTAGTGTTGAAAAATCACACCAGCTTCTCTCAAAACAGTTTCAAAGCTGATATAAGACGGGGTATAGATACTGGTTGCCAACTCTTTCGGATTGTAGTCTTTATTTTTAGCAAAAACTCCCCGAGTCAGTCTGATCAAGGCTTTTTGCTTTACGTAGTAGGCAGTTTTGGCGTATAAACTTTCCTCATTATTTTCTTGCCAAATCAAAGCCAAATCCTTGTTAGATAGGATCGTTTTGGGGGATTGATATAATTTTGCTATTAAACTGTCCATATTGATAATGTTTGACCGAACTACTAATTACTCACAGTTCCATTGTATATTATTATAAAAAGGTAGTCAACTGGCCAAAAGTGGACAAATGAAAAGGCACGTTTTTGGGGAAAACGTGCCAGAAACCCATTTGTCGCGCGTTTCAATTGCGCTATTGATTCATCGCCAGAAGCCGTTGAGCTTCCTCGACATCGCCCGGTGCATCATCGAAGCAGTGTTCATCTTCGAGCATGCGAGCGTGGTCGATGTTGATCGGACCGTAGCAGACTTCGTCAACTGCCGTGACGGCATCTTCGAAGCTGAACGATCCATCTGCACCCTTGGACTCAGCGACCCGGCCTGCCCAATGCTCACGCATGGACGGACCGCCATAGCCACCACTCCAACCAGTGACGAGAGTCGCCACCGAATTGGCAAATGATGCATGGTGATGTTGAGGTGCTTCCGGGTGTTTCTCCTTTCCGAGCTTCATTGCCCGTTCGAGAACTTCATCGTGTTCCATCTTGATCTCCTTTCATTTCCTGTGTTTCTGATATGACCGTTTCGGCGACCACATCCATTCTGTGAAGGTACCGAAATACCTTTGCTGATCAGTCCTCGAATTCGAGAGCGACACGCTTGATACGGCGAAACCGAACGAATCGGAATCCCTGTCCACGCGCGCCACGGAACTCGACTTTGGACGGATCGTTTTCCTCGACGGCTTCTGACCACAGCATTCTGATGCCCTCATTGCAGAGCACCTGAATCACCGAGAGCGGAGCCACGATGACCATGTCATCGTAGTGTCCCTCACGATATCGCTTGGCGATTTGCCGTGCGTCATCGAAGGGTCTGGACTCCTGTTCCACCACAGTGTCGCCACCGTAAGTGTTACGCAGAGTCTCGATTTGCCTCCGATGCGGTTCGTGCCGAGACATCCAGAGAATCTTCTTTCCCATTAGCTTTTCCTCCTTTCAAAAGAACTGTTTTCGTCTGATTGACACCATACCAACCATGACACAGGAGTATAGCATTTAATGAGCCAAATGTCAATGTTTTCGAGGCAAACAAAAACACGGCTTGAGACCGTGCTTTTAGCTTAAACTACTGTTTACATTCTGTTTTCTATTTTGTATTTGGTGACTGTCGAGACATTTCCATTGCCTTTCACAGCGTCCAGTACTTCTTGCTCTCCGCTTAATTCAGAAATGCGATCAAGGATGTCAGGGGATGAGTTAGGATTGTTGGCAATAACCATTTTTACATAATCATTTGCTCCTTCAGCCAAACGACGCAAAGAGTTTGCTGGAGTTTTTGGATTGCATGCCGACAAAGTACGGACATTAAAATTTTCATCCATTGATAACAAATTCAAAACAAACTGGTCTTCAGAGTCTGTGGCTTCTTTTCGTTTTCTCTCGTCCGGCCAGCTCATCACCTCATCTTTTCTTGTTTCCAAGCCAGTATCGATCTCCCCACAGAGATCGTCTATGTCTGCCAATAAACGCTTACCGCTGGTTGATTGCTCAACCTCATTTAGTAGATCGTCTATTTGTCCAAATTGTGATTCAAAATTTTTACTCATAGTTTTTAAATTAATCAAATATTGAATCTATCTGATCTTCAACCTTTCTAATAAAAGCATCGGATAGTCTTTTTACATCGGGGACTTCGACCGCATTTTTGCCCCATGTCTGGGCTATGGTTTGAGCCGCCCCAGCCATTCCAATACCAGTAATTACCATATCTTTTTTGTGTCTTTTTATTACTTCTTGAATTGATCCTTCACCAGACTGTCCATCGGTCATGAAATATACAAAATTATATGAGCGTTTAAACTTATCAGTGAATTTACCCATGCTAGTGCAGGCGGCTTCAAGAGTTATAACATCGGGGGTTCCTTGATCCGCATTAAGTAACACCATTTTTTGCAAATCATCTCCAGAAATATCCTGCTCAAAACCTTTAAGGAAAGTAAATTGATCGGGACCGCCAAAAGTTACGATTTCCAACGGAATATCAAGTTCTTTAGCAACCTCAACTAATGCCACCGCTAATTTCTTTTCTTGCTCGATAATTTCTCCACCGCAAGAACCTGAATTGTCTATAACAAGAGTCCATGCAAGTTGAGGTTTTTCTAGTGGACGCTTTCGTTCGAACGAACGGGGACTTATAACAGTACGGCCTTCTTTTTGGCCAAGTATATTTTGAGTAAAGCCTCTTTGAAGTCTGGCACCTCTACGCTGATTTCTTTCGCGTAGATATTCTTTATCGAGTTTAAATTTCTCAATAAAGAAATCTTTTAGGTCGTTTATAAAATCCTTAGTTGATTCCATATAGTCAACATAGACACGCAATGCTTCTCCGTCTAATCCTGACATTTCCCGATACATTGCTTCCATTTTAGATTGCTGTTGTCGTTTGAGCTCTTCCAATGTTTCCATCTGTTTTGCCTGGGCTTGAGTAAGTTGAGAAGTCTCAGCTTTTAAGTTTTCACCCATCGACTGGCTCATATCTTTTGCTACAAGATTGCCACTTTCATCTTGAGTAGTGAATTTACTTCCAACCATTTCCTCTGCCTGTCGAAGTTGTTTTAATAATTCCTCATTCGGTTTACTAAACATGCCCTCAACGGCTTTTTCATTTGTTTGTCCACCTTTTTGGAATTGGCCATGCGATTGCTCTCCAGATTCTCCAGTTGATTCACCCGATCCTTCACCTGAAGATTCTCCACTTTCCCCAGATCCTTCGCCCTGTCCTTCTCCTTGGCCCGGCTCACCACCCTCCATTCCTCCCATCATTTCTGACATCTTTTGCATCGCATCCTGCATTTGTCCGGCCATATCTTGGAGACTTCCTCCATCCTCAAGGCTCTGTTGCATCTGATCAAGTTTTTCAAGCAATTGATCTACGGCCTCCTGACCAGCTCCCGGCGCACCACCTTGCTCTTTAACTTGGTTGAGCATGTCTTGCATCTGAGACAGCATTTCTTGCATTTCACCGGCAGAAGGCATACCACCACCTGATTCAGATCCTCCGGGTTCGCCACCCTCGCCTCCGCCCATTTCTCCGCCGGGTTGGCCACCACCTTGCGATCCTCCTTCGCCAGCACCCTCACCTTGTCCTTCTCCTTGTCCAGATTCTGAACCTTGTTCCTGTCCCTCTCCAGATTCGCCATTTTCTGATTCAGATCCCTGATCTTCGCCTTTATCTTTTTCTGAATCTTCTGACTCATCAGATTCATTAGCTTCGTTTTCTAAAGCAGTATTTATCGCTTCCCATAAATAATAATATTTTTTAGGATCATGTTGACCGAATTGATTCAAACGATTCAAATAAAGTCCTTGCATGCCAGCTCTATCCACTCCGTTATAGATCATTGGCATTGCCATTCGATAAAAATGACCCCATTCAATTTCGCCATCTTTAACCGGTTGAGACTTGCTTCCATTACCGCCTTTATACCAAAATTTTGCCAAAGGTTTTGGTAATTGGAAATTAATTAAAAAATTATCGCTAAAACTATCAATGCCAAGCTCTTCTCGTTGTGATAAAAATTCTTGAGCTGATTGTGATCCGTGTATTGAAAAATCTGGCACATCATATCCACGCTCCATCATTTTCTGTATCATCTTATCCGTGAAGTTTGGATTTTTTTGTTGATAGCCAGTCATCAAAAGACGCATAACAGTGCGATATGCTTTTGATGTGCTCTGGGCAAATGTGCGAACCTTTTGTAAATTTTCTAACTGCTCAGGAGTTAGTTCTGCTTCATTGATTCCGTATTCTTTAATGTTATAAACTATTGGCTCTTCTTCCGGCTTTGCCAATTCTTCTTCCAAAGCTCCACTTTCTGCAATTTGTTTGGCAACCTCCTCTAACTGCTCCAACTGTTCTTTCAACTTCTGCAATTGCTCTTCCGTGATTTCATCCGCACCGGCCCCTTTGGCTTCCTGCATTGCTTTTTCTGCTTCGGCTTTCATCTGCTCGGCCTGTTTGCCGATTTCTTGCATGGAAGCTTTTTCTTGCGGTTTCGGAACCTCCGGTTGTTGACCGGGTTTTTGTAATTTTTCTAATTTTTCCTTAGCCTGTTGAAGTTGCTCTTGGAGATTTTCTGCCAAAAGATTTTCTTCATCTTTTCTTTCTTGTTTTTCCTCAGGACTGAATTCTTGTTTTTGTGGTTGCTTTGATTCTTTTTTCTGTTTACCCTGTGATTCTTGAGATGGTTTTTTACCAGCCTTGCTTTGAGGTTTCTGTTTCATTTTTTCCATCAGCTTCTGCATTTTTTCCTGTATCTCTTTTGCTTGCTGGGCTCGAGCGGAAGCATCTAGGCTCATCTCGGCTTTCTTGTCACCAGTCTTAGCCGTTTCTGATTCCGTTTGTGATGGACCGGATAAGGCGACCAATTTTGAAAATTTTGGCCATATGAAGTCACGCACCAACTGGACTTGTTTTTTTGGCACAGCCATTTTTACGCTTTGATCCAAAACAGATCGTGTTTGTTTATCAAAAATTTCTTGTACTGCTGGATGAGCACTTTTAAGAGCTTGCTCAAATTGCTCGAACTGAACGAGCCCTACCTGAGAAAGGGAGTAGAGGAGCGTAAGATCAACCGCTTGCTTATAAGGGGCGGATTGAGGAATACCATTCGCAATTTCTTGCGTATTTATTTCTTGCTCATATAAGGCACGGAAGTTTTCCTCTGGCTGATCACTGTGTGAATTCTGCATCTCCAAATAATTGACCGATGCTTCATGAGTCGCTTCTACCAGTGATGTGAGAAGCTCCGGAGCAACTTTATTTTCATAACACCAGCCACGTAAGGCGTTTAATTCACCGTCTATTGGGTAGTTTAAGTTTCCAATTTCATGTCTAAGTTGTGCATTAACAACTCGTCTATCGCCAGCAAGCGATTCGCGAGGATAAATAATGACGTTAGGGATATCTGTTGAATTATCCGGACTTTTTGCGACACCCCAAGAATCACCAGCCATAGCTTGTACTCGAACTTTGCCGGAGAATCCTTTCTGCTCAATTCTACGAACTAAACCGTGCGCTAAAATCGGGATAATCTCATTGAGATCCCGTTCAGCTTGGGACACTTCCGGTTTAGGCGGATGTTCCGGTGTAAATTGTGGGCCGTGTGATTCTATTGACATAATATTTACTGTTCATTTCTATCGGATGCCTTCGGCAAGAATTAACATCATTGCATCCTTATCGGTCTTGCCACGGCGGTAGGTGTCAGTATGTGGAAGATAAGTCATGGCAATGGCGTATTGAGCAGGATTCCAACCAGCTTTCCAATTTGGCATTTTGGAAAGGTCGACCTCCCAGAGATGGTTTTCGGAATAAAAACGAGCCGCCTCAATCGATCCACGAAGGGAGATGTCTCGTTCCATTCTCGTTTCGCCAGTTCTTGTTTTATAGGCTTCAACGACTTGACGAGTACGATCAGAAATCGCCACAATATTCTTTAGGTCTTTCATAATCTTCACAGTTGTCGCATCAAGTGAGATTTGTGCTCCCACGCCATTGATCACATAGTCCCATGCTTTGCGGAATTGTTCGTCATCAAGATTTTTGAGAGGACTGACATTTTCTTTAAGAATAAGGGCTTCATCGTGAGTGAACTTTTCTCTATTGGTAGTTGAATCAGTTTCTCGGAATGGAGGATAACCCATGGTCATGATATTTGAACGGTCATCAATAGTTTCCGGCAAATCTTCAACACCGTCATATTCAGCTGGGTTCATCAGACCGACAAAGGTTACTCCCGGAGCCGCCTTGATAACCTGATCATTTAAGAAGACAGTGCGATCGCCATCAAATAGGGAGTTAAAAAACTTTGCAACATTTGGTCTTAGCAAGTTTAATTCATCTAATTCCAGCACAGCGTTTGGCGTAGTTACGGCCGTTAAAATACGAGTTGGAATTCTTACCACTTCACCGTCAGAAAGTTCCACATCATAAGTAAGGTCACGCTCTTCTTTATCCGGAGAACAGGCATATCGGAAAAGAGGACGGTTAGTTTCTCCACAGTAGAAGTCGGCCAACTTATTTTTACCAGTACCACGAGGACCGACAATCACGGTCATACCTTTGGCGGTTAACTTTTCCCATTCTGGTGCTTTTTTATTTTCTACCAAATCCTCAAGATAAGCATTATTACCAAGACCGAGCTGGCGGTTTACCAGCGTGGCAAACCATGCAAATTTTTGTTCGAAATAAGGAGTAAGTTTAAAGTGTGTATCATGAGGTGGAATAAATTCGTTCAAACTTTCATCAATAGATCGCAAGAATTGCTGGGTGCGGATTATATCCGATGCACGTTCAGCAAAATCATCAACGTCTTCGATTCCAGACCCGTTGAGTTTAAGAATCTCTTTTAATCCCTCTGGATCAGTGAACGCTTCAATTTGAGCTCCCAATTGTTTTGCTTTTTCATCATAGTCGGCATCATCCGGATTTAATTCACCATACTGTCTTGCCAACTCCCCAAGATTGGTTAACACTTCGTTGAATGCTTTGAGTTCGCCTCGTCCTTCAAGAACTGCATCAACGGATTCCAATCTTTCCCCTCGATGTTTTTCTGAGAAATTCATCAGCTCTCCCGGCTTAGCAACATGCGTTAGTCCGTGTGCATCCTTAACAAATTTTACTTCAGAAAATTTCTTGCCACCCGATACAAAAACTTTACCGGGAACAGCATTCCATTCCGAACTTTCTTCCGGTGTTTGGCAAACAGGGATGTGGACTTTGCCGATAGTTATATATTGACCAGCTTGAGCAAACTGTCGCTCTGGTTCATCAGTCTTTGTTGCAACAGTGGCTTCTCTCCTTCGTACAACATGCAATCCTTGTTTTTCAGTTTGAGCAACAGGTTTTTCTTCTACGACTGGCTCAGGCTCATTTTGGATACTTGTCTCTAAGGCATCAAGCTCTTCCAACGATCCTTCCAATGCTGTGATCATCTCATCTCGGCTTTTACCAGCTGTACTTTTATATTCTGACGGCAGAAGACGAGCTTTTTCTAAAGATTGCAAAACCTTTCCTCTTTTTTGAGAAATTTGTTCAGGTGTGAGTTTTTCCGCCACTGGTTGAGGTGGAGGAGTTTGTTCTTGTTGTGCCGAATTAAATTCAAATGATTCTTTCATATATTTATTGGTTGGTTTCTATCGTCTCTTTTAATGAGGAGACGAGTTCGTGAACGACCTTTGGTGATTCCTTGGGGTAGTATAGTGAGACCTTATCAAGAGCCGGCACGACTCTGATATGGCCTTCGTAACCCGGAACCCCAAATAACCAACGGCCGACTGTGTCAACAGCAATTTTTTTGCCGTCATTACTTTCGCCGTGGGCATCACACTTTACTGATTGATCGTAGAGGGGCAGTGTGCGAGCCTTCTCTTGTATAAAAACTTTCGCTGTCAATCCGAGCGACTTTGGCGTTTGAATGTCAACCAACATATCAAGCGTCATTGTGTCATCCGGAAATGTTATTGCTGTTTTTTTCATATATTTAAATTAATTTATTATATTATTATTTCTTCGTGACCAGCGGAGAAATAAGAAACGGAAATCTTGTAATTTCTTCTATCGTGAATCCTGCTTCAAGCACATGTGGCAAGGCCTCATATTTACCGGCTTTTATTACTTGACGCAAAGGTTCTTCAAGACCAGTAAATTTATCCAATACATCACCATAATTCAAGTACCAACAGTTACCATCCTTAATCATTTCCATTACAATATCTCGATGGTCTTTCTCGCTAATAATATCCGAGAACTGTTCAAGATTGTTAGCAACTTGATTTCCGCCACCCCCCTTAATTGCACCAAACAGGATATCTCTTTTATCTTCTTGTTTTATGCCACTGAATTTGTCGAGATTAGAAATCACCTCATCGCCAGCACCCGATGCGTTCATAGCTTGTACTATTTGAAGATGATCCTCAGATTTAATACCCGTAAATTTACTTAAATTTTCAACAACATTTCGACCAGCACCACTGTTAATGATTGCTAGAAGGATATTTAAATGTTGATCTTCAGTAATCCCAGAGAACTTTTCAAAATTTTGTATCACTTTGTCTGGTCTGCCAGATTTAAGAATGTTTAGAATAAATTTCTCTGCATTTTGGTCATTCGCCGACTCACCATTTACTTCAGCTAACGCACGCATCATTATAGTTTGTTCGTCCACACCTGCACTTAGTGCTCGGTGTGCTCTTTTTATAACCCCAAATGGAGCAGAGTTAACCCAATCGATTTGATCAAAGGGTTTACTGCCATAATCACGACCTTCATGGTTAAAACGGAAATGCAAATCTAAAGCTTTTTGAGCTAAACTTTTTCGTTTCTCAAATCGCTTATTTACAATAGCTTGTCTTTCTTTGAATGCTCCTAGAAGTTCCTCTGGCGTGCGATTTTCCAGTCGAGTTATCTCTGCCTGGTATTCTTGCTGAAGATCAGCAACTTTTTTATTGTATCGATCTTGAACTGATTCATATATTGAATTCCTTTCTTGTTCACTTATCTCGTAACTTGCAATCTTTGCTTTTGATTTTTCAAACCAATGATTTATTTTTTCGCTCTCCCTGCTAAACCATAACTCAGCTCGTTGGACTGCTTCGCTATTTTTCTGCCTAGTCATTATCTCAGCCGCTTCTTTGCCTTTTATTTGTCTATCTGTACCATCTTCACTTTTTGCTGGCAAAAAAGAAGCATCGTGGCTCTGATTATCCTGAGTAAAATCTTCCAATGACTTAACCTCTTTATCGAGTCTCTTTTTTTCGTATCCGTATCGATTGTCTCCGGATTTTCCAATAAATCTTTCCACATTCCGGAAATTGGTTTCTTGAATCTTACTACGCATGCCTTTCATTTGGCGCATTACATTATGACCTAACTGTCCGACGGTTATTGATTCTTTAAATCCCGCATTATAAGGAGATGATCCTGTATTTAATGTTCCGTTATAATTATAAGCACCCTCAAGACGTCGGGCGGTTAATAACACCGCCTTGTGTTCCAGCTCTTTTTCGTCCAAATCTTTATTGCTAAATCGTTTCTTAATTTCTTGCTCACACTGTTTATAAAGTTGACTGACCTCTAGATATTGCCCCAAAGAGCCCTCGAAAATACCAGAATAATATCCGTGAAATTCAACCACACTTTTAACGGGATTTTGTACAGATCTCGAAGTAGTTCTTGGAGATTGTTTTTGTCTTTCTATTCCTCTATTAATCCTATTTGTAGCAACTTTCACAGCACCCATTTCTGGAGTGCCTTGCATCGCCGCAAAATAGATGTCTCTAATAACACCGAGTTTAATCGTTTCCGGACTCGCTTGTGAAGCATCGATTACTTCTTCCTTGACTACGTCAACATACTCTCGTTTTTTCTCATCCCATTCCTGGGTATTAACTTTTCTTGTTGCTTCTCCGGCAATATACTTTTGGTAAAATTCTAACCGGCGAGCAAGATAATTATATGCTCCGGGAGTTAATCCAAAATCGCGAACGGCTTCAGTTGCTTCCGCAACACTCATTGACTGTAAAGACTTTAATCGTTCAAGACCGTCTGTTAACGTGCCGAATCTTTCAATTTTACTTTGGTCATGAATCCTCGCACCGCCTTCAAGATAAGTAAAAATTTTTGCAAAATCCTTAATATCTAAATGTTCTCTTGGTAACTTATCCTCGCCTTCCAATGGGGTTTCTAAATCAAGAGCCTTTCGCCATTCGCTTGGATGTGAAATACCAGCATCTTCCAATTCAGATTGGATATGCTCTTTCGGGTTCATCGATTGTTCAAAATGTCTTTCGCTCATATTTTTTGTGTCTTATAAAAAAGAAATGGCACCCCCATAAAAGAGTGCCCAAAGGGTTCGTGTAAACGAACAGGAGAGATGATCTGTTTGATCATAAAAAACGCGGAGCGTTTTTTACTCTCTCTCTCTCGTGCTGAGGCATAATTTTGGGCAACCCATTTTTTTGTCATATTTGGAGTATAGAAACTTTTCGGGGGCTATTTATCCTTTTCTCAATAACTCACTAATCACTCTAAAGCGTCTATCTTTTCTCAGTCCGTGGTGCGCGGCGACTTTTTTCTTCACGGACGCAAAGTATCCATCAACAGTGTTGGTGGTGTTGGGAATGTTGAGTTCGGAATACCGTTG
>Ga0210019_1004483_pt1 | contig 12111 bp, 12 predicted proteins | sample CryGeyCG2114_020_2_FD_183969 | JGI IMG/M metagenome (GOLD analysis project Ga0210019, IMG submission 183969) | Groundwater microbial communities from aquifer - Crystal Geyser CG11_big_fil_rev_8/21/14_0.20 (SPAdes) (version 2) | ecosystem: Environmental > Aquatic > Deep subsurface > Groundwater ...
GAGAAAAACATATGATGATCTTTAAAAATATAGCCGGTCTTTACAATATGGCCTTCGCCTAATTTCAAAAAAGAGTGAAGAATAAGCATAACCAGAATTTACACCACCCTGCTATGCAACGGGTTTACTGTCTGCCCAGATATGCAAAGAAATCCTGGTTGGCGTGGGAAACCGCGTCGCTATTCTGCCGCCCGTTCACGTTCACGAAGTCGCTCATGAGCTTGGTCTCGGCGTCAGATGCGCTCCTTACGGCTATCGTATTACTGTTATCTATCGTCATGCCGTAGGTCGTCGCCATACCCTCGCGAATACCCTTTGTGGTCGCAGAGCTGTGCACCTCATAGGCGTCTGTTATGGGATAGAACATCTCCTGCGCTACTGCGGCAAGAACGGAACCAAGCGGTGAGGCCGCTAGGTCATCTACCCTGTTCGGGTCTATGAATATCCTGCCATAGAGATTGTTTTCTGACCTTATCACCTGTCCGTAGGTGCTATATGCGAACGAAGGCCCGGGAGAATTTATCACGATATTATATCTTGCGGTAGAACCGAGTTCGCCACTGCAAGGGTCGCTTGTGCTACCGGAGGTGACGAGATTTGGCGCCCTAAACCCTGCGGTGCCATAATAGTTCTCGGCGATAACCGCCGAATTGCTAACAAGGTCCCTTACTGCGGCATATACCCCGGAAGCTGTCGAGGCGTAGCCCATGGCCACAGCCGAAGCGAGCAGATTGGAATTCTTCCAGTTATATACCGTGCACCAGCTACGCGCCTCCCATGTTGAACTGGACGATGTAGACGATGCCGCAGAGCCGAAATCGGTCATGTATGGGTTATAAATGACGGCCACCGTGAACTGCGTCGGGAGTCCATAGAGCTTCGCGACTACGGAATTGCTCGTTATCGTCCCGTGCAGATCGACAAGAGAATTGTCATCGTAATTAAGTATCCTTATGAACGTGTTAGTAGAAGTGGCCCCCGGTGCAAGAGATGTGTCGAAAGGTATGGTCAGAGATACGTTGTTAAGCGAGTTCGTTATAAAGTTAGATGTACCGTTGAGCGTAAAATCAAAACCGACAAGATAAGGAGAATATATCCCCTGATAAGTTGCGTTAACATCACCTTCGCTTGTGTTCACGCTGAAACCGCTCGGCAATGTCCCCTGCCTAACTCTGAACGTAGGCGGCGTTACCTGCATCACGTTTGCGCATGAAGTGATCGCTCCCGAGACGATGGTCACGTACGCATTGGTCATCTGCGAGTAAATGTTGCTCCCTGCCTGATAGCCTCCGTTACATGTGGGCGTTGTAACGCTCCATGCGGTATTTATGTTCTTTCCCGTTGTATAATCGGTTGTGGGCGTCGAAGTATCCTTCCCGCAGGAAAGGGCCAACGCTAAGATAGGAACAAAAAAGGCCTTATTCACGACTCCCCCATTATCAGGGGGTACCTTTCTCCACTTTATTTAAAATGGCAATATAAATTTTTTATGCTACAATGTGCCCCCAAAACGGGGGAAAATGAAAAGAACAGCTTTAATTGTTGCGCTATTCGTGATGTTGCCGGTGACCATTTTTGCCAACTTTCATAGATTATAGGCTTAGAACAAGCGTTGAAATGGGTTGCCAGAAAAGACCCAAAACTATTGTCAAGACCGCCAGGAATATCGCCAGCGTCCCAAGCCTTGCGGCATCGACGGTAAACGGAGCTTGATCGGTCGATTCATCAAAGAACATGGTCTTTACCACCCGCATATAGTAATAGAGCGAGATAACGCTATTGACTATACCTACAATGGCAAGCCAGTAGAGCTTGGCCTCTACGACGGCCGAGAATATGTAGAATTTGCCTACAAAACCGACGAAAGGTGGCACTCCCGTGAGTGACAACAAGAATATCGTCATGACGATCCCGAGTATCGTGCCATAACCGCCGCGGCGACCGAGGCCCTTAAAGCTTTCCATCCCTTCCGACCCCGTCTTATTTGAAACGATCTCGACCACAAGAAAGGCACCAAGATTCATTACCAGATAGGCGATGAAATAGAAATATACCGCCTGAAAACCCTTGGATGTCGCACAGGCAACGCCCATTAAAAGATATCCGGCATGTGCGATGGATGAATACGCAAGGAGTCTTTTTATATTATTCTGTGGAATGGCTGCCAGGTTGCCGAACGTCATCGTAAGAGCCGAGACGGCTACAATGATCAGCGGCCATCCGAACGTAAGACCCTGTTCGCTTGAGACCCTCATTAAAATCGCGAATCCGGCCGCCTTTGGGGCAACGGAGAGGAACGCGGTAATGGGTATAGGCGCCCCTTCGTACACATCAGGGCACCATGCCTGCATGGGGACGGCGGCTATCTTATAGAAAAAACCGGCAAGCATTAGGATGCCGGCCAAGGAGATGATGGAAGAAGGGAGATGGGCAAGCGAAGAAAAGCCGCTGAGATATAAAGAACCGGTGGCGCCATAATAAAGACTTGCGCCGAAAAGGAATACGCCGGAGGCAACCGCGCCGTACAGGACATATTTAAGGGCCGCCTCTCCCGAACGGGGAGAATCCTTCACGTAGCCAACGAGCACATAGGAGAGAAGGCTTACAAATTCGAGCGCCAAATAGATCATTAAAAGATTATTGGCGCCGGCGAGAAGGTTCATGCCGAGAACGGAACCCACGATAAGGGCATAATATTCGGGAGCATCCCCTTTCCCCTCCTTCGTAAGGATGGGAAATAATTCTTTCGACCTCTGCGAGAATATTATTATTAGAACGGCCGTTATTGAAAAGATCGCCTTAAAGAATATCAAAGGTTTATCTACAACTATCATCCCCCAGAATATCGGCGGCGTTCCCACATTGTACTGAAAAAGAGAAAAGATAAAAGCGATCAAAAGCCCCGCCATCGCCAGATACGATGAGACAAGACCTTTATTGAAACCCTTGAAAAGTGAACCTACGAGAAGGATAAGAACCGTCGCCGAAAGGACCAGCTCCGGAACAAAAAAGTTTATACTTAAAAGATTAGGCATAAGTTCTATTTAACAAAGATCCCGTTTATACTGACAAGCGTTGCATTCATTATATCAAGCATCACCTTAGGATATACTCCCAATATGAAGACGATAACCACAAGCGGAGCAAGGGTCAGCATTTCCCGCCGGTTAATATCTGGAAGCGACGCATATTTTTCGTTGATCTTCCCTAAAAATATCCTCTGATACGTCCATAGAATATATGCGGCGGTAAGGACCACGCCTGTGGCCGAGAAGGCCGTGATAAGAGGCCACGTCTTGAACGCTCCTAAGAACACCAAAACCTCGCTTATAAAACCCGAAAGTCCTGGCAGACCCAAGGCCGCAAAGAAGGCTATGGCCGTCCAAACCGCGTAACGCGGCATAATGTGGGCAAGACCTCCGAAGCTGTCGATATCTCTGTGATGGGCGCGGTCATAAAGAATCCCGACAATAAGGAAGAGCTGGGCGGTGATGGTGCCGTGGTTGAACATCTGTAGCACCGCGCCGTTCATCCCTTCGCTGGTGAGACTCGCCATGCCAAGCAAACAGAAGCCCATGTGACTTATCGAAGAATATGCGATGAGGCGCTTGAAATCCTTCTGCGCCATGGCGCAGAGCGCGCCATAAACGATATTAATGAGGCCAAAGACGGCGATCCACTTTGCCAGCTCGAACGTGATATCGGGGAACATCGGGAAACAAAAACGGATCATGCCGTAGGTGCCCATTTTAAGGAGTACGCCGGCAAGAATGACCGATATCGCCGTGGGCGCCTCAACGTGAGCGTCGGGGAGCCATGTGTGGAACGGAAAAACCGGCACCTTAATGGCAAAAGCGATCATAAGCCCCAGCCAGCAGACAAGACGGAACGTATGCGTGGTCATGGGCCCTATGTGTGTCGCCTGATTCATGAGCGTCAACATGTTGAACGTATGACCTTCGCTGTAAAAATAGAACGCAATCATTACAAGGAGCATCATGACGCTACCAATAAGCGTATACAGGAAGAACTTTATCGCGGCGTATTCTCTCCTTGGGCCGCCCCAGATACCGATAAGGAAGTACATTGGGAGAAGCATCACTTCCCAGAAGATGTAGAAAAGGAAGAAGTCGAGAGCCACAAAGACGCCCGTCATGCCAGCCTGGAGTAGCAAAAAGAGCGAAAAATATCCCTTCACCTGCTTATTTATATTCCACGAGGCGATGATGCAGATGGTGGAGATGAGAGGTGTGAGTAGCACCATCGGGGCCGCGAGGCCGTCTATCCCGAGATAATATTGAATGTTATATGTGGCTATCCATGTAAAGGGACCTTCGACGAACTGCATCCCCGCCACACCGCGCTGAAAAAGGTAGAAGATGATGGCGGCGCATACAAGTGACGGAATTGTTGCGATAAGCGCGGTCCACTTAACGGCGGAATTACTTCCCTTAGGCAGAAAAGGGATGATCAGCGCGCCAAGAAGCGGGGTAAAGGTTATGACCGTTAAAATTGGAAATTGCATTTAAAATACCCTCCAGAACAATAGAACTATAAGTCCGAAGACCACTATATAAAAATAATGTTGGATCTTTCCCGTTTGGATCTTTCTTAATTTTTTGCCCGAATCTATCGTTGCCTCGGCGACCATGTTCACCGCTCCGTCCACAAAGAACGAGTCGCACCAGCCGGAAACGGCGGCCCAGAAAACTCCGAGAGAAGCGGCGGCATTAACGAGGCCGTCCACTATCTTCTGGTCGAATGCCTTTAAGAAGTCGTTGAACTTAAGCAGGCTTCTTACAAATAAGATGTCGTAGAGCTCATCGACGTAGAATTTATTGTAGACCACCTTATAAACAAAACCGAATTTCGCAACGAACCTATCGACAATATCTTTCCTTCTTGTGTAGAGCCATACGGCCAGCACAATACCGCCGGCGGCGGCAAGAAGAGATACAAGCATCAGAAGATATTCGACCCAGAGACCGCTCGCATGACCGACCCCCCCCACCCCCTCCTTACGAAGGATGGGCGAAGCAAATACCGGTTCCAGCCACCGTTCAAATAAATTCGGGGCCCCGACCAATTTCCCAAGGGCGTGCGGAATCCCCAAAAATCCGCCAAGCACAGAAAGCGCGGCAAGAATAACGAGCACAACCGTAATAGCAGGAGCCTGTTCCTGAGGCGTCATTGGCTGATGAAGGTCCTCCACCTTATGGCTGACATCAAGCGCGTCGGCCTCGTTACGCTCAACCTCTCTGCGCGTGCGAAGTTTTCCGAAAAAGGCAAGGCTCACCAAGCGGAACATATAGAAGGCCGTGCCAAGAGCCCCCAGCAACGCGACCGCCCATAGGATATAAAAGAGCCATTTCATCTGGCCCATGGAAAACGCCTGCCACAAGATCTCGTCCTTGCTGAAAAATCCCGCCAGCGGAAAGATGCCGGCAAGGGCAAGCGTTGCAAGGAGAAAGGTCCAGAAAGTTATCGGCATGTGATCTTTAAGTCCGCCCATCTTTTCTATGTTCTGCTCGTGGTGCATGCCAAGAATAACGCTACCCGCTCCAAGGAATAGGCACGCCTTAAAGAACGCGTGCGTTACAAGATGAAAGATTCCGGCTGAATATATGCCGGTCCCCATTCCAAGGAACATGTAACCAAGTTGAGAAACTGTGGAATATGCAAGGACCTTCTTGATATCTTTCTGCGCAAAACCGATGACGGCCGCGAAGAGCGCGGTTGCGGCGCCAACAGTTGCCACAATGCTCAAAGCTGCCGGCGACATGGAATAGAGAAAGTTCATTCGCCCTATCATATAGACGCCGGCGGTGACCATTGTCGCGGCATGGATCAACGCCGAAACAGGCGTCGGGCCGGCCATAGCGTCGGGGAGCCATACATAAAGCGGGAGCTGCGCCGATTTTCCGCAGGCGCCCACAAAGAGAAGGGTACACGCAACGGTAACAAGGGTGTAAGGACCCATCATCACGCCTTCAAGGGTGTGCGCGTTCGCCTTTATATCAATGAACGTAACTGAAGGATGACCGGCGGCATAGAGCCCCCAGAAAAGGACCAGCACCCCGAGCAAGAACCCGAGGTCTCCTATCCTGTTAACGATAAATGCCTTCATGCCTGCGACGGCGTTCGGCTTATGTTCGAACCAGAAACCTATCAATAGATAAGAGCATAGCCCCACTCCTTCCCATCCGACGAACATGAGCAGAAGATTGTCGGCCAGGACAAGGGTCAGCATCGCAAAACAGAAAAGGTTCAAATATGAAAAGAACCGTTTGTATGAAGGGTCGGAGGCCATGTAACCGATAGAATATACATGGATAAGAAAACCAACGCCTGAGACCACCAGCGTCATAACAACGGAGAGAGGATCGATAAGGAACGCAACGTTCGCCTTAAGGGCAGCGAGGTCGAACCATGTAAACCAGTTAATTGTGATAGAGCGCGCTTCCGGTTCAAGAAGGCTTAGCTGATAGAACACACCGCATGAGATGATGAACGATGCAAATATCGCCCCGCATGCAACGACGTTCGTGAACCATTTAGGCACCTTCGCCTTTGCGTATGAAAGAAACCCGTTAACAGCCGCGCCAAAGAGCGGCAACAAGGGTATCAAGTAACTGTATCTAATATAATTCATGTCACTCTTTTAAAGTAACCGTCTTCGACGTGTCTATTGCGCCAAACCTTCTATAGATACCGAGAAGCACGGCCAAAGCCACCACGGCCTCTGCCGCGGCGAGGATTATGATAAAGAGCGTCATAACATGGCCATCTGTGTCGTTGCCTCTTGCATGGGCAAAGGCCACAAAGTTAAGCCCCGCGGCATTAAGTATAAGTTCGATCCCTATAAGTATCCCTATGGCATTGATGCGCGTAAGACATGTATAAAGTCCAAGAAGGAACAGTATCAAACCGACTATTATAAAATATCCGAGAGGTATCATTTAACCTCCCTTCGAGAAAGGACCATGGCGCCGACCAATACGAGGACCAAAAGGAGCGAAACAATTTCAAAAGGAAGAAGATATTCGCTCAAAAGCTTCTCTCCTATCGCGGCCGTTGTCGGCTGGAACGTCTCGTGGAACCTTGGCGATAGCTCCGACCTTGCGATCACCCTATAAATAAGGCCACCGAGTATCACCACGCCGACAAATGCGGAGAGCGGCTCCATTGCGCGGTTCAAAAGTTTTCTTTCGCCGGTCGCCGTATCGATCTTTGTCGTCAGCATCACGGCAAAAAGTATCAGTACCAATACGCCGCCTATATAAACGACGAGTTGAACGATGGCCACAAAATCGGCGGAAAGGAGGACGTAGAGTCCAAGGACCCCTGCGAACACGCCGAGGAGCGCGAAGGCGGAGTAGATAATGCTCCGCGAAAACGCCGCGACAGCGGCCGAAAGCACGGTCACGGCCGATATAGCGAAGAATATGATAAGTTTAATATCCATAAACTATCCCCTACCCACTCCTTACAGAGGATGGGAATTCTTTTTATAAGGCACCGCCGTCTTTCCCTCTTCCACAAATTTAAATGTGAGGTCGCTTAAGTTAGGCGTTGCCCTTTCGAACTCGCGCGTAAATTTAATGGCCGCGGTCGGACATACCTCAACGCACAGCCCACAGAACATGCACTTTCCTATATCCACATTGAACTTGGAAATGACCCTTTGCGGCGGATCTCCCTGTTTTGTCGCTCCGATCTCAATGCACTGAATAGGACATGCCCCCTGGCAGAGGGTACATCCCGTACATATCTTCATGTCAACATCTAAAAAACCCCTGTATCTGGGAAAGAGCATCTCTTTAACGGGCGTAGGTGTCCTGTCCGGATACTGGATGGTAATTGGCCTTCGAAACATGTGGCTCGCTGTTATAGTGAGCCCCTCAAATATCGTCGTGGCCGCATTAGCTATATTCTTCAAATAATCCATTTCACATCTGCCTTGCTTTTCGTAAACCGAAGCTGCCAGAAGGTCCTCCACACAAAATACAGGACAACTGCCAGCGTGCTAAAATAAAGAAGATATTTAACAAATAATATCCCCTTGGGCAAAAATACCATCCATGCCGCAGAACCAAGGAGCGCCAAGAATGCGAATGGCGTCAAATATGTCCAAGAAACCTTCATGAGCTGGTCTACCCTAAGCCTTGGGAGCGTCCAGCGAAGTTGTATTATAAGAAGAACAAAGACCCATGTCTTTGCCTGAAAGACCAAGAGCTCCAGAACGTGCGGCATCACCCTTCCTTGGGAGACGGCCCACGCATGCCAGCTTTCAGGAACCTGCCATCCGCCAAGGAAAAGAACGGCCGCTAAAGCGCCTATTACGTATATATTTCCCCACTCCGCAAAGAAGAAGAAAAGGAATCTCATGCCGGAGTATTCCGTGTTATAACCAGCCACCAGTTCGCTTTCGGCCTCGGGGATATCGAACGGGGTCCTGTTCCCTTCGGCAATGGCGGCAATAAGGAAAACGATGAACGCAATGTAGGCAAACGGGCTTTGAAAGACGAACCAATCCGTTGGGTATGCCCCCTGCGCCGAGATTATCGATTGAAGAGATAAGGATCCGGCCATCAAAATAGCTACGGTAATGCTGAGGACTATCGGGATCTCATAAGAGACCATTTGGGCGGCGCTTCTCATGCCGCCAAGAAGCGACCATTTGTTATTGGAGCTCCAGCCCGCGGCGAGAAGCCCTATCACTACCAACCCCCACGCACCCACAATATACAAGGCGCCGACATTTATATCGGCGCCTGTCAAAAGAGATGAAAAAGGAAGCGTTACAAGCGTGAGCGTCACACCTAAGAATACCGGATACGGCGCGAATCTGAAAAGGGCCTTGTCGGCCGAGGCAGGAATGAGATCCTCTTTGAGGAAATTTTTAAGACCGTCGGCAAGCCATTGGATGACGCCTTGCGGCCCAACGCGGTTGGGCCCTATCCTGCTCATTATCCTTCCGGCGATGCGACGCTCCAGCCAGCTCACGGGCCCGGCGAAGAGCGAGAAGAACGTGAGAAGAAGTATGGAGACAATAACCAGGCGCCCGGTTATTATAACCCAAGAAGGTAATGTTAAAATTTGAATTTGTTCAAACATATTCAAGCATAATAACCAGTGACCAAGCACCAATGACGAATAAATACCAAATGATTCAATGTCCCAATCGGAGCTTGAGTTGTTGTGACTTCATTCGTCATTGTTATTTGGACATTGGTCATTGTTTTATCTATCAACTTCCGGTGCAACCACATCAAGGCTCGCCAGAAACGCCACAAGGTCGGAAAGCATCATCCCCTTTGCGACCTTATCAACTATCCCCATCGCCGAAAAAGAACCGGTCCTCATCTTTAAACGATAAGGTTTATCGGTCCCGTCGCTTACAATATAAAAACCCATATCGCCGCGCGCCGATTCGCACCTTGTATAGCCCTCGGCGGCTGGCGGTTTGATCTTTCTTGGGAGTTTTGCCATAACATCGCCGTTTGGCGTGAGCGACAAGGCCTGCCTTACGATCTTACAACTCTCAAGCATCTCGCGGATACGCACCATATATCTGTCGTAAGAGTCGCCCAAAGAACCCGCTTCCCCTGTCCCGACAGGGACATCAAAATCGATCTTTGGATAAACGGAATAAGGGATATTCTTTCTTACATCGAACGAAACCCCGCTACCGCGAAGGTTGGGCCCGACGAGATTATACCCTATGGCGTCTTCTTTAGAGATGACCCCGATACCGGCAAGGCGTTTAATGAAGATATTGTTAAATGAGATAAGGCGGTTGAACTCATCTACTATCGGTTCAAAGTGATCGAGGAACGCGAGGCACCTATCTTTAAATGGCGGCGGCGCGTCGAAAGAAACGCCGCCTATTCTGATGTAGTTATATGTAAGACGGGCACCGCAAAGCATCTCAAAGAGGTCGTTTATTGTCTCGCGTTCGCGAATGGCGTGGATGAACGGCGTGAACGCGCCCATATCCATCGCCACACATCCCGTCATAATAAGATGGCTCGCTATCCTGTTAAGCTCTGCCGCTACAACGCGCAGATATTCGGCGCGCTCGGGGACCTGAATGGCCGCTAGTTTTTCGACCGCAAGAGCATAGGCGTGGTTGCACGTCATGGCGCAGACATAATCTATTCGGTCGGTGTATGGCTGGAAACCCGTGTAGCCGACCTTCTCCGCTATCTTTTCCATTCCGCGGTGGAGATATCCAATGTCCGGCTTTGCCTCGCGGATTATCTCGCCGTCAGTCTTGATGACGAAACGAAGCACCCCGTGGGTGGCCGGATGTTGCGGCCCCATCGATATCGTCATTTCTTCGGTATGTAACATTGGCATATATAATTCCCTCCCCTTACAAAGGAGGGAAATTTCTTGTAGTGGTCATCCCGCAATACTCCGCAGGCTCTTTATAATCCTTCTTTAGCGGGTTTCCCGCCCAATCGTCGGGCATCATAATGCGCCTTAGATCCGGGTGCCCCGTAAAATTAACGCCTAAAAGGTCAAAGACCTCGCGTTCCATCCAGATGGCCGACGGATAGATGGCGGAAACGCTTGCCACCGCACCTGCGGCTTTGACCTTAATAACAACGGTCTCTGTCCTTGGATATGAGAAGAGATGATAAACGACCTCAATATGCTCGCCTCTGTCGGCACCGGTAAGGCATGACAGACAATCAAAACCGTCCGTCTTTGCGCGTTCGCAAACTTCGGCTATTTTATCTGTCGGCACGAAGAAGAACGAATCACCCGCGGCGGCCTTGACCTCTTCTACATATGAAAGTTTCTCTTTAAACATAACTCGTGGGCACCTCTAAAAACCCGTAAATTGCTCGTTCGTCCTGAGCCTGTCGAAGGATGAACCGTTATAAATCAACGCGTTGCAATTTTCATGGTTCGACAAGCTCACCATGAACGGAGGTTTTTAGAGGTGCCCTCGTGTCATTCTGAGCGTAGCGAAGAGCCCCATTAGCACAACCTAATAAATGAGATCCTTCGCTAACGCCCAGGATGACATTCTCTACCTCCTCAAAAACTTCTCGTTCTGCATCTTCTCCTGCAGTTTTAAAAGACCGTCGGTCAGCGCCTCCGGTCTTGGCGGGCATCCCGGCACATAGATATCGACTGGCATTACCTTGTCTATCCCCTTAAGCACCGAATATGAATGCTGAAAAAGTCCGCCACAATTAGAACAGCTCCCCATCGAAATCACATATTTAGGGTCCGGCATCTGGTCGTAAAGCCTGCGCGCGCGGATGGCCATTTTGTAGCTGATGGTCCCCGCGATTATCATGAGGTCCGACTGTCTGGGTGTTGCACGAGGGACCGCGCCGAATCTGTCCCAGTCGCAACGCGGGCCACCGGTCTGCATGAGTTCGATACCGCAGCAGGCGGTGGCAAAGAGCATATACCAGAGCGATGACTTCCTGCACCAGTTAAGGAACTCGTCCACCCTGGTCGTTAAAATGAAATCTGGCAGTGTCCTGTTAAACATTCTTCACCCAATCAAGATCGCGTTTTACCCACACATAAACGAGCCCGATCATCAATACCAGCACAAAAAGCCCTATCTCAATAAGCGCCAAAATACCGTTCCCGCTGGCTATCCACTTTTTAAATACTGCAGCCACCGGGAAAATAAGGACCGTCTCAACGTCAAATATTACAAATATGAGGGCTATTAGATAAAATCGGATGTTAAAGCTTACCCAGGCAGGGCCCACAACCGGCTCGCCGCATTCATAGATCTGTGATTTTACCGGGTTTGGGTTCTTGGGCCTCAAGAATCTTCCGGCAACAAGTGTTCCAAATATGAACACCGTCCCTAAAATGGCAAATGTAAGTACTAATGCAAAATCTTGTAGCATATTTTGGCTGGGCATTTGTTGCGGAAATGTGCCCAAGTGTCAAGAAACTTTCCAAAAATCCTTGGAAAAAAGGAACTCGGAATAGACATCATACCACGAAGTTGTGTTCAGAGGTGACGGAAGATGCCAGCTATCTTAAAGTGGTCCGAAAGTATGAAACGCAGAATGCCAGCCTCTACCGCTTACGACGAACTTCAGCTATAAGTTCCACGCCATGTCC
>Ga0210019_1004485_pt1 | contig 12111 bp, 10 predicted proteins | sample CryGeyCG2114_020_2_FD_183969 | JGI IMG/M metagenome (GOLD analysis project Ga0210019, IMG submission 183969) | Groundwater microbial communities from aquifer - Crystal Geyser CG11_big_fil_rev_8/21/14_0.20 (SPAdes) (version 2) | ecosystem: Environmental > Aquatic > Deep subsurface > Groundwater ...
TAGTTGTCGTGGTAGTCGTGGTTTGAGCTGGACGTCGTGCTCGGTTTTTTTGCACTAGTTTTGAGGCAAAAGCTAGTACAAGCATCACCACAACAAAAGCGATGAAAATTAGACTTTTCATTCTTTCCTCCTTCCTCTCCTATTTCTTTGGGTCTTGGTTAATGCCAATTGAGGTCATAATTCCCGGCAAGTCTGGTGATACGAAGTTTATAGCCCCAGTCTTGCTTTGTAGAACTTCGAGACCTCGCTGTTTCTCGTAAATAGCGACAGCTTCTGCCCATGAGGTTTTTCGACCAGGAATTATTTTGATAACAACTCCTGCTTCATTTCTTATCTCGATTTCTTTCTGGGCTTCCCTCATAATTGCTCGAATGGCTCGAGCATAACCTCCACCTTGAGCAGATTGTCTATCTGCCTCTCGTTTTCCCTTGATTGTTTCTTGTCGAGACTCTTCAATCTCTTTAGGTAAAACGATGTCAGTGATGATTACACCTTTATGGGGGTCCAATTCAACCCCCATTTCTTTGAGAGAAGCAATAAATTCAGGATCTCTACGGACTGAATCTGAAATAGTTTGCAAGTTTACACTCGCGCTATCTATGGTCTCTTTTTGAAGTAATGGTCGAGCTGTGCCGTCTGCGATCTCTTCAACTCGATTAGGAGAGTCTTGCACTCGATATACCCATTCTTTTACATCCGCTTCAGATTCTCCCACTCGATACCAGACCTGCATTTTGACTTTAGCTGAACCATCCTTGAAATCAATTTTGTTGTCTGGTTCATCAGCATAGAGATCAGCCCGATGCCATTTGAAGTCACCTCTACCATTGTCTGGAGCGACTACATCGATTAGTCCTGGTAGACAAAGAATTGTCCAACCTTCTTTGACTACTCGAAGAAAATTCCCGAGTCTTTCAATGACCAGGAATTCATTGGGTGAGACGATTGTAAATCCGGAGATGAGATAGATTCCTAACCAGATAATTATTCCGGAAATTATTCCCGTAATAATATATCCAGTAAGAATTCCGATTGTCGCTCCAATTATCGAGAACAACAATACCCCCACTATATTTACTAGGGTTGTAATATTCATGACTCAACTCCTCCCGCGTTAAACGTGATTTATTTAGGTGTGTTAGTCGATTGACAATGAACAAACGACCAATCTTATGCAAAATAGGGAACACCCCCATTTCGTTTCTATCTTCTATTATACACTATAAAGATATAAAAGTCAAGGTTAAAATTTAGATTACCTCGATTATCACAAACTCGCGCGGCCGCGCGAGTTTGTGATAATCGAGGTAATCAAGATGAAGGGTTATTTTAAACCGATTTTAGACCAAATGACTTTCGTAAGTCATGTTCATTAGACAATCGATCGGTTTCTAAATAAATTACCAAGTGATTAATTTCAATCTCAGTTTTTAATAATTCAATAAATTCTTCTTGAGGATAAGGAGAAACCCAGACGCTATGTTGTAATTTCTTGAAACCAGTTTCAATCAATTCTCGTCTCAAAAGATCTCGCTTCAATTTTTGCTTTTCCGGAATATCAAAGATCACCATTCGCCATTTTTTATCCCAAACATAGTTTTGGTATTTGTTAACTTGTTGAATTTTAGCCAACCTTTTTTCTCCATCTTTAGTTAATTCTAAGTGACCACTAGGATCAATTTTGATTAACTTTTGAGTGATTAATTCTTTAGTTTTTCGGTTAATGTAATATTCTTGTCGATATTTACTCGTCGCTCTTCGTGTTTTTAATTTTTTAATTAGTTTAATAATTAAGCGGTTAGTCATCTGAGGACTAATTTGGCCATTTAGAGCGATTATTAGTAAGATTGAACCAATTAGAAAATCTCTGGACCTTAATTTTGTTTTAGCGTTAAATTTCATAATTCTATTTTATCACAAACTAGCGCGGCCGCGCGAGTTTGTGATAAAAAGATTTTAATTAATTTTAACTAAATTAATTAAATAACTTAAACAAATTGTGCCGAGGAGAGGACTCGAACCTCCATGAATTGCTTCACTAGCTCCTAAGGCTAGCGCGTCTACCAATTTCGCCACCTCGGCCTTTAAGTGAAGTTAATATAACAGATTTTAGATTAACTAAAAAGATTGAATAAAGTTTTTGTTTTTAAAATCCAGATTATCACAAACTCGCGCGGCCGCGCGAGTTTGTGATAATCTGGATTTTACTCTATTTTGGTGCCCCGTGTAGGATTCGAACCTACGACCGTTTGCTTAAGAGGCAACTGCTCTACCAACTGAGCTAACGGGGCATTATTTTATTTTACTATTTTCAATTTAAACACCTAATTTTGACAACTGTTTCATCTAAGTTGGATGAAACTAACGGAGTATGTGGCTATAATATAAACGAATAAGGATAATATTACAATTATTTATTTAATAGGTGTTGGTTTCGCCCGCGACTAAATTCTTGTCGTCACTCGAATTTGTCTGGGCACCGCCTCACCAAATTTTCGGCTGAAAATTTAAGGTTCCGGCGTTCTCGTCCCACCCACAAGTCAAACAATTGACTTGCTCCCGGGCACAATAAAAAAACGGCTTTTACCGTTTTTTTATTGTGCCCGGGGTGGGACTCGAACCCGCAAGGCCTTACGACCAAGAGATTTTAAGTCTCTCGTACTCCCGCGCATTTGGTGGGCCAGGTGGGACTCGAACCCACAAGGCCTTACGACCAAGAGATTTTAAGTCTCTCGTGTATACCATTCCACCACTGGCCCATCAAATACGAAGGGGTAAATATACCCGTTCACTTTATATTTTACAATGTTCTCTGCTGACCATCCTTTACCCTGTAGTATCCAACTATTTTAGGAGGATTACTTTGGAGCACCACCCGGGATTTTAAAAACTACTTGATTTAATTTACGCTGAAATATTTAATTTGGCAATAAAATATTTCAAGGAGGCACGGGGGAGAATCGAACTCCCGAATAAAGGTTTTGCAGACCCTTGCCTTACCACTTGGCTACCGTGCCTTGGAATTTAATTTTTTATGTTCTAATTTAGTGGAAGTATTTTTTTGGGCTAATTTTAAATCATCAACTCGTTTAACCTCATCCACTAATCGTCGTCCTTTCTCGATCAAGTCTAACTCAACATCGAGTAAAGGTAAATTGTAGATTCGGCTATTGTCACGAATAAAAGTTCGCAAGTCACCACGATGAAAGCGAGCGAAACGTAGTGCTTCAGCCTCATATTTTTCCGGTAAGACACTCAATAACACGGTCACTTTTTTCCCGTCATGACTCGGCAAACAATTAGTAACCGTTAAAAGTGATTTACCGTTACTATTTTGTTGAAAGAAACGAGCTGATAAATCACGAATCAGAGCTAAAGTTTTTTGTTGATGCAAGTTCATTTATTTAGAAATCAATTCAAAGACTTCAATAATATCTCCGGGCATTAATTCAAATTTAGAATCTATTTCGGCTCCAAATTGAGTATTCTCTAAAGCTTCTGCCACTTTTATTTTTTGTTGCTGCAGATCAATGATTCGTCCGCGACCCAGTTCGGTTTCTCGACGCCAGATTTTGACTTGTTTATTTTTGCTAATTCGGCCGAGTATGACATTAGCTCCAATGACTTGTTTATCTTTTCGGCGACTAAAAGTTTTAAGAATTTTAGCTTTACCGACGGTCTCCTCAATCATGATTTTAGGTGCCCGCAGTTCTAACTCGGCTTCTAACCATTCGGTTAATTTGTAAATAATGTCACTGGTTTCGATTCTGACCTTATATTTTTCCGCTTGATCGATAGCTCCACGTTCCACTTTGACTTTAAACCCAAGGACAATTCCAGTTTCGGTGCCAGCTAAAGCATTGACATCATTTTCGCTGATGGAACCGATACCCGTGGCCACAATTTTTAAACCTAATTGCTCATGGCTGATTTTAGTCACCTCTTTCTTTAAGGCTTCGAGAGTACCAGCCATATCAGCTTTAAGGACGAGCGGAACAATAATCGTGTCAGTTTTTAGATTTAAGTTTTCTGATTGAGTATTGTCTTTAGTAGCCACAAAACAATCAGCGCTGGCATCAGCATTCTTTTTATTAGGACAGGCTGTAAATTCGGCTCCGACTCGTGGTAAAGTATTAAAACCATAAACTTTAACCGGCGAAGAAAAACTAAAAGCTTTTTCTGTTTGGCCGAGAAAATTTTCTAGTTTTTTAATTCGTATCGCTTGACCGTCAACAATGACATAATCACCAGTATTTAGAGTGCCATCTTTGATTAGGAGGGTAGCGCTAATACCAACTTGTTTATCTAAACTTGTTTCTAGGACAAAACCTTTGGCATCAGAATTAGGATTACCTTTTAGTTCCTCTAGTTCGGCTACTAGAAGCATCATAGTTAAAAGTTCATCAACGCCCTGACCAGTCTTGGCTGAAATAGCCACCCAAGGGATATTGCCACCGTAACCTTCTAAGAGAATTTCTTTTTCAGCTAAACTTTGTTTGACCATTTCGACGTTAGCATTAGTTTTGTCGATTTTATTGATAGCGACAATAAAAGGTCGGCCAGCGGTTTTAATTGCCGAATAAGCTTCTAGTGTTTGAGCTTTGACACCTTCTTCTGCCGACACAATCAAGACAGCGATATCACAAATTAAAGCGCCTCGTTCGCGCATGGTCTCAAAAGCGGCGTGCCCTGGGGTATCGAGAAAAGTAATTTTTTTAGCTTGACCATGAGCATCTTTGTGGATGACTTCATAGGCACTGGTATGTTGAGTAATACCACCAGCTTCAGAATCAACAACATTAGTTTGACGAATGAAATCTAGTAATTTTGATTTACCATGGTCAATATGCCCCATTATGGCAATAATCGGCGGTCGTTCGTTCTGTTCAATTTTAACTGTTTTTGGCTTGGTCATATTTAAAATTAGCCCTGAAAAAGGGCTTTTTAATTGAGCCCTTTAGTCATCCTAGTCTTTTTTAGCTCTTTTGACCAGTCGTGGCCCCTAAGATTGATTCATTTTCTTCGTCAGACAATTCAAAATCAGATTTACCGGAGATGAGTGGTTTAGCATAAACCGTTACCTTATCACGAGAATAAAGACTGGAAAAGACGACTCCGTTTCCATAATCGTCAAGAAAACAAGTCGAAAAACTTTGGTTACCGCCATGATCTCGAAAAGGATTGAAGCGAACAGTATAGACTTTTTGAATGGCTTTTTTCAAACGCTCATCCATTTGAGTCGAAAAATTAGCCAGCTCGTGATGTTTAGTGGTCAGCTCATCTAGACTTTTTCCCATATCAATCATTACCCCTTCTAAATCGACGGCTCGTTTTCCACGCAAGAGTTTTTTTAGACGCCACTCCAGATGAATAATCCAAGCTAATAAAATTAAAATTAAGCCTCCTAAAATAGAACTAATAATTAATGGATTGGAGATTATCATATGTCTTTAATTATAACTGGATTGTTTCAATTTAGCAAAAATTTATGCTAAGATCGAGCCAATGTTTAAGCACCGATTGATTTATTTAGACACGGCTAGCGCCACAGCTCTTGACCCTCGAGTTTATTCAGCGATGAAGCCTTATTGGAGTCGTTATTTTGCTAATCCGGCTAGTCTTCATCAGGCTGGTCTAGTGTCAGCTCAAGCTTTGGCCACTGCTCGTCAGACCGTCGCTGATTATTTAGTCGTTCGATCCGATGAAATCTTTTTTACTAGCGGGGGAACCGAGAGTCTTAATGGAGCGATTTTAGGTTTGGCCAAAACTTTTTCCACCCCTCGACATTTAGTGATTAGTGCTTTGGAACATGAAGCTGTTTTAGCTCCTTGTCGTCTCTTAGAACAACAAGGTTGGAAATTAACAATTATCCCAACTGATTCGACTGGTTTAATTTCCGCTAAAACTGTAGCGATGGCTCTAACCCCCGAGACTGTTTTAGTCGCGATCACTGCGGTTAATAACGAAATTGGAACAATTCAAAATCTACCCGAAATCGCTAAAGTTATTCGTCAATTTAGAGTAAAAAACCAATCTAGTTATCCTTATTTTTTGACTGATGCCTGCCAGGCTCCTCGCGCTCTAGAACTAAAGGTGCCTCAATTGGGAGTTGATTTTTTAGTTCTCAATGGTTCTAAAATTTATGGTCCCAAAGGAGTGGGGGCTTTGTTTGTTCGTCGCGGAATAAAAATTGAGCCTCTACTTTTGGGCGGAGGACAAGAAAAAGGTTTACGATCCGGCACTTCTAATTTACCGGGTATTATTGGTCTAGCTAAAGCTTTACAAATTTGTCAGCAAGAGCGAGAAAAAGAAACAAAAAAATTAGCCAGCTTGCGTGATTATTTTTTAACAGAATTAAAACGCCAAATTCCTGATTTACTAGTTAATGGCGATTTAGTTTCTCGTCTACCCTCTAATCTTAATATTTCTTTAGCCGGTTTTTTGGGTGAACAGCTAGTGATCGAATTATCAGCCAAGGGAATTGCTTGCTCGGCTGGGAGTGCTTGTTCAGCTTTAACTGACAAAGGTCCTTCAGGAACACTTTTGGCTTTAGGTTTGAAACCAGAATTAGCTAATAGCGCTTTGCGATTTTCTTTAGATCGAAAAACGACTAAAGCTGATTTAAAGTTTACTGTAAAAACTTTAGTTAAAATTATTACCAAATATCGTCAGAGTGAATTTAATTTTCCACTGGTGGTATAATTTTTAATTAGCTTAAAATTGTGCTATAATTTTAATATCTATGTATAAATTAAATCCACTTAATTATGGTTACGCTGATTTAGAGCCTTATTTTGATGAAGCCACGATGAAGCTTCATCATGATAAACACCATCAGTCATATCTTGATAAATTAAATCTAGCTTTAACTAACTCGCCTGATTTAGCGGCTCAGCCCATTGAAGATTTATTAACTAATTTGGCTACTTTGCCGGAAGAATTAAAATCAGCGGTTCGAAATTCTGGTGGTGGTTATGCTAATCATAATTTATTTTTTAATTTGATTGGTCCACATTCAGATCAAACTGAAGCGACTGGAGATTTAGCTGAAGCGATAAAACTCAAGTTTTCGTCTTTTGAGCAATTTAAAAAAGATTTTACTGAAAAAGCTTTATCGGTTTTTGGTTCTGGTTGGGTTTGGCTGACCTTAGATCAATCTGGTCTGCAGATAGTTACTACCGCTAATCAAGATTCACCCTTATCTTTAGGTCTCCAACCAATCTTAGCTTGCGATGTTTGGGAACATGCTTATTATTTAAAATACCAAAATCGTCGAGTAGAATTTATCGATGCTTTTTTCCAAGTTGTCGATTGGCCAGCGGTCGCTAAACATTACGATACAATTAAAAATAATTTAAAAGTTTAAACATTTTTATGCAATTAGAAGATTTAAATCATAGTCAATTAGTTCTCTTAGCCATTTTGGCCTCTTTTATCACTTCGATTGCCACTGGAATTTTAACGGTGTCGCTTTTAGTTAATCCTGATCAGAATCCTAGCCAAGTCATCAACCGAGTGGTGGAAAGAACCGTCGAAAAGATCGTCCCTCAATTAGTGGTTCAAACAGTCACTAAAGAAGTACCGGTGCCAAATACCGATGGTGAAAAAATTGTTAAGACAATTAATTTTTCTTCACCTGCGGTGGTTAAATTATATTTGAACTCTGTAGACGGTACTAGTTTAGCTCTTAACTCTGGTTTAATTTTAGCCGATCAGAAATTATTTTTAACTAGTTCTAGTGGCTTAAAAGATAATCTAAGTTATTTTCTAAAAACTGATGCTGATAAAAAAATAACTTTAACTTGGGCTTTAATTGATAAAGACAAGAGCATAGCTATTTTCCGGATTAATGATGATTCAAATAATTTAGCTAAAATTCCGGTAATTACTTTTAGTAAATCTAATACCACTGGTCAAACAGTCGTCGGTCTTGGAGCTTCAGAGAGTGCTGACAATAATCCTTTATCAGTGGGAATTCTTTTGAATTCAGAAAATGCTTCTAGTACTCCTAATACTTTACTGCGAACTAATTCCGCTAATTCTGATACTCTCGGTGGTCCAGTCTTAAATACTGCTAATCAATTAGTCGGTCTAGTCGTTAAACCCGGATTTGTTTTACCCGCTTCTAGTCTACTTAATTTGATTGACAGCTTAAAGTAGTTATCTTATCATAAAAAATCTATGCCTCCATTTCAAAACTTTACTTCTAAAGCTCGTGAGGCCATTCGCCGGGCTCACGAATTAGCCATCGAACGGGGCCAAAATCAGGTCAATCCGGTTCATTTACTGTCGGCGCTTTTATTGCAGGAAGAAAGTCTGGTTATTTCGCTTCTCGAGCGCCTAGGCGTTGATTCGATGATGCTGACCGATCACTTGCTCGATTCGATCGAAGAAGCTGGTGGTGGGCAAGTGGCGGCCCCTTCTTATCAAATTTACATTACTCCTGAATTGGTAAAAATCTTTGATACTTCGGCTAAATTAGCCCACACTTTGGGTGATGAATTTGTCTCAGTTGAACATTTGTTTTTAGCTTTACTGGATACTCCATCTCCGGCTCGCGAAACTCTAATTCGCTTTAAAGTTAATCGTGATAGTGTTTTACGAGTTTTAGAAGAATTAAAAACCATGGATTTGGGAAATCCTGATGGTCCACGTAAAAATCGTTCGATTGAAAAATATACTAAAAATTTAACTGATTTGGCTCGCAAAGATAAACTTGATCCGGTCATTGGTCGGGATGAAGAGATCAGACGTTTGATGGAAATTCTATCTCGTCGCACTAAAAATAACCCAGTTTTAATTGGTGAAGCGGGGACAGGTAAGACCGCCATCGCCGAAGGTCTAGCTATTCGGATTGCCAAAAATGATGTTCCAGAATCTCTGCGCGATAAAGAATTAGTTTCGCTTGATTTAGGTTCACTTTTGGCTGGGACAAAATATCGAGGTGAATTTGAAGAACGTTTGAAAAATATAATGAAGGAAATCGAAAAATCTGAAGGTCAAATTATTTTATTTATTGATGAAATTCATACTTTAGTTGGAGCCGGAGCGGCAGAAGGTTCGATTGATGCTTCTAATATGCTCAAACCCGCTCTATCTCGGGGTGATTTACGAGCGATTGGAGCTACTACAATTAAGGAGTATCAAAAATATATTGAAAAAGATCAAGCTTTAACTAGACGTTTTCAACCAATTTTAGTGGAAGAACCATCAATTGAAGATGCGGTGGCTATTTTGCGGGGCTTAAAAGATCGTTATGAACTTCATCACGGAGTTCATATTACTGATGATGCGATTATTACAGCGGTTAATTTATCTAGCCGTTATATCAGTGATCGTTTTCTACCGGATAAGGCAATTGATTTGGTTGATGAAGCGGCTTCGGCTTTACGTTTACAGTTAGAAAACAAACCAATTGCTTTAGAAGCGGGGGAACGGAAGATTATGCGTTTGGAAATTGAAAAAGAAGCGCTTAAAAAAGAATTGGAACTAAAAGATTCAAAAGAAACTAAAACTCGCATTAAAGAAATTGATCAAAATATTGGTGAATTAAAAGAGACGACTAATGAATTAGAATTGAAATGGAAAAATGAAAAAGATGTTATTAGTGAGATTCGCGAAACAAAGAAAACTCTGGAACAATTACGTTTAGAAGCTGGCCAAGCCGAATTAAAAGCCGATTTAGCTAAAGCGGCCGAAATTCGTTATGGTCGCTTACCAGAAGTACAAAAAATTCTTAAATCTAAAGAACAAAAATTGAAACGACTTCAGACTGGGCGAAAAATTCTTAAAGAAGAAGTGACGGAGACTGATATTGCTCGAGTGGTGGCTCGTTGGACGGGGATTCCGGTGGAAAAAATGTTAGAAGAAGAAGTTGAGAAGTTACAGAAAATGTCCGAGATGATTAATCGCCGAGTCCGTGGTCAAAATGAAGCGGTGACTAAAATTATTGAAGCGGTTAAACGTTCTCGAGCGGGAATTGCTGATCCTGATCGCCCGATTGGTTCTTTTATGTTTCTCGGTCCTTCAGGGGTGGGTAAGACTGAGTTAGCTCGATCTTTAGCTCAGTTTCTTTTTAATGATGAAAAATCTTTGATTCGAGTGGATATGTCTGAATATATGGAAAAACACTCGGTATCTAAGTTGATTGGTTCGCCACCAGGCTATGTGGGGTATGAAGAAGGAGGATCACTGACTGAGACTATTCGTCACCGACCTTATTCAGTTTTATTATTTGATGAAATTGAAAAAGCTCATCCAGAAGTTTTTAATATTCTGTTGCAAGTCTTGGATAATGGCCGACTGACTGATTCTAAGGGACGAGTGGTTAATTTCAAAAATACCATTATTATTTTGACCTCTAACATTGGTAGTAATTTTATTAGTAATTATCAAAAAATTGGGTTTACTAATGGTGATCAAAATACCTACGAAGATACTAAAGTTAAAATCACTGAGAGTTTGAAAAATCACTTCCGACCCGAATTTCTAAATCGTTTAGATGAAATTATTATTTTCAATCCTTTATCAGAAGAATCGATTCGAGAAATTGTGGAACTTCAATTAGCGATTGTCCGAGAACGATTGTCAAGTAAAGGGATTAACTTAGAAATTAATTCGGAAGTTTTAGCTTATCTAGCCAAGGCTGGTTATGATCCAGAGTATGGGGCCCGACCGTTGAAACGAGTGATCCAATCTAAAATTCTCAATCCCGTGGCCGAATTTATTATTGCTCGCCGAGTGGAAAATGGAGGGACTGTTTCTGTCACTATCAAAAATGATTTACCGGTGATTGAATTAAAGAAAGTCAATTCCAGCCGATCTAGTCGAGTGGCTAGTCGTTCTTCTAAAATTAAGGCTTAGGTAAAATTTAAGTTAGTCTTTAATATGAGTCAAAAGACTAAATGTCATAGGAACTTTTTCGTTGACATATGTTTTTGTTGAGTCTATAATTTAAAAATGGCTAAGTTAGGATCAGATAATTTAAACTTAATTAAAAAATTATATTATCAAGACTGTCATAGTGTCCGACAGATTGCTTTAGTTTTAGGTGTTTCTCTGGATGTCGTCTATCATTTCATGCGACAACATCAACTTAAAAGAAGAACAACGATTGAGAGTAATAAATTAATTTATGATCGAAAGCCGGCAACTTATGTTTTAAAAAGTCATTTAAGTAAATCAGAAGAAAAATTAAAAAATATTGGTATTACTTTATATTGGGGTGAAGGTTTTAAAGCTAGTACTGCTAATTTAGTTGATCTAGCTAATTCGGATGTTCAAATGGTTAAAGTGTTTTTACGTTTTTTACGAGAAATTTGCGGAATTAAAGAAGACCGTTTACGAATTTATTTGTATTGCTATGCTAATCAAAAACCACTTGATTTAATCAAATTTTGGAGTAAAATATGTCAAGTTAGTCTTCGACAATTTTCACAACCTTATATTCGTCAAGATTATCAAGAGGGTAAAAAATCTAAAATGCCCCATGGTATGATTCATATCCGTTATGGGGATAAAAAATTATTGAAGCAGATTTTGACTTGGATCGAGGATTACAAAAAAGAATTTGCGTAGGTACTCAAGCGGTCAACGAGGGCAGTCTGTAAAACTGCTGGCTTCGGTCTACGGAGGTTCGAATCCTCCCCTACGCACAATCTACAAACCCTGAAGGGCTATCGATTGAATGTGTTTATAATCTGTTTTCTCTAAGTGGTCACTTAGTTTCCAATTTGCCTCTTTAACCTTAATCTGCTATAGTTTAATGGCTTATTTTAAATTTATGTCCCAAGATCAATTAATTAAATTATCCTGTAAGACTTGCAAACGAGTCAATTACTGGAGCCGGAAAAACCGGAAGACTGTTGAGCGAAAGATTGAACTCAAAAAGTTTTGTAAATGGTGTAAAAAATCTACCCCTCATATTGAGACCAAGAAATAACCCTTTAAATAGGGTTTTTCTTTTAGTCGGTTTTTGTGCTATATTAGCCAAAACAGAGTTTTTATCTGTCTTTTTGTCAATTTGTTAATTTAGTTCTAAATTTTTAATTTTAGATTTTTAGGGCTAAATCTGTCCAAATAAGACAGATCGCCCGAACATTTTTTAACAAA
>Ga0210019_1004486_pt1 | contig 12108 bp, 5 predicted proteins | sample CryGeyCG2114_020_2_FD_183969 | JGI IMG/M metagenome (GOLD analysis project Ga0210019, IMG submission 183969) | Groundwater microbial communities from aquifer - Crystal Geyser CG11_big_fil_rev_8/21/14_0.20 (SPAdes) (version 2) | ecosystem: Environmental > Aquatic > Deep subsurface > Groundwater ...
CGTTGAAGAATATTACTGGGGACGCGGACTCTTTGGTGGGTCAGAGCAGGTGGTTGGTTTTGTGCAACGAGGAGTCCTCTGTCCGGACGGTTGTCAAAATGGTGCATGCATCAAAGGTCCGGCATGTACGCAATGCATACAAAATCAGTGTGTACCGGGAGAGGCTTCTCAATGTGCCCCGGTGTGCGGCGACGGTATTCTTGTCGGAAACGAGGAATGCGAACCGGAGTTGGAGGAGTTGGATCCGAAGTGTGCTCTCAACGAAACATGTTACAGCACATGTCAGTGTGGCACGGGAATTACTTTGCAATCATCAAGCTCTTCTTCGCACTCTTCTTTGCAGTCTGTCTCTTCGGTGTCATCCGTACAGATTTCTTCACAAGTATCCACTCAGGTCTCGTCACAAACATCATCCGTCACTGTGCAGTCATCTGCAGCGCAATCATCCTCTTTCGTGATCACTCTCCTTCTTGAATGTTCTGATCAGCTGGATAACGACAATGACGGTTCAATCGATGGACTGGATCCCGGATGTCATACCGATGGAAATGTGGAAAATTCGTTCTCCTATGATCCAAATGACAATGATGAACGGGATGCGCAAATGGTTAGCTCTCGTTCGATAGTTTCGCAAGCGTCATCCCGGGCAGAAGTTGTTTCCAATATTTCCAGTTTCCATGCAGCACCGTTGCCTCCTGCCCCTTTCCCTTCTCCTTCCCCTTCTCCTTCCCCTTCCCCTTCCCCTTCCCCTTCCTCTTTTCCCTCTCCCTCTGCGGTGCCATTCTGCGGCGATGGCATTGTACAGCTGGATCGTGGTGAACAGTGTGAGCTGGCGCTACACAGCGCCTCAAGTCCACTGGAGTGTATTCAGTGTCAATTGTTTGCTTCTCTTGAAGAAGCACGACTGCAACTTGCGGGTCAGCCACTACAGCGATGGCAACAACTTCCCACCCAAGCACTGCCAGCACAACGGTTCCTGTTTGGGCAAGAAGGTGTACCACAATCATTTCGTGTGGATCCCAGTCATCCGGCATATATTCCGCCAGCGGTCCAGTCTGCACTTGTGGCACAGACGATGCAGGGAGGAAGTACAGAACCGTTCTTGAGCGGTGGAGTGCCAGAAAGTTTCGTACTAGCACAGCAAGGAGGTGATGTACGGACAGTTGTCGTTGGTTTCAATTCCAAAGGTCAGCCAATATATCAACAGCAAGCAGTGCATGCGGCAGCGCCACGCTCGCAACCGGCAACCGGCCCCGCCGCTCTCGCTATCATTGCCACCGGCGCGGCGGCGGGATGGGGCTGGGTGCGAAGAAGGAGGGGATGACACAATTATTCGTCCACTGACAACCTTACGTAGTTCACCACCCTTGCATTACCAAGAAGATCCTGCACTTTTTTACCGGGATCTTTCGCGAAAGGTTGCGTCAGCAACGCATGTTCCTCTTTGAATTTCTTCGCTTTTCCTTGAATGATATTGCCGATGATATTCTCCGGCTTTCCTTCTTTTTTCAGTTGCTCCATCCATATCTCCTTCTCCTTTTCAAGCATATCGGTCGGGGCATCGTCCGGTGAAACATACTGCGGGTTCATTGCGGCAGCGTGCATGGCAAGGTCGCGTGCGAGCTCCTGCGTACCGCCGTCGAGTCCGATGAGCACACCGATTTTACCGTTCGTGTGAATGTAGAGTCCGACGGCGGGTGCTTCAACCATATGTGCTTCAAGCAGAGAGATATTTTCACCGAGCTTGTTGACGAGTGCGGGGATTTGTTCATCAGCTTCGACTTTTGCTTTCTCTTCTCCTTTATGCAGCCGGAGATCGACGAGCTTCTGTCCTGCGCTCTTAAAGTCTTCTTCCTTTGCCACGAAGTCCGTTTCACAACCGAGGAGGAGAATGGCCGCTTTATTTCCATCCTGTGCGCCGAAGATCAGTCCTTGCGATTGTGCGCGCCCGGCTTTCTTGGCGGCTTGTGCAATACCGCGTTTTTTCAGAATCTCGATTGCCTTTTCCTCGTCACCACCTGCTTCTTCAAGAGCTTCCTTGCAGGCGAGCATGGAGACTCCTGTGCGGGAACGGAGGGAGGCAACGGCTGAAGCGGAGATGGACATAGTAGGTAGTAGGTAGTAAGTGCGGCCCACGTGAAGTTACGAACTGGAGACGAGAGTTTCCTCTTCCTCGGGAGTTTCTGCTTTTTTCTTTGTCTTTCCGCCAAGCAGGTGTTCTTCAACGGTGTTGAGAATAATTTCAATCGATTTCACGGCGTCATCGTTTGCAGGAACGAAGTTCGTAAAATCATCAGGGTTCGCGTTGCTGTCACAGATGCCGTATACAGGAATCTTCAGTGTCAGTGCTTCGCGCACCGCCACATTGTTATGGACGGCATCCACCACGAAGATCGCATCCGGAGTACTCGTCATATGCGCAACGCCGGAAAGCGCAATATCGAGTTTGGCGAGTTTTTTACGGAGCATCGTCTGCTCTTTCTTTGTGTATTTTGTGATGTCGCCTGATTTGAAAGATTCCTGCAGATCCTTGTAGACTTTGAGGCGTTTCTTAATCGTATTCCAATTGGTCATGAGTCCGGGAATCCATTTTGAGGTCACGATTGGCTGATTGAGGTGTTTCCCGATGGATTCTACTGCGGTGATACTCTGTTGTTTTGTCGAAACGAAGAGGATGACCTTTCCGGCGTCGTAAAGTTCTTGTAATTCTGCACAGACTTCTTTCAGTTTTGCATGGGTTTGAGTGAGATCAAAAATGTGAATCCCCTTCTGAATGGCATAGAGGTAGGGAGCCATTTTCGGGTTCCACTTGTGTTTTGCGTGGCCGAAGTGGCACGCAGATTTGATTAAATCTTTTTCGGTTGGAAACGGCATAAACATGGGGGAATCCTTAGAACTGCTTTCTTAGCGTCATCTCGCCTAGTGTGGCAGGCCCCGGCAAGCCGGGGAGGATCCACAGCGATCGGCTGGAAAGGAATGTGTGGAGTCTAGAGCCAAAAAAAACGTCATGCAAGGGAAATATCTCGTAATTTCTCGATAGGGAGCCTCTCCTGCTGCAGTGTATCCCTGTCGCGCACGGTCACCGTATTTTTCTCTCCTTGTTCACTATCTTCTCCTATGGTGCCGAAGTCGATGGTGATACATTTCGGGGTACCAATTTCATCCTGTCGGCGGTAGCGTTTGCCGATCGATCCTGTCATATCAAAATCGAGGCGGAGGTTCGTCTGATCATTGAGAAGATTGTAGATTTCCTGTGCTTTGGCGATGAGGGGTTCCTTTTTACTGAGAGGAAGGATTGCGGCTTGCACAGGGGCTATACGTGAATTGAATTTCATAACTGTGCGCGTGTCTTCTCCTTCGAGTGTTTCTTCGTTGTATGCTTCCAGCAGCGTCATGAGTGTGAGGCGGGAAAGACCGAAGGTGGGTTCGATGACGTGGGGTATGAATTTTTCTCCCGTATCAGGGTTTGTGTACTGCAGATCTTCACCACTCTGTTCCATGTGGTTTTTGAGATCAAAGTCGGTGCGGTACGCAAGACCGAAGAGTTCTTTCCATCCGAATGGCGTCTGATATTCCACGTCGACCGTTTTCTTGGAATAGTGAGAGAGTTCATCCTGCGTGTGCTCACGGATGCGCAGCCGTTCATTGGCGAATCCCATCTCTTTCAGCCACGCTTGCTGTTCGTTCTGCCAATACGTAAACATCTCTTCCCAGTTGTTCTTTTCAATGAAGTATTCAAATTCCATTAGGTCAAATTCCAGTGTGCGGAAAGTGAAGTTTCCCGGAGTGATTTCGTTGCGGAACGCTTTTCCGACGGAGGCGACACCAAATGGAAGACGCTTGCGCATCGTATTCAGGACGTTCTTGAAGTTCACGAACATCGCTTGAGCAATTTCGCCGCGGAGGTATATCGATCGGTGGTCACCTTCTTCCAGTGCGCCGAGTTGTGTCTGAAAGAGGAGGTTGAAGGTGCGTGCGTTCGTGAATGTCCCTTTGTTTCCGCATGTGGGACAACCGAGATTCATATTCTGAATGATCTTGGTCAGTTCCTGCGGACTTTTGCCATCCGCTTTCATGTCAGGATCCGCATCTTCAATCAGGTGATCCGCACGGTGACGTGCTTTGCATTCTTTACAGTCTACCAGTGCATCGTTGAAATTGGCCACGTGACCGCTCGCCTCCCAGACCTTGGGATTCATGAAAATTGCCGCATCCACGCCGACCATATCCTGACGTTTTGTGACAAACCGTTCCCACCACCACTGCTGTATGGCATTCTTTAGTTCCACTCCCAACGGTCCGTAATCCCAACTGTTTGCCAATCCTCCGTAGATCTCCGATCCTGGAAAGATGAACCCGCGGCGTTTACACAATGATACGATTTGATCTAATGAGGAGGCTGGCATGGGAAAAATAGTAGCGGTAGAGCTATGCACAATGCAAAATTACGATTGAAACAAGTGTAAATTTGCTTTCGCAAATGGTGGTAGTTTCCCTGGCAGCGTTGCTCCACAAATTGGTCAAGGAGGAATGTTTACGCCAGTCACACAACCGGAAACCGGTCCGGTCGCGATCATGGTCATTGCCGCAGGTGCCGCAGGGGGACTTGCTTGGGTGCGACGGCGCGGGAAGTAACACAAGAACTTACTAACTCAATAACGTAATTGCTCAAACGGCAAGGAATTTTTGCGTTTTCTCCTGATAGCATGAATCCCATAGTGCAGTTAAATAAGAGAACACTGCTGGCAGGAAGTGTCGTGCTTGCGGCAAGTATTCTTGTGCTGCAGTCGCAGAGCAATTTTTTGTTTGCACAGTCTAATCCTTGTCTTTCCCCGGATGGATTCTCCTGTCCGCAGGGAGGAGTGCTCAGTGGTGGAGGCGCATACTGTGACGATGATGGGATGTATCCGCTCAATAGACCGGATTGTCTTGATATGAATGGTAAAAAAGGAAAATGTAGTGCTGGTTATTGTTCGGAAGGGGGTGGAGGGAGCGGCACATGTGGCAATGGGGTAGTGGAAGGGGATGAAGAGTGCGATGGGCCACCAAGATCTTGTGCAGATCCTTTGGCGTATCCCGCATACTGGTGCAGAGGTCCTGAGGATAGCGAGTTTCCATGCAAGTGCATTATGCCTTGGTGTGGCGATGGCATCGTCCAGCAGGAAGGTGCCGACGGCGATTTTGGTACTTCCGATGATGAAGAGTGCGACGACGGAAACACGACCAACGGTGATGGGTGTTCAGCGAGTTGTCGATATGAGATCTGTGGGAATGGTAAATGTGATTCGGGAGAGGATGCGGGAAACTGCCCACAAGATTGTGATGCAACCGGAGCGTGTAGTAATGGAAGCGTGGAGTCTGGGGAAGAATGCGATGATGGAAACATCACGAACAGTGATGGTTGCAGCGCGGATTGCGAATGGGAGTATCGTTGTTGCAGTGCGTCTCATCAGTGTTACGAAGGTGAAGCCGGCGTAGGGTGCGAAGGGTCCATCTATACCACCATGGCTTCCTGCGAAAATGCATGCGGGGGAGGGGGCGACTGTCCGGCTGCAAGTGGTTGTACGGCAGGGGAGTGGTGTCCGTATGCCAAATCCGGATACTGGACATTCGAAAATGGTTCAGTGGTTGAGAGTAACGTGAAGGATGTCACGTGCCGAGAGTGGGAAGGGGAACTGAAAGGGGCAACTGTCTCCGATGGCGTTCTAACATTGGATGGTAATCGTCAACATATGCTGATTCCGGCATTTTGCCCTACGGAAGGATCCTTCACCTGGGCCGCATGGGTAAAGTTTCAGCCGCCGTCGGGAATCTGGAGTTGGTTGACTATTTTTGAGTGCGTACTGCGGCCGAATGGCGATGACGATCCGTGGATTGGCGTTCGAAACAGTAATGGTCAGTACATTTTGGGACTCTACAACTCTCTGTGGTATGACAGCCGTCCTCTGCAGCCGGGTGAAGAGGTGCACATTGCCTACGTGTGGGATGAAGCAACCCAGACGAGCACTCTGTATATTGACGGTGCTCCCAAGAGTTCTACTTCCACTGCCGTTCCTTCCCTAGGTGGGGGAACGCTGGGTGTGGGCTTCAATCCCACAGGGTCGGATTGTTGTGATAACTCATGGGAGTCGCAGATTGACGATGTGCTCATTCTCGATGCCGCGCTGGGGTCGGCTGATGTACAAAAAGTTTCTTTACCAAATAATCGTGGGAATGCGTTAAACATCCCTGCTGTCCAAAATATCATCGGCACGTGTCCTGCCGGGAAGGCGGACCTGGCATGCTGCAAAGAATGTTATTGTGGCAACGACGCAATCGATGCAGGAGAAGAGTGTGATGACGGAAACACGACAGATGGAGATGGGTGTAGCAGTATCTGCGGACTCGAAGATCAGGGAGGGAACGAGTGTTTCTGTACAAGTAGCTCCTGTCCGGCTCAGTGTTCTGCTTCTTGTACACAGCCATGCACAACAGTATGTGGCGTCAGTTGTACACAGGGCACCTGTGGAAACAACCAAGTGGAGACGGGAGAACAGTGTGATGACGGAAATACGAGTAATACGGATGCTTGTATTCATGATTGTAAACATGCCCGGTGTGGGGATGGATTTGTAAGAGCAGGTGTTGAACAGTGCGATGATGGCAATCTTGTCAACGGGGACGGATGCAATGATAAGTGTCAGAATGAAGGAGGCGGTGGTATTGGTGGAGGAACCGATATCTGTGGTGACGGTCTTGTCACAGGCAGTGAACGCTGCGATCCCAAGGCATCTCCGAACTATTGTCCTCTCGGATCATCCTGCGATACCACTCTCTGTCAGTGCCGACGCACGGGTGATGGCATACTGCCGCTCACATGCCCGAACGGCACCTGCAATGGCCCGACGGAAACGTGTACGAACTGTCCCTGGGATTGCGGTCCGTGCGGAAGTAGTGGAGAGATTTGTGGTGATGGAATTCGCTACGCACCCCTGGAAGAGTGTGACGATGGAAATCAAGGTAATACGGATGCATGCATTTATAACTGCCGCAACGCTCGATGCGGTGACAAATTTATACGAGCAGGAGTGGAACAGTGTGATGATGGCAATACGACGAATGGAGATGGGTGTAGTGCAACTTGCCAGAATGAAGGAGGCCAGAACTCCCACCTCACCTGTCAGGACAACCGCTGCGTCTCTGTTCCCGGAGCGGGACAGGATACCTGTTCTCCCGCAGGCGTGACGTGTGATCTTGGAAACCCCTCCCATCTAGAATGTGTGAGTAACACCTGTACGAAAGTCGATGGTCTGGGACCGGATACCTGCCACAATATCGGCGGCGCCTGCGACGTCAACAACCCTAAACACCTCGAATGCCGCAACAACACCTGCACGGAAGTGAATGGCGCAGGTGCCAACCAGTGCTCACCTGTCGGTGGTGCCTGCAACCTCATACAAGACAGCTATCTCGAGTGTCGCAACAACACCTGCACGCTCGTCTGGGGCATCGGACACAGTAACTGTCAGCAGCAAGGAGAGGACTGTGACCCCGACGATCCCACACACCTTGAGTGTCGCAACAACACCTGCACCGTCATCCAGGGCGCCGGTCAGAGTACCTGTTTCAAGCCTGGTGTGATGTGCGGTACCCAGAACTCCCACCTCACCTGTCAGAGCAACCGCTGCGTCTCTGTTCCCGGAGCGGGACAGAATACCTGTTCTCCCGCAGGCGTGACGTGTGATCTTGGAAACCCCTCCCATCTAGAATGTGTGAGTAACACCTGTACGAAAGTCGATGGTCTGGGACCGGATACCTGCCACAATATCGGCGGCGCCTGCGACGTCAACAACCCTAAACACCTCGAATGCCGCAACAACACCTGCACGGAAGTGAATGGCGCAGGTGCCAACCAGTGCTCACCTGTCGGTGGTGCCTGCAACCTCATACAAGACAGCTATCTCGAGTGTCGCAACAACACCTGCACGCTCGTCTGGGGCATCGGACACAGTAACTGTCAGCAGCAAGGAGAGGACTGTGACCCCGACGATCCCACACACCTTGAGTGTCGCAACAACACCTGCACCGTCATCCAGGGCGCCGGTCAGAGTACCTGTTTCAAGCCTGGTGTGATGTGCGAACAAAAAACTCTTTGCGGTAACGGGAAGAAGGAAGGAAATGAACAATGTGAAAACGACAGCCATTGTCCGAGCAACCAGGTTTGTCAAAGTGACTGTACCTGTATCGACGTATCAAGTTGCGATACGTTGCTTACAAAAGAAAAAGACCCCCGATGTTACTGTTGCAGTTCAGAAAAAGTCTGGAGTGGGCCTTCGGGAACGTCTGTCGCCAAACAGTGTGTAGAGAATAAAGGAACCATCTTCTTCAATGCGGGTGCAAAAGTTCTTTGTAAAAAAGATAATGATAAGGAAAAGCAGCCTGTTTGTGGCGATGGAAATCAAGATCCGGGTGAACAGTGCGGCGAACCGGGCCTGGTATGCCCGAATCGTGGAGACGAATGCAATAAGAATTGCCAATGCGTGAATGTGGGCATCTGCGATCAACCCAATGTCACGTGCTACTGCTGTACAAAGGGATTTTGTTGGGAAGACGGTCCGAATGCATGTCAGTTGGCTCCTGCAGGGCAACATTGCCGCAAGAAGCAGGGGCAAGGAATTACCGCCACTTGTGCACGCAGCTGTATTCAGCAGAAGGGAAATATCTTCTTGAATCCGAATGCCAAGCAACTCAAATGCACGCCATGCGGCAACGGCCAAGTCGACCCGGGCGAGCAGTGCGATGATGGGAATAAACGCAATGGTGATGGTTGCACGAATGCATGTACACTTGAGGATAGTTGTCGCGGATGCCAACATCGCAAAGACCAAAATCTCTGTGGACAGAGCCAGTTCTGTACATGGTTTGCCAATGCGTGTACTGCAAATGTCAACAAGTGCGGTACATGCGGAAATGGCCTTTTGGAAGATAATCCCAATACCGAAGAGCTTGAGGAAGAGTGTGATTGTGGAACGGATCCGAGAAACCTCCCTGAAGGATGCGAGTCAGTAAATAGCAATACTGTCGCCGGCGCCTGCCGCACCGACTGCCGCCTGCCCTACTGCGGAGACCTTGTCACTGATACCGGAGAACAGTGTGACCAGGGACGTGCGAATAACGACACTATAGGAGCAGCATGTCGTACAAACTGTGTTCCATGGGTGTGCGGTGATGGAGAAGAAGATGAGTTACGTGGAGAACAACTGGATAATGGTGGCTGGTGCATCATCGATGGAAAGTACGACAGAGATATCGAAGATCTTCAGGCGTGGTTTGCATGTCTTTCCGATGGAGGAGAGGTAATTCATCGTACAGTGGGCGTGTGTGTGCAAGGTGAGCAAGAACTCTTCGCTGTAGATACGTACGCACAGTGGAAGCAGTGTACAGATGCTCCTGATCAGGAAGTCCGTCCAAGTATTGCAACTGAGAAATGTTTCAGTGTGGAGTTTCTGGCAAGACAGAGACAATTTGAAAGTGGCATTCGTGGTATTCTGTTGAACGTATGGCAAGTACTCATTTTACCTTTGGAACAAATCTGGCAGTGGTTGAGAGGAAATTAATGTGTTCAATTTTTGTATTTATGATCTTATATATGTGCAAAACTTGTACCACACCAGTATCCATCTTTACACTACAATACGGTGAATAATTATCTGCGTACCATTGCACGGCTGGTTCTTGTCAGCGTCTTTCTGAGCGCTTCGACGATGACATTCGCGGGCTCTCCGGAGGAAACCGGCGGGGAGGGAGGTGATGAAGAGCCGCCCTGTTTTATTTATGAGAAATTTCGAAAAGTCTACGATTTTTCCAATGGAACAGTCAGTAACTTTCAGGAGCTCTATCCGGGAAACAATAATCAAGATGGATATTTGGATATTCCTCATGATCCTAACAATCCTGATGATGATGACTGGCTGCCATTTCTCAATGAGCACGGGGTGAGTTTTTCTCAGCTGGGCGCACAGGTTCCATCCTTCACATACGATGCAGAGGGAGGGTATTTGGAAGCGCTGCGCATTGCGGAACAGAGTGAACAGAACGCTGTTATGTTTACTGTGGATACGGCACAAATCGCAGAGTTTTCCGGTATTCAGGCCGAAGATTGGTTTGTTATTTACGGAGGATTGTCATGGGATCTTTTGCATAAAGCCGGAGAGGATCGCACTTTCATGGCCTATACTGTCTCTGCTGACGGGGAGAATCCCGAAGGAGAATCCCAGGAATCGCAAGGCGGCACGCTTGGTATTCCGATCATCACCTATACAAAAGAAGGTCTTCCCCTCGAGAATTTTGACGAGCCCGTGCAAGGGGAGGTCAAGCTATTCGGAAAGGGGGAAATCGATGAGGATGGGTATGTGTATACCAATGCACCGGACATGTTGCAGCCGAAGATCCATACCGTATTTCAGAACCAAGGTGTAAGCATCGGTGAAGCTGCGCAGTTAGCCGGCGACGACTATTCAAATTACAGACCGATCGGGCGGACGCATTATCTGGAAATCGGTCCTTGTATGCCGGAACCGGAGCCGATATGCGGAAACGGGATTGCTGAAACGAATTCATACGGACTCTTATCCGAGGAATGCGATTGCGGTTGGTGTCCTCTCAAACCTGAGGAAGGCGAAGATGACTCTGCGTATCAGGAATGGTTAACAGGAATGCTCTTGGAAAGGTTGGATTCCTTGGGAGATCAGGAAGAGGTGGATCGGGTCACGCAGGAAATTGAAAACGAATGCGAAGTGATTCGAGCGAATGCTGCGAAGAACCCTTATTGTTGGTCCATCGTCTACTGGTCGGATTTGCAATTTTCCGACTGGATCGAGGGGGGGCAGTTTTTGCATAACGACGATCAACATTGGTGCAGCAGTACCTGTAACAATAACTGGTGCGGCGATGGGGTATTGCAAAGTGCCGTACTCGGAGAAACGTGCGAAATTGGCGATGGAGGTCCGCCTCTGTATCCGGCGGATGAAATCGTGGAAGATCCATGGCTGATAGAGGCGGCAGAGGGCAGCGAAGATGATATTTGGTGGGCGGAACTCATTTGGGAATGGGTGCACTTCTGGGATGATCAGAAGTTTTGCGTGCAGACGGAAGCAGTACCGATATATTTCGAAGGAACGGAAGCATGGCGCATTGATTATTGTCGAGAGGGAAAGGGAACCTATGCCGAAAACCCGGAAGATCCCGATGATCCGGGGGAGAAAGATCCCAAGCAAAAATGCGGCGATGATAAAACGGATGATTGCTGCGGGAACGGAATCCTTGAGCAAGGAGAAGAGTGTGATTGCGGCATTGATCAGAGCTGGATTGATCGGATAACGGATCCGACTGTGCGCATAGCGTGGCAGCAGCGTTGCGGAGGCGGCGTGTTGAATGAAGACTGTACTCCGGATGACCAATGTCGAAGCAGTAACGATTGCAATGGAGAACAGGTATGCAGTGGTTGCATTTGTCATGAAAAATTCAACTCAGGCCGTCCAAATAACATCTGCCGTCCGGGTTGCACATTTTCCAAATGCGGTGACGGCATTACGGATTTTTTATTCGGAGAAGTTTGTGACCATGGTGGGAACAATATCCGCGAAGGAACTCCGCAGGCCGCATCTACCGAGGAGTTAGGGCGCGTATGTTACGAGAAATACATAGGTGACGGAATTACTCAATGTCTACCGTATGAATGCGGCGATGGGAATGTGGATAAACTCAATGGTGAGCAGTGTGATGAGGGGGATCAAGTGAATGGCACCGAAGACAGTAATTGCACGGAAACATGTTTAAGTAAGAGTTTTCTGGAAGCGCAAAACAGTTTGTTGGATAGATTTTTTGCAGCTTTGGACATCCTTGTAGCTCTCTTTCATGCAGGTCTTCAGTGGGTATGGAGCGCGATCAATGGAGCGTGGAATTTTGCAACCGGACTTCTCTGAGAATAACAGAATGAATTAGGGCTAGTGGACAATTTTGCAGGCTGAAATGAGCACTTTTCCTTTTCTGTAAGCCAAGATATGCTCAGATTTTTCCCGATGCATCATGAAAAATATGTTCTCATTGCAGTTCACGATCAGTGAAGAA
>Ga0210019_1004487_pt1 | contig 12107 bp, 13 predicted proteins | sample CryGeyCG2114_020_2_FD_183969 | JGI IMG/M metagenome (GOLD analysis project Ga0210019, IMG submission 183969) | Groundwater microbial communities from aquifer - Crystal Geyser CG11_big_fil_rev_8/21/14_0.20 (SPAdes) (version 2) | ecosystem: Environmental > Aquatic > Deep subsurface > Groundwater ...
AGGTGAAACAGGATATTATTCAAGACTTAGAATATATCCGCACAATTTGCTAAGAGAAAACAAACAGATTGCGACTGCAGGTGCAGACAGAGTTTCAGAAGGAATGCGAAGAGCATGGGGCAAGGCAGTCAGTCTAGGTGCCAGAGTCAGACAAGGTCAATGCATCATGGAACTGTATGTAAATGGAGATGCACATTTAGAAGCAGCAAAGAAAGCACTAAGAAGTGCATGCGTAAAGATGCCAGGCACTGCAACAATCAAAGTCATAAACTGGGACGGAAAACTATCACCATAGATTTTCCAGAGTAGAGATTTTTGATTTTACAAATTCTAAGAACTCTTTGAATTCAGATTCAGTTGGATCTCTGCCAAGAATTCTTTTTGATTGGTAGTAAAATGCATTGTACAGTCTACCTACAATAATGCCAACAACAAATGATTTGGTACCATCAATTGAAGATAGTGTTTCTGCCAATTGTTTTAGATCCTGTTTGTTAGAAACAGTCTCTTGAATTTTTTGCTCCATTTTTTGCATTAGAATTTCATTCATGGTATTACTTGGAGGAAATAGTTAAAAACAGTTTAATATCCAAATTCTTCCTCTAGGGTTGTTGCAGTCATAGTACAGTTTGGTTAATATTCGAGCTTGCCAAGTTCGTGACCCGGGTTCGAATCCCGGTGACTGCACCATCATTTTTGACTGCCATGCAATCCGCGTTCAATAATTTCCAATGCGTCTTGCGCTTTTTCAGGACGTGGCAGCTGAATCATAAACACATTATCTTTTCCATAATGAGATTTTGGTGAAGATAACGCAAGCATGGATGTTTTTGCAAGGTGCTGAAAAAATGTCAGATGCTTGTTTGCATTTATCAGGAGCTTTTCTACAAACCCACCATGGGAAAAAGTCAGTACGATTTCAACAAAAACATGTCCTAGGCCATCCTGTAAGATATTAAGATCAGTGTTTATAGAAGTGGGCTTTCCTGCAATAGCAGAAATAATCTGATCATATTTTCTTTCTTCAAAAATGATGCAGGGGACGTCATTGCCATCAAAATCAAATACGGTCACATCATCATGCGATTCGGCAATGAATCTTTCCAGATCATCACTCATGTTCTTTTTCTTTTAACATTGGTACTATTTTGTCACTTGCCTTGATTAAAAATGGAGATATGAATGCCGTGATAATGGAAATTACACCGATTAATGGGAACAAAAATGTGCTTACTGCGCCAATATCAACACCGGCTTTTATTATAACAATGGAAAATTCCCCCCTGGGGGATGCCAAAGTAAACGCAGAGCGTATCGACTTGGCTCTTTTTTGTCTAAAAATAAAATTGCCAATCAAGTTACCCCCAAACTTCATCCCAGTTGCCACAACAATGAGAATTATTATGACAAAGAAATAATCACGAAGTTGAGATACATCCATCAATGCACCTACTGAAATAAAGAATACGGCTACAAACATGTCTTTAATGGGGCTGGCCAATAGCTTTGAAACTTCAGATGATTTTGATTCGGCAACCAACACACCAGCAAGAAATGCCCCGATGGCAACAGACAAGCCAACAATGTTTGCCAATAATGCGTAGCCAAAACACACACCCAATACACTCAAAAGCAATATTTCACGATGCTCAGATGCAGCTACTCTGTCAATAAGAGGTGGAATTATTCTTGTACCAATGGTAAATGTTCCAACAATCAACCCCGTTGCAACCAGCACCACAATTACCACAGACTCGACAGATACGCTTCCGACAAGAGCGATGGACTGCAAGGATGAGATCAGGATGACAGCTATTACATCCTCTACAATCAGAATGCCAAGAACTAGAATGGAAGACTCTTTTTTGATCTTCCCCATTTCCTCCAAGACCTTTACAATAATGGCCGTACTTGAGATAGACAATGCAGCTCCAATAAACAAGGAATCCATGAAATTCATCCCTAGTGCACTAGCAGCATAAAACACCACGCCAAGTGTAGAGAACAAGCCAATCGTACCAACGCCAATTGCGATTCTTCCTATACTGCGAATTTTCTGATATGGAAATTCAATTCCAATTACAAAGAGCAGCAAAATCACACCAATCTCAGAAAATAAATTCAGTGCAGACATATCAGATAAAATTCCCACCCCTCCAAGAATGTCTGATGTCGGACCACCATCAGGCAGCATCCAAGACCAGAGAGGAGACAAAGGTCCCAAAAGCATTCCAGCAAAAAGATACCCAATGATCAAAGGCTGCCTAATCTTGAAAAATGCCAAAGTGACAACAGCACCAATTATCATGATAAATGCCAAATCAGTTACAAACGTAGTATGAGGTAATTCAGGAGTTATTTGCTCAACTAAGCTTGAAAGTGTATTATTCAAAGAATTATGGATTTCAGAATCAATTTGCAGCGCAAAATCATCCATGTTTTGATTCAGGAAATTTGTTTAAAAACAGTTGCGCGATGAGAGAGCCAGACCAACAAACGGCACACGATATACAGTTAAGGTCTTTATGCCTAATCACCAAAATTCAAGCGCAGAGTGATGAGTAGGTCAACTGAAAATAATGTAGAGATATGACCTGGGGTATCTGACTGCATAATTGGTTACGTCATAATCACCTGACTATTAATAGTACGGTACCATACCGTACTATATGATTCAATGCGAATACTGCCCAAGAGGGTTTATTGAAACAGCTAATGGTCTAGCTGAAAAGACCTTTCATGAGTTACTTCATGAACCAGAAGTTGTCAACAAGTAACTCTTTACATTTTTTATTTTTGACCTAACTTTTTTAACGTCAGATTTTCTTTCCAATATATATGGTCGCTAAGGACGCAAAGAAAAAAACCGCAAGCGTAAAAAAAGTCTCCAAACGAGAACCAACACCGGCTGCAATTCTCAAAAAAGTAGCAACTGTTTCAGATTCCAGTAAAGCATTACAAAAAGAGATCAAGTCAATGTCAAAAATTTTTGCAGATAACCAAAAAGTCCTAATATCCATGAAAGACATGATAGACACACTAACCACAACGCTAGAAAACATACAAAAACAATCAAGGCAGATAAATATTCTAGAAGACGACACTCAAAAACTCTATGCAGGACTAAACCAAGTGAGGACACAATCCAATCTAATTACAAAAATAAATGATCAGACAGCAAAGCTTCAAGAAGAAATCAACAAAATAAATGAGATACAAAAGTCATCACCCAAAACTCAGGAATTATCCCAACAGGTAGAGGACAGCATGAATTCCATCAGGAATAATTCTCAGATGATAATCAAAATTGCACAGAGAATTGATGAAGTAAGAGATGATTTGAGATCAGTTTCGGGCAAAGCAGATTCATTTTTAGAGATAAGCTCCGAAATTGACAACCTAAAGAACAGCATTCAGCGCATAGCAGGAAAAACAGATCAACTTGAAACCAACACGCAGATAATTACAAGCATTAAAGAAGAATTTGGAAAAATTGTAGATGATGCAAATTCAGCTACAAACCTAAAATCAGAGTTAGATGCAATAAAGGTGGCAATAGATACAATATCATCCAAGGCATCAAAGATTGACTCTCTAGGAGGGGTGATAGACGGCCTGAAACAACAGTTTGAGGCAGTTTCATCCAAGGCATCAAAGATTGACTCCCTAGGCAGCGCAATAGAATCTTTAAAGCAACAGTTTGATGTGATTTCATCCAAGGCAAATGCAGCTAGCAACATGAGCATGGAATCAATCAAGGATCTGGGAGGCAAAATGGATAAAATTGAAACTGAGATTGGCTCGCTAACAAAAAGAGCAGACTCAACTGCGTTTGTAGGAGAAGGACTAAAATCAGTTCAAAAAGACTTTGTTGACTTTAAACAGAACGTGCTAGAAAAAACAAACACAATCGATCAAAAGATTTCTTCAGTAAATGATATGATGAAGAGGCAAGATGCATCGACATCAGAATTCCACAAGAAGACAGACAAGATTTTTGAACAGCTGCAATCTGTCAAAGACGTTACAAACAAAGTTTCAAGTGATTCGTCAAAGGAGATGATGGCTCTGTTGAAATTATCAGAGTATCAATCAAACATAAGAATGCTGTCTGAATCAAAGTATGGGGAATTAAAAGATCTGGAAAACATGGCATCACAAACTGCAGACATTGTTAACTTGTTTGACAGAATATCAATCGAGGCTGGAGAAAAAATTCCACTGCCTCATGAAGTAAGGCAATGGGCAGTAAGTAAGATTTTAGACTGTGCCGACAAGTGGGAGATTAGATTTAGTGACATATTTTCCATACTATCAAATGCCCTAGGAAGAGACATGTTAAAAGAATCAATCAGGATTCAACAAGTAAGAGACATTTACGGAATTAGAGCTGTGGACGAGATTCGAAAAGAACTAGGCATCACCTAGACACCAGAATCATCAATTTCTTTGAATTGTTCTTTCTTTCTTTTGAGTGCTGCAAAGATTCCAATTATTGCGGCAATCCAAATGGTGCTAAATAGAACGTTTGAGATGCTGACATACATGTACGGCGTAGCATCCATCAAGTTTGTCTTAATCAGAAGAGCCCTATCATGCACATCCATCATGCCAGTATGATATGCGGAACTGTCTTTGGGAACAGCAGATATTCGTGCAATGCTTTGCTCCATATTGTTTATGTTACTTTCTATTCTCAAAAAGTCAGTAGAGGGCGTAGGAAATATCCACACGGGATTTTTGTTGTCTTCAGGAAGATGTTCCATAACAATTGCCAAGTCTTGTTTTATTGCAACAATGTGAGATTGAAGTACAGACGGATCAGAAGTCCCAATAATGCCATCCAGATGCCCACGCATCCTATCAATTGGGTAGATGTCAGAATTGTATCCATGAAAAGCCATTACCGCGCCAAATACAATAATGCCAACAATTCCAACCATAGATAATCTGTAAACTGTCTTGGCCATCTTTTCGCTCTTGGTCAGAGTTTGGTTTTTGCCGGATTTATTTCTTTTAAACTGAGTGTGAGAGAGGCTCATGTATGCAATATAGAAAAAACCCACAGTTTGAAGCCCAATTATAGGTACAAAGATAGGATTGTTAGAAAATATCGAAATAAAGATTCCCAATATTCCATATACACCAAAAAATATCTCAAGCAATGTTGTTTGCGTAAATGGTAAGTTGTACGCTTTATCTCTCCAATCGTCCCCTTTGGATATAATTCCATATTTCGGTGTCCTTAAAAATTCATTTTTCTTTCCCAACACAGCATCAAATACGGCAACACTATTGTTCACAGACATTCCAGCATTGTATACCAAAAGAGCAGGCAGAATTTTTGCCTTGGATTTCCAGGACTTGTGATACATGCTTTGTATAATCATCACATATGCACCAGGTCCCATAGCAAGATACGTGGCAATTGTTATTGCAGGCAAAAAGCTGATCACATAAAGATTCATGTGTGAGGCCAAAAGAATAGGCAAGGTAAGAAACTGAACAAGCATTAGTGGATAAACAATGTGACGTGTAAGTTGGATAAATGCCTGAATCTTTGCCTCTACTGCAACTTTACGTTTTACAATAATATCAGATAATAATTTAATTGCGCATTGTATAGAGCCTTTGGCCCAGCGGAACTGCTGTCGCTTTGCAGCATTCATCTGTACTGGGAGCTCTGCGTCAACTACAATATCAGGCAAGAATACACATTTCCACCCTTTCATTTGTGCACGATAGCTTAGATCAAGATCTTCAACCAGGGTTGCAGTATGCCATCCTCCTGCATCCTCAATGCAGGTTCTCTTCCAAATTCCGGCTGTTCCATTGAAATTCATAAATAAATGAGAATTGCTTTTTGCTTTTTGTTCAATAAGAAAATGAAAGTCAAGACTAAGAGCTTGGGCCTGAGTTATGGCAGAGTAATTTTCATTGACGTGTCCCCAACGACACTGAACTAATCCTATGTTGGATTTCGTAAAGTGGGGTATTGCGCGTCTTAAGAACCAGTGCGGTGGAATAAAGTCAGCATCAAAGATTGCCACATATTCAGTATCAGTGGTTTGCATTGCGTACTTTAATGCGCCTGCCTTGTACCCTTTGCGCGTACCACGCCTTATGTGTTCAATTCTAAATCCCTGTTTTTTGTAATCGTTTACAACATTCTCTAAAAGCTCAACAGTGTCATCGTCAGAATCATCCAATACCATTATTCGCATTTTTTCTTTTGGATAATCCATGTGGCATACCGCTTCAACTAATCGTTTTGCAACATACTTCTCATTGTATATCGGCAGTTGAACAGTTACAGACGGAGTTCCCATTTCAGTAGTATCAAGAATTTCTTTGCGTCTGCCAGAGAGAATGGCAAGATAGTAAAAGTTGCAAGTATATGCAGTAATTATGATGGCCGACACAATAAAAAGATCAAATATAAAATGAGTAAACGGGTTTAGTGCCATATCCCTAGTTTCTCAGAATGACTAATCGCTATTTATACTTGCAAAAATTTTCGTTTATTTTTGTTCAAATATCTTGATTGCCTGCGGAGGACAGACACCCTCGCATGCTAAACAAAAGATGCAATCAGGTTCCTTTGACATCAGGGGTTTCTTGTCAGATGAAGGATTTCCAGGAGTATCAAACCACTCATACACGCCAACAGGACACGCTTCGATGCATGCACCATCAGCTACGCAGATATCATAATCAACAGAAACAAATTCTCCCCATACTCCCAATATCGCATTATTTGAACCACGTCGTCCCCAGGTCTTGATAGTATGATCACCTGCGACAAATGGTGCTGATGGTTTCATCTTCGATTTGTATTCTACATCGATCGGTCCTGGTTTTGCACCATCAGGAACTTCAATTTCTCCCTCATCACCTTCAATTTCTTCCTCTGTTGTTTCAACTGGTTTTGGTTTGGCACCAAGAACGATTTTTGCCAGAGGAGTTAATTCTTCCAATCTTTTTATTGCCTGTGTATGATCTAACTTTTCAGATTTTGCAAGATAGGAAATCATCTTGTCAGCCAAGATTGTGTTTCGTAAAATAGTATCAATAACCATTTTTGCAAAGTGGTCTGCTTTCTTTCTATAATCCTTGACCCAATTTGGATCACCGAATTTTTCGATTGGGAATATCTGATAAATAATATCTACAACTTCGCCAGTAACAATCTCTACGGTAACAGACAGTTCGACTTCCTCGTATCCCTTTGCATCAGGATCACTCATGTTCTGTTCCTTCCAACGATATGTTGCAAAAATTCTGTCCGCATATGCATCCATTTCAAATGCCTTTTTGAGTCCATCATGAACAGATTTGATTTCATTAGGATCCTCAAGTTTTATTGGCAATCGGTATAATCCAAGTTTAAAGCCATGTAAAGGATAAACACCTCTCTTTGCAGTGGGTGCCTCCATAGACCAAACACGATCTTTTAGAAGTAACGACATATAGTTTCACTAACTTGAATTTAGTTAAAAAGGTTATCAGTCGTTATCCTCAGGACAGGTTAGCTCACGTAGTTCTGTATACCTTTTATCCATATCTTCGGCATAGGATGAAACTTTTTCAAGATCAAACTGATCTTTTGAAAAATACCAGCGAATAGGAACCCAATGGCCTATTCCATCCATGTCATGGATCATGCCTTTGTCAGCTTTGACATGCAGTTTTTCGTCAAGCGATGTTTCTTTTACAGTCAAGCCCCTTTTTGTCTTATCCTCCATAACAAATTCAGAGCCACCGTCTTTGATATAGTAAAATGACCCTTTCTTTATAACAGGCAGATCTAAAAGCAATTTACTTTTCCACAGGGTTACCAATCATGTTACCCCACTCAGTCCAAGAACCGTCATAGTTTCTGACCTTTGGATAACCAAGCAAATATTTCAAAACAAACCAGCTGTGAGAAGATCTTTCTCCAATTCTACAATAGCAAATCACGTCTTTGTCAGGAGTTACGCCTTTTGGTTCATAGTTTTGTTTTAGTTCTTCTACGGACTTGAATGTTCCATCAACATCATTTACAGCAGTAGCCCATGGAATGTTATTTGCTCCAGGAATGTGTCCGCCTCTTTGTGCATGTTCCATCGGATATTCAGGAGGAGCGGTGATTTCTCCGGTGAATTCCTTAGGGGATCTGACGTCAACCATCACAGTGTCTTCACGATTTAATGCACGACTAACATCAAACAGATATGCGCGTAACCCCTCATCAGGTGGAACTGCAGAATATGTTGTTGCGGAAATATGTGGTTCCTCTGTTGTATATTCTCTGTTTTCCAATTCCCATTTCTTTCTACCACCATCCATAATCTTGAGATTTTCATGTCCATAGTACTTGAAAACCCAAAAAACAAATGCAGCAAACCAGTTGTTAAAATCACCATAAAGAATAACTTCAGTGTCTTTTGCAATTCCGTTTTTTGACATTAGTTGCTCGAATTGTTTTTTGTTGATAATATCTCTAGTTGTCGGATCATTAATGTCACGTTTCCACCAGATAAGGCTAGCACCTTTGATGTGTCCTTTCTGATATCCGTTAACAGGATCATAATCTACTTCGACTATCTTTCTATTTTGGTTAGGAGGGTTTTTTGATACCCATTCAGTGTCAACCAATACTTCAGGATGTGCGTAACTCATGATAAACTACAACTTTGTTTCATACTTAATTGTTTTTCCAAAAAATAAATAAAAAATATCATTTTTAAGTAAATGAAACCTATAGGAACTGGTTGAAACTTCAAAAAGTAGCAGTTGTAAGCAAGGTAGGTTCTAAAGAATCAGAGGCTGCTGCAAGAGATGTCGCAAAAAAAATCCTAGCAAAAAAGTCAAAAGTGTACACAATTTCCCCAGTGGAGATAGAGGGAGCAAATAAGCTAGAGTCTCTTGAAGAGTTAAAAAAAGAAAGCCTGGACTTGGTAGTCACATTAGGAGGAGATGGAACAACACTCAGGGTATTTAGAAATCTCATCAATGAGACACCCATTCTCACTATCAATGTAGGAGGCAACAGAGGAATACTCGCAGAGATCACCATAGAAGAGATTGATGAGGCCATAAACAGTATTTTGAAAGACAAATTCTTTCTAGATAAAAGAGTCAGAGTGGTAGCATCTTGCGGAGGAGAAGAATTTCCCCCAGCACTAAATGAAATTTATATTTGCAGGACAAATCTTACGAAAACCGCAGAGATTGAGATTAAATTTCAAAACGACACAGTAAAGCAAAAAATGGACGGAGTCATCATTGCAACACCAAGTGGATCAACAGGGCACTCATTTTCATTGGGAGGCCCAATACTACATGAGAGTCTAGACGTCTTGATAATTACGCCGGTTGCCCCAGTTTATAGATTAGAGTCAATCGTAGTACCAGATGAAAAAATAGAAATAATCTCATCTCATGATTGCAGCATAGTTATGGATGCACAGGTCGTAAAATCTGCGGGTTTTGGAGAGCCAATCATAATTAAAAAATATAAAAAACCAGCAGTTTTTATCAGATTAAAGAAACGTGGTTTAAGACAGATGAGCAAGCTTGGATTTTAGGATTTTAGACGCAAGTGCATTTTATGCAGGGGTTCCATTTGGATCAGACAGTGATTGCTATACAACATCGTTAGTTTATGAAGAGATCAAACACATCAAAAAAAATGAGGATGCATTAGGAACTCTAATGGAGACAAACAGATTAAAGATCATGGATCCGGACAAAGAATCAATTAATGCCGCAGTTGCATCAGCAAAACAAACTGGAGATTTCCAGCAATTGTCAAAACAAGACATTTCAATTATTGCGCTTTGCATTAATCTTGGGGGATTGATAATTACAGATGATTTTGCAGTTACCAATGTTGCCAGGAATATTGGTTTGAGAACATCATCAATAATGACAACAGGCATTCAAGATGTTGGAAAATGGGTACATTATTGCCCGGGTTGCAGAACAAACCACACGTCAGGAAAGGAATGTCCGATGTGCGGAACGCCGTTAAAAAGGAAATTACTCAAGGGGGAATCTTCTTCCGTACCACTCAACAAATGATCCGTCATACAGTTTAACGTTATCATAACCTGCAGATTTGAATTGGAAAAACAAGCTAGATGCTCTATGTCCATGCATACAATAACACACAACAGAGTCATTTTTTGATAGGTTATTTTCTAAAAACAAGGCGTCGAGAAACTCTTTATTTTTGAAGAGATTTCCACCATGATCAATTCCATCAGTAAATGGAATTAGTTTTGCTTTAGGCAGATGCCCACTCATGAATTCCTGCAAAGTTCTTGCATCAACAATCGTAAAACGGTCTAGATTATCTTTAAGATGTTGAGATTCAATTCGTATGTCTCGATTTATCTTGGGCATAAAATCTGTAGGTTTTGGCGAAGGGAGTTTTTTTGTAAATATGAAACCGTTTTTTTGCAATTCAGGAATAGATGAATCAAGTAAGACCGTCTTTGTATGTCCAAAATACAAAAGAGTCCAGGCAATTCTTGCTGAAGAAGGATCCATAGGATCACCAATAACCACAACAGTTTTGGAATCATCTATCCCAATAGAACTGAAGAGCGGAATGATTTTTGTCTCATCTAAAACAAGGTGAGACCCATACTGGTCAAATTGAATGACTTGATCTATAGATAGTGATTGAGAATTTTCTAGATGACCATACAGGTATAGTGTTTTTGGCCTAGTATCTAGCAGAACAACATCAGGATCAGAGATATGATCTTTCAGCCAATCAATGGAGACTAACACACCAACACAGACTTGCCAATTTATTTAATCGTATCACATATCATGTAATGTTTTTTGGTTTGATGCTTTTAGAAATTTGCTCTCAGATTCCAGGATTTTTTTTATTTTTTTAGCTCTTGCCTCCCCCAATCCCTCAACTTTGGCAAGCTCGGAAGTTGTCGCGGTAAAAACTTTCAATGGAGTTCCAAATTTTTCAAGCATTCTAACTGCAAATTTTTCACCGATCCCGGGAAGACTGCACAATGAAGATAATTGTTGCTTTTCCAAATCATTTGATTTTTTGATTTTTTTCAAATACGGTCCTTTTGGAGATTCATTTCTAGAGCACATTGAAACAAGTAGTTTGGCAGAATGCATTGCACTTGGAGTAGGAATTATAGGAATTTTAAAATCAATAACTATAGTAGATATTGCCCCATAGAAGATCAATGGGTTATCAGCAATCTCATCAATTTCATCAACATTTCCCTCAAGAAGAATTACTGGGTATTGGAAATGCTCCTTAAGTCTTGAGCATTGATCAAACAGCCTGCCATCAAACACGGAGGACAGCAAATCACGGATGCTTTTTCTTTCAACAACTGTTTCTGGAGCAACAATGTAATCGCCAATAGGCAATGTCTTCATTTCAAGATTAAGACCGACTGCCTTCAATAGATCAGGAATGCCACTTTTGCGTTCACGTTCGTCCACAATAATTCGGAGGTTTTCTAATTTCAACAAGTAGAATTGAAATAATTTGTTAATATCTTATTTGAAATTAAGAGGTTATTTTCTAGGATTGTCATCATCCGTAGATGGGCTTTGCATCTTTGCACCGCTTCCGGAGCCACCTTTCATCATTTCTGTAATCTTTGTCTCTTGTTCTTTGAGAGTTTCTTTGATTCGCATTTCTTGTTTTTCAAGAACTGTCGAACGGGTTTTTGCCAGTTCCAGCCTTTCTTCAAGTTCATCAACAAGGGTTTTTTTTGTAGATTTTATCAGTATTGAGCCTGCATGTTTGTATACATTGTCATCATCCCCTGCCTTTCTTAATTCTTCAAGAGCTTTTTCAGTTTCTGCTTTTTCCATCTCAAGATGCTGCTTTTGAGCCATGATTGACTGTAAATTCTGTTGGGACTGTTGCAACTTCATAATTTGTTCTTGAAGCCATGGTGGCATTTGTCCTGTAGACATGTTAATCTCCTTCTCGATGTTTCATTATATCTTTACCGAAATGAGTCAATACTGTATTAAATCATGCCTAAATTTAGGCATGTTATTCCCTAGTTATCATCTCATCATTTCTAGTAAATTAGATCGGTTGCACAATTAACATAATT
>Ga0210019_1004489_pt1 | contig 12105 bp, 15 predicted proteins | sample CryGeyCG2114_020_2_FD_183969 | JGI IMG/M metagenome (GOLD analysis project Ga0210019, IMG submission 183969) | Groundwater microbial communities from aquifer - Crystal Geyser CG11_big_fil_rev_8/21/14_0.20 (SPAdes) (version 2) | ecosystem: Environmental > Aquatic > Deep subsurface > Groundwater ...
GCCAGGAGGGGCTGGTCCTGATCGGCTTGCCGGGACTCTCCGTGGAGGATGCGGAGATCCCGACGCTGGATCTGATCCAGTCGATCCTTTCCGGAGGGGCGGGCCGCTTGTTCACCGAGGTGCGGGAGGTCCGGGGGTTGGCCTACACGGTCGGCGCTTTCGCGGCCCACGGGATCGAGCCGGGGGCTTTCGTCCTGTACGCGGTGACCGAGCCGGACAAGATCGAACCGGTCCGGGAGGTGCTGCTGGATCAGGCCCAGCGGCTCATCCGGGAGCCGGTGTCGGAACAGGAGCTTCAGGAGGCCCGGCAGGGGCTGCTGGGGGCCCAACGGATCGCCCGGCAGACCCAGGGCGGCGAGATGGGGCAGATGACCTTGGATGAATTGTTCGGGTTGGGCTACGATCATTCGAAAGCGTATGAAGGAGCGCTGAGTCGGGTGACTCCGGCGCAGATCCAAGCGCTGGCCCGGCGACTGTTCGCGCCGCAGCAGGCGGTGGTCCTGATCGGTGAGCCGAGGGCCGCCGAGGGTTCCGCGCCTCAGACATCTTCCGCTCCGCGCGGCAAAGGGGAGGCGGTCCATTGAGCATCGAAAAACGGGTGGACGAAAGTTGGAAGGAGCAGGTTTGGCAGGATAAGGAGAAGGCGCCTGAGCTCGCCCCTCGTTCTGCCGGGGCGGCGCCGGGGGCCGGATCGGCCGAACCGCAGCGTCGGGAACCGGCCGCTCCCCAGCGCCGCCGGGAAGGGGCCCCTTCTCCCTTCCAGATGTTCCTTTCCTCCCTCTCCATGCAGGCGTTGATCGCCCTGGGAGAGATTCCCCATCCGGCGACGCAGACGATGGAGCCGGATGAACAGCAGGCCCGCTACCTGATCGACACCCTCGAGATGCTGCAGCAGAAGACCCGGGGGAACCTCGACGGGGAGGAGTCGGCCCTGTTGGACAATGTCTTGTATGAGCTGCGGATGAAGTTCGTCGCCCAGAATCCGCCCCCCGGCGCGGAAGGACAGGCGTGAACTGGCCGACGGTCCTGGGAACTGCGGCGGTTTTTCTGCTGTTGGTCGTCCTCTTCTTTCTCTGGCGGATGGTGCGGATGCCGCTGCCGGTGGAGATGCAGGAGGCGTTGGAGCGGAAGACCGAGGCGAAGCTGGGGACTCTCAAGGAGGAGTGGTCCCGCCGGCTCTCCGAGGAGATCCAGCGGACTTGGGCTCAGCTGCAGGGGCAGGTTCAGACCACCGAAAGCGCGGTCTCCCGAAAATTGGAGGAGGCGAACCGGACCTACGCCCAAGTGATGGGGGAGCTCGGACAGCTCCGGAAGGCGGCCGAGCAGGTGGAGCAGGTAGGCCGCCATGTGGCCTCCCTGCAGGAGCTGCTCCGGGCGCCGAAGCTGCGGGGCGGGCTGGGGGAGTACTTTCTGGAGGATCTGCTGCGGCAGATCCTGCCGGCCGCTTTCTACACGACGCAGCACGCTTTCTCCAGCGGTGAGATCGTGGACGCGGTGGTCCGGCTGCAGGGACGGCTGGTTCCGATCGATTCCAAGTTTCCGCTGGAACAGTTCCGGAAGATGGGGGAGGCGGCGACTGAGGCGGAGCGGGCCGCCGCGTCCAAGGCGCTGCGGCGGGATGTCAAGGGGCACATCGACGCGATCGCCGAGAAATACATCCGGCCGGAGGAGGGAACCTTCGATTTCGCGCTGATGTACATTCCGGCCGAGAATGTTTACTATGAGACGGTCATCAGGTCGGACGAGGGGGGGCCGGCCCACGAGGTGTTCCAGCACGCGGTCCAGAAGCATGTGATCCCGGTTTCCCCCAACAGTTTCTACGCCTATCTGCAGGTGATCGTGATGGGGCTGCGGGGGTTGGATGTGGAGATCAAGGCGAAGGAGATCGTCGCGGGGCTGATGAAGCTGCAGAAGGATCTGATCGCGGTCCGGGAGGACTTCGACCTGACCGGCAAGCAACTGCGCCACGCGGTCGCCAACTTCGAAAAGGCCGACAAGCGGCTCAGCCGTTTTGAGGACCGGTTGGAACAGGTGGAGGCGGCGCCTGCGTCCGACGCGGTCCTGCCGCCGTCCACAGGGGGGAACACATGAAGAAGATCCTGGTCATTCACGGCCCCAATCTGCAGCTGCTCGGTTCCCGCAAGCCGTCGGTCTACGGGCGGGTGACCCTTCCGGCGATCAACCGCTCCCTGCAGGCCACGGCCCGGGCGCTCAAGCTGGAATTGACGATCCTGCAATCGAACCATGAGGGGGAGATTGTTGAAACGATCGGGTCGGCCCGGAAGCGGTTTGCCGGAATCCTGATCAATCCGGCCGCCTACACCCACACCTCGGTCGCGATCCGGGACGCGCTGGAGGCGGCCGCCTTGCCGACGGTCGAGGTCCATCTGAGCAACATCTACGCCCGGGAGGCGTTCCGGCAGCACTCTCTGATGGCGCCGGTCGTCTCCGGCCAGCTGGCCGGTTTCGGTCCGGACAGCTACCGGCTGGGATTGACGGCGCTGGCCGGTCTGCTTGCCGTCAAGCGGCGGAAAGGATAAAATACCCTCTTCCAATGTCCATTTCAGCCAACGACTTCCGGCCGGGGATGGCCGTCCTGATCAACGGGGATTTGAACCTGGTGGTCGAGTACCAGCATGTCAAGCCGGGCAAGGGGCCCGCGTTTGTCCGGGCCAAGCTCCGCTCGGTCAAGAGCCAGTCGGTTGTTTCCCGCACCTTCAACCCCGCCGACAAGTTCGATGAGGCCTTCATCGAGCGGCGGGACCTGCAGTTCCAGTACCGCCAAGGGGGAGAGCTGCATTTCATGGATTTGGGCTCCTATGAGCCCGTGGCCCTCTCGGAAGAGGCGGTGGGGGAGGCGGCCGGTTACCTCCGGGAGGAGATGGAGGTCCGGGGCTCCTTTCATGACAATCAACTGGTGGGACTGGACCTGCCGGCTTCGGTGACGCTGACAGTCCGGGAATCGGACCCGGGGGTCAAGGGAGACACCTCGAAGGCGGCGCTCAAACCGGCGGTGATGGAGACGGGGCTGAAGGTTCAGGTGCCATTGTTCGTCAATCCCGGCGACCGCATCCAGGTGGACACGCGGACCGGACAATACATAGGGCGGGCGTGATGAATCTGAAAGAGCTGAAGGAACTGATCGCCTTGATGAATGAAAACGATCTGGGCGAGATCGAGGTGGAGCGGGAAGGGACCCGGATCGTTCTGCGCAAGCGGGGCGGCCGAGGAGGGGTTACGGTGGAGACGGTCCCGGCCCCGGTTCCGGTTGCTCCTCAGCCGGCGGCTCCGGCCCCCGCGCCGGTGGAACCGGTGCCGTCGGGTGTTGAGGTGAAGTCGCCGATGGTCGGCACCTTCTACCGGGCGCCGGCTCCCGATGCCGCCCCGTTCGTGGAGGTCGGGCAGACCGTCCGGGTCGGCCAGGTCCTCTGCATCATCGAGGCGATGAAGCTGATGAACGAGATCAAGTGCGAGACCTCCGGAAAGATCATCAAGATCCTGGTCGAGAACGCGCACCCGGTTGAGTTCGGTCAGCCGTTGTTCGTGATCGAGCCGTAACCCGCGATGTTTTCAAAGATTTTGATCGCCAATCGGGGCGAGATCGCCCTGCGGATCATCCGGGCCTGTCGGGAGATGGGGATTCGGACGGTGGCCGTCTACTCGGAGCCGGATGTGGATTCCCTGCATGTCCGGATGGCCGACGAGGCGGTCTGCATCGGCAAGGCCGCTTCCAGCGCCAGCTATCTCAACATCCCGGCGATCGTTTCCGCGGCCGAGATCACCGATGTGGAGGCGATCCATCCCGGATACGGTTTCCTGGCCGAAACCGCCCATTTCGCGGAAATCTGTGAGTCCTGCCAGATCACCTTCATTGGACCCAGTCCCCACTCCATCCGGCTGATGGGAGACAAGCGGATGGCCAAGGAGGCGATGCACAAGGCGGGGGTCCCCGGCGTGCCTGGGTCGCTCGCCGCGATCGCTTCCAAGGAGGAGGCGATGAAAGTGGCCAAGAAGATCGGCTATCCGGTCATCATCAAGGCGGCCGCCGGCGGAGGGGGCAAGGGGATGCGGGTGGCCCACAATGATGTTTCCCTCATCAACTCCCTGATGACCGCCCAGACTGAGGCGGAGGCGGCCTTCGGCAATCCGGAGGTCTACATCGAGAAATACATCACCGCCCCCCGCCATGTGGAGATCCAGATCGCCGCCGACAAGAAGGGCCGGGTCGTCGCGCTCGGGGAGCGGGATTGTTCGGTCCAGCGCCGCCATCAGAAGCTGATCGAGGAGGCCCCCTCGCCGGCGGTGGACGCCAAGCTGCGCCGCAAGATGGAGGAGACCGCGGTTCGGGGGGCCAAGGCAGTCAAGTACCATTCCCTTGGGACGATGGAGTTCCTCCTCAACTCTGAGGGCCACTTCTACTTCATGGAGATGAACACCCGGGTCCAGGTCGAACATCCGGTGACCGAGATGATCACCGGCGTGGACCTGATCAAGGAGCAGATCCGGATCGCAGCCGGCGAGAAGCTCTCCTTCACCCAGGAAAAGGTCCGTTTCGAGGGGCACGCGATCGAGTGCCGGATCAACGCCGAGGACCCCGACCAGGACTTCATCCCCTGTCCGGGCCTGGTGACGCTGTACCATCCGGCGGGGGGGCCGAATGTCCGGGTGGACAGCCACCTCTACACCGGCTACCGGGTGCCGCCGTTCTACGATTCGCTGCTTGCCAAGCTGATCGTCCACGGCCGGGACCGGGCGGAGGCGATTCAGATTATGCGCCGGGCGCTCGATGAGATGGTGGTTGACCCGATCAAGACGACGATTCCGTTTCATCGCCGGGTCTTCACCCATCCCGATTTCGTCGCCGGCCGGTACGCGACCGATTTCCTTGAGAAGATGACTTCCACCGTCAAGAAAGGCGGCGCGGAGAAGCGGCCGGCCGCCAAAGCGGCGAAGGGCTGATCCGGATGGCCCGGCGGGCCGATCTAGGGACCGTTCAGATCCGGAACGAGGTGATCGGAACGATCGCCGCGATGGCCGCCGTGGAGGTGGAGGGGGTCATTGAAGTCTGGAAGGGGGGCTCCCCCTGGTCGGCCTGGACCGGCCGGAGCGGAGTCCGCGTGGAGACGCAGGACCAGGATGTTCGAATCTGGCTGGACCTGGTGGTGGCTTACGGCGCCAACCTCCCGGAAACCGCGGGCCGCGTTCAGGACCGCGTCCGGGAAATGGTTGAGCGGATGACCCAGCTCAATCCGCTCGAGGTGAATGTCAGCATCCACCATGTGCAGTCCCGATAGGCCGGCGGGGGAGGAAAAACGATGAAGCTGTTCACCTGGATCATCATGGGTTGTTACATGGTCTTGTTCACCGCGCTCGGAGCGGGGCTGGTGGCGTTCGCCCTCAACTGGGTGCCGATGGAGCGGGTGTTCGCCTGGCTCCAGACCGCCTACCTCGATGAGAATCTCCGGATCACGCTGGGGTTCACCGGCGCCGGGCTGGTGCTCCTCAACTGGCTGGTCCTGGAGCTGACCCTCTCGAAGCTGCAGCGGCAGAAAACGATCGCTTTTGAGAATCCGGACGGGCATGTGACTGTTTCCCTCAGCGCGATCGAGGATTTCGTCCGCCGCAGCACCCACGAGATCCCGGAGGTCCGCGATCTGCGCTCCAGCGTCGTCGCCCGCAAGGGGAAGATCCAGGTCCGGGCCCGCGTGAGCCTTTGGTCGGGCGCCAACATTCCGGAGGTGACCGAGCAGGTTCAAGCGACGATTCGATCCCGGGTCCAGCGGATGCTGGCCGGGATCGAGGATCCGGTGTTGATCCGGGTTCATGTGTCGAAGATCGTTCAACGGGAAGTCAAGAGACAAAAACCAACGGAACCGGCCGGTCCGGGGCAACCGCCCCTGACGACGCCGTTCTACGGGAGCTGAGATGGGCTCGATCAAGCGCATCGGTGTTCTAACGGGGGGCGGGGATTGCCCGGGGCTTAACCCGGTGATCCGGGCGGTGGTTCGGAAAGCCCTGGCCGAGGGGGTGGAGGTGGTTGGGATCCGCAACGGCTGGAAGGGGCTGGTGACCGAAACCACGATGCCGCTTACGCTCGAATCGGTGGCCGGCATCCTCCCCAAAGGGGGGACGATTCTCGGGACCTCCCGGACGAATCCCTACAAGAAGGAGCAGGATTTGGCGGCGGTGAAGGCGAACTTCAAGGCGCTGGGATTGGACGCCTTGATCGCGATCGGAGGGGAAGACACCCTGGGGGTCGCGACCCGTTTGACCGCCGAAGGGTTCCCCGTGGTGGGCGTCCCCAAGACGATCGACAACGACCTGTCGGAAACCGATGTGACCTTCGGATTCGACACGGCGGTCAACATCGTGACCGAGTGCATTGACCGGCTCCACACGACCGCCGAGAGCCACAACCGGATCATGGTCTGTGAGGTCATGGGGCGGCATGCCGGCTGGATCGCGGTGCACGCCGGGATCGCCGGCGGGGCGGATGTCATCTTGATTCCGGAGCGGCCGATCGACATTGAGGAGGTTTGCCGGGCGATTCAGAATCGCCACAAGCGGGGTCGGACCTTCTCAATCATCGTCGTCGCGGAGGGGGCGGAGTTCAAGCCGGGGCAGACGGTGAATGTCGTCAAGGAGAAGGACGCCTTCGGCCATGTCCGGCTCGGGGGGATCGGCAACCTCCTGGGGGAGATGATCGAGCAGAAGACCGGCTACGAGACCCGGGTGACGGTGCTGGGCCACATCCAGCGGGGGGGATCCCCGAGCGCTTTCGACCGGGTGCTCGGGACCCGTTTCGGCGTCCGGGCGGTCGAGCTGGCGCTGGAAGGGGAATTCGGGATGATGGTGAGTCTCAAGGGGAATGAGATCGTTCCGGTCAAGATTGAGCAGGCGACCAGACAACTCAAGCTTGTGGACGCTGAGTTGTATGATTTGGCCAAGCTTTTCTTCGGATGAGGCGCGGGCGATGAGCGGTTCGAAGTTTTCCAAGGAAATCGTCGAGCGGATTGAGGAAAGCATCCAAACCAAGCAGCGGGTCCGGGATCGGATCGTCCCGGAGATCAGCCGGGCCGCCGAGGTGATGATCGCCGCGCTCGACGCCGGCAAGAAGATCCTTTTCTTCGGCAATGGAGGATCGGCCGCTGATTCTCAGCATCTGGCGGCGGAATTGATCGGAAAGATGTTCAACCCAAAGCGCCGGGCCCTGCCGGCGGTGGCCCTGACGACCGACAGCTCGAATCTGACGGCGCTCGGGAACGACTTCGGCTTCGAAACGGTCTTCTCCCGCCAGATTGAGGGGTTGGGGCAGGCCGGGGATGTCGCGATCGGGATCACAACGAGCGGCCAATCGCCGAATGTCCTGGAGGCGATGAAGACCGCCCGGACGCGGGGATTGAAGACGATCGGATTGATCGGCAAGGATGGCGGGCCGCTCAAGGGGCTGGTCGACATCGCGATCATCGTGCCGTCCGACTCCACGCAGCGGATCCAGGAGTCGCACATCACGATCGGCCAGATTCTCTGCGAGCTCGTCGAGCTCCACTTCTCCGACTGATGAAGCTTCGGACCGATGTGCCGGAGACTCCGCCGGTCGGCGCGGTTCTCCGGACGCGTCCGGCCGCCCCAGCGGGCGGCCAAGTGCATCCGGCGAACCGGTGCCGGACCGCGAAGCCGTCGTCGGAATGGAGATCCACCGACAGGACCCCGAGAGGCGAGTTGGGGAGCACCGGTTGATGCGAGACGGAGTTCTGACGCTCAAGAAGATGGCCGCGGAGGTGAAGCGGCTGAGGCGCAGCGGCAAGACCATCGCCTTCACGAACGGTTGTTTCGACCTCCTCCATGTCGGCCACCTGGACCTCCTGGAACGGATCAAGGCAAAGGCGGATCGGCTGATTATCGGGATCAACTCCGATGCCTCCGTCCGGCGGCTCAAGGGGCGGGGCCGGCCGGTCCTGCCGGTCCGGGAACGGGCCCGGATGCTGGCGGCCTTGAAGCCGGTTGATTATGTCGTGGTATTCTCCGAAACGACTCCGGAGCGGGTGATTCGCACCCTTGAGCCGGACCTTCTGGTCAAGGGCGGGGATTGGCCGGTGGATCGGATCGCCGGCGGCCCCTTCGTTCGGGCCCGGGGCGGCAGGGTCTTCTCCCTGCGGCTGGTCCCCGGCCGTTCCACGACCGGGCTGCTCCGGAAGATCCGGAATTCCAAATTCCTCCGGTGAAACGCCGGGAGTTGTTCCGCCTGCTGGATGCCAACCTGAATCGGGCCCGGGAAGGATTGCGGGTCTGCGAGGAAGCGGCCCGTCTTTTTCTGGATTCTCCCCGTTTGACCCGGTGCTGCCAGCGGCTGCGGTATGACCTGGAAGCGGCGGCCCGTTCCTTGCCGACGCGGGAATTTTTGAGGGCCCGGGACAGCCGGCGGGATGTCGGCCGGCCGGAAGAACGGGGAAGGGTTCGCCCCCATCGGGAGGTGTTCGACCTGCTGCAGGCCAATGGAAAGCGGGTTCAGGAGGCGTTGAGGGTCCTGGAAGAGTTCGGCCGGCTGGAATTCCCGACCCAGAGCCGGCGCTTCGGCGCTTTGCGGTTTCGGGCCTATACCTTGGAGAAGGAGCTTGCTGGAGCGCTGCCGGCTGTACGTCATCGTTGACCGGGATGCGTTGGCCGGCCGGGACCCGGCGGCGGTTGCCGAGCAAGTGATTGCCGGCGGCGCCGACCTGATTCAGTGGCGGGACAAACGGGCGGGAGAGGCCGATTTTTTGGAGACGGCCCGGCGGCTCCGGGCATTGACCCGGGAACGGAAGGTCCCTCTGGTGATCAACGACCGGTTGGAGGCGGCGCTTGAATGCGGCGCCGACTTCCTTCATGTGGGACACACCGACCTGCCGGTGTCGGAGGCCCGGCGGCAGGCGGGCGGCCGGTTGGGGGTGGGCCGCTCGACCCATTCGATCGAGGAGGCCCGGCAAGCGGTCGCGGAGGGGGCCGACTACATCGGGATCGGTCCGGTTTTCGCCACACCGACCAAGCCGGACACCCCGGCGGTTGGTTTGGAACTGGTCCGGGCCGCCGCGCGGGAAATTTCGGTCCCCTGGTTCGCGATTGGAGGCATTGACCGGGAGAAGATCGCTTTGGTATCATCTGCGGGTGCGACTCGAGTCGCGGTCGTGCGCGCGGTCACCGCGGCCGCCGATCCGAAAGCAGCCGCCCAGGCGCTCAAGTCTCTGCTGAATCCCGCAACAGGAGGAATGGTGTGAGTGTTTTGATTGTCGGCTCGGTCGCCCGGGATGAGGTCCAGGTTCCCTGGTCTTCGAAGACCCACGCGGTGCTGGGCGGGTCGGCCACCTACGCGGCTTTGGCCGCCCGTTTGTGGGGGCCGGCATCGATCGTCGCAGTCGTGGGGTCCGATTTCCCGAAATCGTACCGCAAGCTCTTTGATAAGAAGCGGATTGACGTCCAAGGGCTGATGGAGGCGCCCGGCCGCACCTTCTATTGGAAGGGGCGGTACAACGAAGACCTCCAGCCCAAGACCCTCCGGTTGGATCTGGGGGTCTTTTCTTCTTTTAAGCCGAAGTTGCCCCCGGGGCTGGTCCGGCGCACCCGGGTCGCTTTCCTGGGGAACATCCACCCGGCGCTGCAGTGGGAGGTGTTCCGCCAGCTCAAGCGGCCAAAACTCACCGCCTGCGATTCCCGGGACGACTGGATTCGTTCCGACCGAAAACATTTCCTGGCCCTCGTGAAGCGAATGGACATTCTTTTTTTAAATGATAGCGAGGCGCGGCTCCTGACCGGGGACAACAACCTGGTCCGATCGACCCGGGCGCTGGCCCGATGGGGGCCCAAAGTGGCGATCATCAAGAAAGGGGAACATGGCCTGTTGATGGCGACCCGACAGATGTTCTACGCCTTGCCGGCGGTTCCCCTGCATCAGGTGAACGATCCGACCGGGGCGGGAGATTCCTTCGCGGGGGCCTGTCTGGGCTATCTCAACACGCAGCCGCGGCTGACCTGGGACCGACTCTGCCGGGCGGTCCAGTACGGCTCGGTGGTCGCCTCCATGTCGATTGAGACTTACGGGCCGGGACGCTTGATCCAGGCGACCCGGGGTGAGATCGGCCGCCGGATGAAGCGTTTCCGGACTCTGGTCGGCGCCATTGGATGAGACGAAATCCCCAAGGGATTTCGTTGTTGCGGGTGTAGTTCAGTGGTAGAACATCAGCTTCCCAAGCTGAGAATGGGGGTTCGATTCCCCCCACCCGCTGAGTTTCAGGGGAATCGAAGGTGGACACGGATGCTCACGGGATGAGCTTGAATCGGCGGTGTACACGATTCCCCCCACCCGCTGAGTTTCAGGGGATTTTGCTCTTTCTTTTGTTGGTGGTCGGCTGCACGCCGTATGTGCAGCAGCCCCCGGTTTCGCCGCCGGTCGCCGGGCCCGTCGGCCGGCCGGATTTGACGACGCATCAGGTTCAGCCCGGGGAGACCCTTTGGCGGATCTCGAAGCGTTACGGCGTTTCGACCGAGGTGTTGGCACGGGCGAATCGGCTTTCGGATCCGGCCCGGATCCGGGTGGGGCAAATCTTGACGGTGCCGCATCCGGCGCGGGGGGGCCGGCGGCCGGAATCGGCCCTCAAACCGGTGAGCGAGGTGAAAGCCTTCTCCCGGGAGTCTCGTTTTGCCTGGCCGGTTCAGGGGAAGGTCATTGGTCTTTTTGGAATGCGGCGCAGCGGTGTCGCCAACAAGGGCATCGACATTGCCGCTGAGCGGGGTGCCGTGGTCGGGGCCGCCAAGAGCGGTCAAGTGACCTTTGTGCACGCCGCGATGCCGGGATTGGGGCGGACGATCATCGTGACGCACGCCGATGGGTTCGCCACGGTCTACGGCCATTTGGACGAAGTTTTGGTGACGCAGGGACAGGTGGTTAACCAGCGGCAATCCATCGGCCGGGTGGGTCTCAGCGGACGGACGGAGGTCCCGATGCTCCATTTCGAGATCCGCCAGGACGACAAGCCGCAGAATCCGCTTCGTTACCTGCCGGGATAAGAGTATTTTAAGCGGAACTCTTTGATTCGCTCCCCGATCTCCGCCGATGTGTTTGGGCGGAGACGATCAAGGAGGGTTTAATTGTCTTCCGAGCTTGGTTTCGACCGGCCGGAAACCGCCGCGGTTTTGGAAAAGCGCTGGGCCGGTTTTCAGTCTGGGTATCGAAAAAATTTGGCTTTGGTCGGCCCCGAAGGCCACGGAAAAACCGTCTTTGTCAGGCGGTTTCTTGAGCGCCGGGGCGTTGCCGATTCCCACCTCCTCCTCTTTCTCGAGGTCCGGGCAGGGGAATCCCTGCTGGAGTGGTCCAAGCGCTTTGTTCAGACTTTGGGCTATGCTCTGCTGCGGGCCAAGAGAGTGGCGCATCTTCCGGCCGACCCGGTTGAGCTCTGGACCGCCGTTTCCCGCTGGGCTCCCCGAAGCGCGGCCCAGGCGTCCGCTTGGTTCGGTGACGGCGTCCCCCTCCGCGGGGAGCGTTGTTTCTCCGCCTGCTGGGACCTGTTGGGGCGGGTGATCCAGGAGACGGGGCTCCGGGGACTGCTGGTTCTGGACGAGTTCCACCGCTTGGAGAATTTCCCGGTCTCTGATCCTTTCAGCCGTCTCGGTCGGGACATCATGGTCCAGAGCGGCGTCATGTTCTGGCTGATTGCTTCCGATTCCTCCGCCGCCCGTCGTCTCCTTCAGGAGGGGCTCCACTTGTTGTTCGGCCAGTTTGAGTTGGTGGAGATGGGGCCGTTGGAGGCGGAGTCGGTTCGCAAGGCGATTCATTCGATCCCGGCCGGCCGGCGGCTGGATGCCTGGACCGAGCAGCTGCTCGTTGATTTGGCCCAGGGGCACTCCGCCTGTCTGGATCTGCTTCTTCGGGAGATGGAACGGCTGGAGCTCCGGGAGGGAGCGGGGGATTTCCAGGGACCGTTCGACGGCCGGCAACGGATCGGCGCCCTGCTGAGCGCCCTCTTCCTCGATCCGGCCGGACCGCTTCGCCTCGCGTTCGAAGAACGCCTTCGCCAGCTGCCGCCGCTTCCGGACCGGGCCGCTTCCATTCTGCTGCTTCGGGGAATGGCGGGG
>Ga0210019_1004494_pt1 | contig 12087 bp, 9 predicted proteins | sample CryGeyCG2114_020_2_FD_183969 | JGI IMG/M metagenome (GOLD analysis project Ga0210019, IMG submission 183969) | Groundwater microbial communities from aquifer - Crystal Geyser CG11_big_fil_rev_8/21/14_0.20 (SPAdes) (version 2) | ecosystem: Environmental > Aquatic > Deep subsurface > Groundwater ...
CACGCCGAGAAAATGTTTAAGCTGGAAAACACCAAGAGAAATTTTTGAAGAACAATGTATGCTTAATAACCTACAAGTTAATTTAAATATTTATTCAAAGGTGTTGCAATTGACTATTTAATGCAGGATTTTCAATAACACTAAAAAATAGCACATTTTGTGCTATCTGTCAACTTTGGAAAATTATTTAAAATTCACTATCTCTATTTATCAGCTAATTTTAGCAACTTCTGCCTTAAACATCTCTCCCCGTTCCTTATAGTTTTTAAACATGCCAAAGCTGGCGCAAGCCGTGGAAAGTAAAATTATATCGCCCGCGACTGTTTCTTTTTTGGCTGATTTTACGGCCTCTTTCATGCTTTTAACTAACTTCATCTGCTCTTTGGGAAATTTAACTTTTAATAATTCTTTTTTAATCCTGGGCGTAGATTGGCCGTCAAGTAAAACTATAAACTTAGCCCGCCCTTTTACGGCTTTGGCTAATTCTTTAAAATCAGCGCCTTTGTCCGCTCCGCCTAAGAGTAAAATAATCGGCTCATGAAAAGACTTTAAATCCAAAATTGTCGCCTCCGGCGTAGTGGCAAAGCTATTGTCATAATAACTAATCCCTTTTATTTTTTTAACAAACTCAATTCTATGCGGCAGGCCCTTGAAATTTTTAACCGCCTGCCTGATAATGTCATCTTTAACGCCGGCAATCTTGGCCACGCTAACTGCCGCGGCAATATTTTCTTTATTATATTCTCCCACCAACTTGCTCGGCAAATCCGACTTAGTAAACGAGATTATTCTACCGCTTGTCTTTATGTTTTTTCTTTTTTTAACTAATAACTTATAACTTATAACTAATTTGTCTGGACGTTTTTGATGAGCAAAAATATTACTTTTCGCTTTCCAGTAATCGGCTATTGAACGGTGAAAGTTAGGATTAACCGGATCAGCCGCGACCAAATGTTCCGGAGTAAAATTCGTGATCACCGCGATCTGCGGGCTCTTATGCAGGTCTTCCAGCTGAAAACTGGACAGCTCTAAAACCACCCAGTCGTTTTTTTTGATTTTATCCAAAAAACTAAACATCGGGGTGCCGATGTTGCCGCCAAAGTGAACGCGCTTGCCGGCTTGCTTTAAAATTTCATAAATCAAAGAAGAAGTCGTGCCTTTGCCTTTGGTGCCGGTCACGCCGATAATATTTTTGGTCGGGCAAAGGTCAAAAAAAAGCTTAGTTGGACTGGAAGCCTTACTCCCCTCCCCCTTAGAAGGAGAGGGGTTGGGGGTGAGGTTGAACAACGGATAGCCGGCCACCCTGAAAACAATGTCAAATTGTTTTAAATTTTTGTCATAATTTTTACCCAAACGCCAATTAACCCTGCCCAAAACTAAGTTCCCCGCGGAGAACTTAGTGTCTTTCTTCGCCTCTTTTCTGGCGTCACAAATCGTAATTTCGCAATTAACTTTTTTCTTAACCAAAAACTCAACCAAGGCCTGATTTTCAATTCCAAGCCCAAGGATGCAAATTTTCCTGCCCGCAATACTACGCATAGCTTTGTGGGCGGGCTTGTTTTTTAAATTACTTAAATTTTCGCTTTTAAAACTTGACATAATAATAATAATATGCTAAACTTTAATATCTCTTTTCAATAAACATAAACAATTGCGCAAAATAAAATATTTACAGGAGGGAAAAAATGGAAAATCTATCTAAAGTACCGGATTGCGATATGTATATACAATCAGAACTGGAAGAAGCTGGTATTAATATTTGTAGAGCGGAATCTGGAAATAGCGGAGAAGTTCCCTGGAAGATATTCGGAAAATCAATAAATTCTAGATTTACATTCAAAAGAGCCTGGAGTTATTATGTGGTTAAAGGAGACATCCCGCAAAATATTCAGAGAATAATAACAAACGAGGTAACTCTGCAGACTAACGGCGACCTCCATATTTTTTCACAAAAAGCACTTTGTTCTTTTGCAGAAATATTTGGAAAATAATTTTTTAAAAGGTTCATTTAAAAGGAGGGGTCATGCTTGAAATTAAATCTGGAAGCATGTAAGAAAAGAAAGAAATCAACAATTAAGTAAAACCTGTTAAAAAACTAACTCCCAAAAAATCTCGTTGAGCCCGATGATCTATATCGGGCCTTTTTATTTTAAAAAACCAATCCCTAATTAACTAATCACTAATTCCTTTAATTCCCCCCAATTATCTCCGGCCTTAACATCCACCTCTACCGGCACTTTTAATTTTATCACTTCTTCCATAATTTTTTTAATTTTCTTAGCCGTTTCTTTTTCTTGCCCGGCTTTGACCTCAAACAACAGCTCGTCATGCACTTGCAATAACATTTTATAATCTTTCCTCTCGGAACTAAGTTCTGGGTACCCAGAACTTAGTTCCCTGCTTAAATTCGCAATTTGCACCATCGCCACCTTTATCATGTCAGCCGAGGTTCCTTGCAGAGGCATATTGATAGCCATCCGCTCGGCCCCCTTGCGCACCATTATAACCGAAGAATTTATTTCCGGCAGATAGCGCCGGCGGGCAAATAAAGTTTCCACGTAGCCGTTTTCTTGGGCGAATTTTATGGTTTTATCTATGTATTTTTTGATATCTGGAAAACTGGCAAAATATTTTTCAATAAATTCCTTAGCTTTAAAATAAGGGATGTCGGCGGTTTGGGCCAGGCCGTGCGGACCCTGGCCGTAAAGAATGCCGAAGTTGGTGGCTTTGGCTTCCCTGCGCATCTGACTGGTAACGTCCTTGGGGCTTACCCCGTTAATTTCCGCGGCCGTGGAAGTATGAATATCCTCTCCGTCCTTAAAGGCCTTGATCATTTTCTTGTCCCCTGACATATGGGCCGCTAAACGCAGTTCAATTTGCGAATAATCCAAGCTTAACAATTTATAACCCTTTTCAGCTATAAAAGCTTTTCTAATCTCCCGGCCCAGTTCGGTTCGGATGGGAATATTTTGCAAGTTCGGTTCAGACGAAGATAGCCGGCCGGTGGCGGTTATGGTTTGGTTAAAGCTGGTATGAAGCCGTTTGGTTTTTTTGTTAATCATCTCCGGCAAGGCCTTAATGTAAGTGGAAAGCAGTTTGGTTAGTTCACGGTATTCCTGAAGCAAAGGAACGATTGAGTGTAAATCTTTTATTTTCCCCAGTTCATCGGCGGCCGTGGAATAGCCGGTTTTTCCTTTTTTAATATCTCCGGTTGGGATTTGGAGTTTCTCAAATAATATAGCTTTTAATTGCTGAGTGGAATTAATATTAAACTCCTCTTTGGCCTCTTTATAAATATTTTTCTCCAGTTTTTTTAAATTAATACCTAATTTTTGGCTCATTTTAGCTAAAATTTCTGTGTCAATTTTTATACCCTCATCTTCCATCCTGGCCAAAACTTCAACTAAAGGCATTTCTGTTTTATTAAATAATTCGTCCAGTTTCTTTTCTTTCAGCTGTGGCTTTAATTTTTTTACCAACCGCTGAGTAAAATCGGCATCCTCGCAGGAATATAGCATTAATTTTTCATCTTCCGCTTGCGGAAAGCTGATTTTATCCCGCCCCTTACCCAGTAAATCGTCCTTGCTGATTTTTTCAAAACCTAATTCGGAAAAAGTCAGAGCATCCAGATTGTGCTGGCGCGTTCCGGGATTAAGCAAGTAAGAGGCGATCATAGTGTCAAAATCCAAACCCCTAACTTTAACCCCTTTTGCGCTCATAACCCTGGTATCAAACTTGGAATTATGCGCATATTTTTTAACTTTTTCATCCTCAAAAATCGGTTCCAATTTTGTAAGCCATAAATTGTTTTTGTGTTTTTGTGTTTTTGTGTTTTTATTATAACTAAACAAATCATTTCTATCATTCGACATTCGACATTCGACATTCGACATTTTTACGAAGTAAGCCTCTCCCTTCTCCCAGGAAAAACTAATGCCCAATAAATCGCAATCCAGGGGGTCAAACGAGGAAGTTTCGGTATCAAAGGTGAAAGCTTTTTGCGTCTTTAATTTTTTAAAAAAAGAATTGAATTTTTTATCGTCATCTATTAGTTGATACTTAAAATTTTTTCTATTTCGCTCAAATTTATCAGCAATTTTTTCCTGTTTTTCTTCTTTGCTCAAGCCCTTATCCTCAACTAAATTATTTATCCTCGGCAACAACGATTTAAACTCCAGTTCGCTAAACAATTTAACGGCTTTGTCTTTATCAAAATCGCCGAATTTAGCTTTGTCTAAATTAAAATTAATTTTAACATCGCATTTTATAGTAGCTAAATCGCGAGAAAGATATGCCTCTTTTTTATGCTCTTTCAACAGCTCCCTGATTCTGTCTTTTGTCTTTTTAGAATTAATATTTTTGTATACCCCATCCAGGGTTTTGAAATTTTGCAGAAGTTCAACCGCAGTTTTCTCGCCAATCCCGCGCACACCCGGAATATTGTCCGAAGGGTCGCCTCGCAGAGCTTTATAATCTATCATCTGGTCCGGTGCCAAACCGTAGCGGTCTTTGACCGCTTGCTTGTCATAAATCACGCTGTCAGACAAACCCCGGCTCATAGTATAAACTTTGATATTATCATCAATTAATTGCAAGGTATCCAAATCGCCGGTAACAATAATTTTTTCAATCTGACCATCGGTTTTTTTCACAACTGTCCCAATTAAATCATCGGCTTCAAAACCGGTTTGCTCAAAAATCGGGATATTTAAAACTCCCGCAACTTCTTTAACTCGGGGAATTTGGGTATACAAATCATCCGGAGCCTTGACTCGCGTAGCCTTATATTCTTTAAACTCCTTATGGCGAAAAGTCGGGCCCTTCTTGTCTAGGGTCAAAACCACATAGCCGGGCTGAAACTCGCGGATGGCCTTTAAAAGCACAGAAGTAAAGCCAAAAACAGCGTTTACCATCTCGCCCTTTTTAGTGGCCATAGTTGGAGGTAAAGCGTGAAAACTCCTGTGAATCAGAGCGTTGCCGTCTATTATCATTAATTTTTGTTTTTGCTTGGTCATACTAATATTACACCATAGAAAAAAGGGTAAAGCAAGAAAAAAGCCGGGCATTAAATTTGACCGGATTTTCCTATTTTAAGTTATTCTATTTTTCATATCCAATCGGCAAAATTGCCTGCGGCCTTTTATCGCCATCTAAGCCCAAAATCTTTTTGACCTTCTTTTCGTCAAAAGCGCCCACCCAGCAAGATGATAATCCCAAAGCGGTCGCGGCCAAAAGCATATTTTCAATCGCTGCCGCCCCATCCTGAATAGAATATAACTTCTCGCCTCTTTGACCGTAAACTGAAGCGGTTTTTTCAACATCAACCACCGCTACGATTACCGCCGGCGCTTGAGTAATAAAATTTTGCCCTAAAGCCGCTCGCGCCAACATCTTTTTTTTCTCTGAATCTTTTATTACTAAAATCTCAACCGGTCGCAATCCGCCAGCTGAAGGCGCTTTCTTACCGGCTTCAATAATTTTTTCAATCTGTTCGTCAGAAACTTCTCTATCAGCAACAAACGAACGAACGCTTTTTCTTTTATTTATAACTTCCCAGAAGTCCATAGGAGCAAATGATTATTTTAATTAGAATTTCATTTATCACATAGAGCGTCTTCCAACAGCTTGCTCTGCCAGCTGAATGCTTCTGCGGCTGTAATACGCGATTTTTTCATTAAAATAATTTCTTGGGTAATTAATCGTAATAAATGCAAGCCCAGTATTTCTCTTTTTTTATACAAGTTTTGATAAAGAGGATGATCTTGATTAACATAAACCGCATTGCCTTGGCTTTGTGCTTCCGGGCCATCCTCTCCCAGACTGACAATACTGCAAGAAATGCCAAATTTTTTTAATTTTATTCTTTTAATAACCAAGGGCTTAGCCTCTGCGAGCCGCTTATCAAGCTCCTTGTCTTTTTCTTGAATCTCTGGCTTTTTTTCTTTGCTGTCCAAGGACGAATCTTTGCCTGAATCCGCCGGCGGCTTTAAAATAGCGCTAGCAGCGACTATCTTTTGCTTTCTTTGTTTTTTAAGCCGAGTTACCGCTCTGCCTTGAGGCACAAAATCAGGATTTAAGAATAAGGCCTCTCTGACTTGCTTCATAACCTGCTGTAATTCTTGAGTGACTTTTTTAATATTTTTGGTATCTTTTTGTTTTTTAATTTCGCCTAGCACCTTATCTAGCTCTATTCGCATTAATTGAAAAAACAATTTATATTCAGGGCTGTCAGAGATAAAATCGGTTCGGGCTGAAATCAGAGGCAAAAAGTCAGCATTCACACTACCGGTAATTCTATTTAAGCCTTGATGATATTTTTTATCTAGGCCAAAAAAATCCCTCTTAATAAAAACCTGCTTAACCCGGCATTCTAATCCTGAATCATCCACGTCTCGAGAATTTATGGCCGTAATAATTTCTCCTTCTATCAGGCCGTACATGGTTTTAATTTTAATAGACATTATTTTGCCGGCTACGGTTTTGGCCGTAATTTTTTTATTATTTAAATAAATACTGAATTTTTTAGCTCGCAAAGGCACCGATTGCTTTAAATATTTTTCTACTTCGGCCACGCCTACTTTTTTATTTAATTTATTAAGAATAATTTTTGTGCCTTCTCTGTCCAGGGCGGTAGCTTTAATTTTTTTAATTGGCAGTTCCCAGCGGTTTGAATTTTTCCAGTCCTCACGATCAAAGATAATTAAATATTTAAATTTACCCTTAACGCTTTCCACGATAAATTGGCCAGCCAAAGCCAAGGCGGAAAATTTGCCGATTCCAAACTGGCCAATGCGTTTACGGCCAAAGCGCGGAGAAGTGTTTTTGATTCTTTTTTCTTCCGAGCCAATAGTAAAAAACTGCTCCAGCATTTTTTCGTTCATGCCAGAGCCATTATCTTCTACTGTTATTTTATCATCGGCAATCATAACTAAAACCTCAGTAGCATCCGCGTCATAGGCATTATTAACCAACTCGCGAATAAATTCAATGCTTTCTCTATACATCTTTTCACCTAAAGTAAACAAGTGATTTTTGTCTACCGTGATTTTTATTTTAGAAGTTTTTAACATATTTAATTTTTATCTAATTTTTGCGGATTTGTCAATTATATTAAAAAACTTAGTTTCCAATTAAAAACCAAGTTTTTTGTGTGGACCGCAGAGGATTCGCCCCGCTGGTCCCTGGCAAGCCCGGGGGCGGGGCTACTCGCTAACGCTCGCAAAACCCACAAATATTATGGACCAGACAGGGTTTCCTGCCATCGCAAGCCCGAGCAAGCTCATGCTTGCGATAGCAGGCGGAGAACCCGCTACCTAATTACTTAATGGTGGACCAGACAGGATTTGAACCCGCTGCCTCCTCGGTGCAAACGAGGCGCTCTACCAATTGAGCTACTGGCCCATAATATTAACAAAGGCGCTACCAGATGCCTGTCCGCCTTGGGCGGAAGCTACTGGCCCATGTATATTGTCAATTGTCGATTTTTGATTACACTGCTTTTAAATAAAATCAACGATCAAAGATTTTACTTGACCTGACTAAACTTCAAAATCGGCGATAAAAGCCAGGTTAAAAATCCGCCTATCATTCCTGTCATAATAAGTATACCAATAAAAATTGTCAAGATGCCCACCAATTTATAGCCTAGGCGGGAACCGCCTTCGGTGCCTAAATGCTGTTCAAAAAAACCAATCCGCCCAAAATTATCCAACAACCATTCTGATTTAATAACAATCAGAGCGCCGACGATGATTAAAATTAAACCGACTAGAATATTCATAGCTGTAATTTGAAATTTGTAATTGGTAATTTGGGAATCATGCTAAAAATATTTTTCCAAATTACTAATTTCCCCTCCAATTCGACGGGCAAGTAATTACAAATTACCAAAATTATCTTATATAGTTAAGTGGATTATACTTAGTGCCGCCTATTATCACCTCAAAATGCAAATGCGGACCGGTTGACCAACCGGTTGAACCCATGGCTCCGATTGAATCGCCCTTATCTATTTTTTGCCCCTTTTGAACATAAAGCTTGGACATATGGCCGTACCTGGTTTTTTTGCCGCCGCCGTGGTTAATAACAATCGCATTTCCATAACCAGGTGCCCAGCCGGCACTCTCCACTGTGCCGGCATCAGCCGCATAAATTGGAGTACCGGTTTTATTGGCAATATCTACGCCAAGATGCCGCCAGGAATAATACTGGGTTATGCGGTAGCCTTGCGTTGGCCAATTCATTTTGTTGCTGGCCGGAATCGCGCCAGGCGGCCTAATCAAATCTGCAATCGCCGATAAGCCGGTATAGCTAGGGCTGCTGGCTACGTAGCTGACTTTTCTGGCGCCGGGAATTATTAATTTTTGGCCGACCGTCAGTTTGGTGGAATCATCCAAATTATTAATTAACGTTATTTTGTCTTCTTCAATTCCGTATTTCTTGGAAATAGAGCCTATATTTTCTCCGCGCAAAACCTGATGGGTTAAACCGGTAGTCGGCAAAATCGCCAATTTCTGCCCGGGCCTTATGAGGCTATAAGCGCTTAAACTGTTTTCCCACAAAATTGTATTTACGGATATTTCATATTCTTCGGCAATAGTGCTAACGCTATCGCCCGACACAACCGTATGATAAACGATTTCTGTTCTTGCTTGCTTGGTTTTTTTGGTAGCGGCCATATCCGGCTTGACTATAGCCGACCCTTCTTGCGTTAACGGCGCCTCTTGGTCTTGATATTCTTCTTCGTCCGGCGATGTCATTACGGCCTGGGGCTCGCTTCTTAAAACATCCTGGCCTTCTAAATATTTTTGCTGGGCCGGACTGGTGAAAAAAGATTCTTCGTCAATAAATTCTTCTATTAACTCTTCGCTTTCAATATCGCCAAACTCGCTTTTTACCAAGCTAGCGGCTACGGTCTGGCGCGCTTTTTCGGAAATAACCCCGGCCCGAGTGACCTTAACGGTTAAATTAAAAAATACTATTATAATCGTTAGGCCCACTACCAGAACATGAATAAACTTCTGATTAAATAAAAACGATAAGGGAGATATTCTTAGTCCGCTCCAACCCAATTTTTTGATTGCCGACAAATAATAACAATAGGCTCTGACCACTATTTTATAAAAAATAAAACGCAAAACCTGATAACCCGGCTTTATTATGGTAATAATAAAAAAAGCGGTTAAAAACCTCTTTATAAATATTGTAGCTTTGGCTAAAAATATTAATATTTCTATTAATATTCGGCTGGTCTTTCTACGAATATAATTCAATATTAATTATAATGAGATGGTTGCAAAAGTCCATTTCTACTGCAATTCCCAAATTTTGGCATAATTTTTTCTAAATTTTATCGCCTATATATCCATATAAGCTCAAAAATTTATAAAAAATTCTGTCCAAAATTTGAAAATTTCGCTACGAAAGCGACTTTTGTAACCATCTCAATCTAAGCTAAAAACATTTTAACATTAAGAAGTCTTTTGGTCAATATTTCACAGAAAACAAAATATATCCAAAAGAGAATAAATTTTGTCCGACTTTTGAGTCCCATGACCTTTTAAGCCCTATTGAACCCTTTAGTTCTTCTAAACCTTTATCACTACCGGCAAAACCATGGGCCGCCGCTTGGTTTTATTAAACAAAAACTGGCCGATATCATTTCTTAATTTGTTTTTGATATTATCAACATCAGCCGGGGTCCTGGAATCATGAGAACCGACTATCTTTTTAGCTTTCATCCTGGTATTTTCTATTAAATCTTTATTTTCTTTCATATAGACAAAGCCACGTGAAATAATATCGGGATTGCCGATTGAATCACCGGTTTTGGAATCAATGGTGGCAATCACCACAATCATGCCGTCTGCGGCCATAACCCGGCGATCGCGCAAAACTATATTGGAGACATCGCCCACGCCCAAACCGTCAACCATGACGTATTCCGACAAAACTTTTTCCTGGGTCAATTTGCCGCTTACATTTCCTTTAACATCTCTAATAAATTCAACCACCTGGCCATTGTCGGCCACAAAAATATTATTTGGTAAAATTCCGACTTGTTCAGCTAATTCGGCATGGGCCCTTAACATATAATGATTGGCTTCAATGGGCATAAAATATTTTGGCTTAAGCAGGCGCATCATCAGTTTTAAGTCCTCTTGCTTAGCGTGGCCGCCGGCATGCACATCCATCATTTCATAATGGATTATCTTTGCTCCCTGCCTGACTATTATATCTTTTAAGCTTTGGATGGTTCTTTCATTGCCCGGAATAACCGAGGAGGAAAAAATAACCGTATCGCCCGGCTTTAGGCTGATGGTTTTATGATCGCCTGAAACTACCCTTCTCAAAAAAGCATTAGCTTCGCCCTGGGCGCCAGTGCCCAAAATAATAATCTTATTATCCGGCAAGCGCTTAAAATCCGAATCCCTAATCAAAATCCTGGGGTTAAATTTTAAATAGCCGATTTTGTGAGCGATTTCAACATTATCATTCATGCTCCGACCCTGGAGATAAACCCGGCGGCCGTATTTTTCGGTCAAATCAAAAATTTTTTGAATCCTGGACAATTGCGAAGCAAAAGTGCCAATGATAATACGCCCTTCTATCTTTTGAAAAAGCTTGCCCATTTCCTCGCCAATAGCTGATTCTGAAATCTGGTGGCCGGGACGGGTAGCATCGGTTGAGTCGGACATAAGAAACATTACCCCCTGACTGCCAATTTGAGCAATTCTGTTTAAATTAATCGGCTTATCGTTAACCGGAGAAAAATCAATTTTAAAATCCCCGGTATGAACTACCCGACCAGCCGGAGTGTTAATCGAAACCGCAAAGCAGTCGGGAATGGAATGATTAACCCGCAAAAATTCAACTCTAAACGAACGACCCAAACTCAAGCTTGAGGTTTCATCAATTTGGGCGATATTTAATTTCGGACAGCCTCTGAATTCTTCGCACCGCTTGCGGACAATACCGGCGGTTAGTTTGCCCATAAACATAGGCGGATTGCCGATTTCCCCCATAATATGAGGAATAGCGCCGATGTGATCCATGTGGGCATGAGTAATAATCACGCCCTTAATCCAATCTTTTTTATCCTTTAAATAATCTATGTTGGGAATAATATAATCAATCCCGGGCATATCCTCTTCCGGAAACTGCAAGCCCATATCAATTATAATAATTTCCTTGTTATACTCAAGCAAGGTCATATTGCGACCGACCTCTTCCAGGCCGCCCAAAACCATAACTCTCAGCTTTTCGCCTGACCCGGAAATCGGCATCTTTTTAGAATAAGAACCGCCAACCGGCTTTCTCCGGCCGGTGAAGCGGCCCCGAACAACCGATGGACGAGATGAAAACGAAGCGCCTCTTTTAATTGTTTTTGTCCCCTGGCTCTTTAAAGCCGGGACTCCTTGTTTTGTAATCATATTTTTTTGGTAAACTCCGCAGAAAATTATCACTTGCCAGTGGCTATTAAACCACCGGCTGTAATAATTTATTATCTCCTTGATTTAATCAGAGAATTTTTTTGTGGAGTAAATGAGAAACAGTAAACAGATAACAGAATTAAATCTGGATCAATTTCTGTTTTTTTATTAACACTAAATCATGAGAAGAAATTTTATATATAAAAATTTAAAAAATTAATTTTGGTTAAACCGCGTTTTGATTATTTCTTTATCAAAGCGCGGTTTAACTTTTTATTGGCTCAAAATATTTTGGGGAGAATTTACCCCCGCAACCAACAATCTTAACCAAGGAATTTTCTTCTATCTTTTCCACCGTAACAACTCTTCCGTGCAACTTAAACTTTTTCCCCGGCCCTATGCCTAATTCTTTAATTCTTTTTTCTCTTTCTGGCGACACTTCATCTTTAATCTTTTTCTTAGCCTCCTCCTTTAATATTAAGGCGGCGCGCTTAGTTGGGGGAGAGCAAATATCCTGCCTCCTTCGAGTTTTTTCTAATTTATCCATATCTCTTGATCCCCGAAACTTGGAACTCATGGCTATTTACCTCCTTTATATTTTTTAAAAGAAACAAATTTAAAATCAAATTTATATATAAGAAGAAATTTATAAGCA
>Ga0210019_1004499_pt1 | contig 12078 bp, 10 predicted proteins | sample CryGeyCG2114_020_2_FD_183969 | JGI IMG/M metagenome (GOLD analysis project Ga0210019, IMG submission 183969) | Groundwater microbial communities from aquifer - Crystal Geyser CG11_big_fil_rev_8/21/14_0.20 (SPAdes) (version 2) | ecosystem: Environmental > Aquatic > Deep subsurface > Groundwater ...
TTCCCACAAGAAAGCTATGTTCTTAGAGAAATTAAATGGCAAGGTGAGCAGGAATGTTTACTCGTTGGTAGTGACTGGTCTTTTTGTGGATTAGTTGAGTGATTCAAGACTTTCAAGAATTTTAATGCTTGAGTTACCGTCTCCATATGGATTATTGATTTTAGAAACGCTGTCGTAATATTTAGAGTCATTTAAAAGACGATTAGATATTTCAACAATTTTTTCTTGATTTGTACCAACCATAAATGAACAACCAGCACTAATTGCCTCAGGGCGCTCTGTCGTATCCCTAAGAACGACTACTGGACGACCAAGATGTGGGGCTTCTTCTTGTACACCACCAGAATCTGTTAAAATTAAAAATGATTTTTTCATGGCCCAGACAAAACTAGTGTAATCAAGAGGTTCAATGAGATGAACTCGACTATTGTCCGAGAGTTCTTCATCAACAATTTTTCGAACTTTGGGGTTTAAGTGTACAGGGAAAACAAACTCTATATCTTGATGTTGCTCAAGAAGCTGCTTCATCGCCAAAAAGATTGATCGATGACCATCGCCTAAATTTTCGCGGCGATGAGTTGTCACTAAAATCATTCGGCCAGAAGTTTGTGGTAGCTTTTTCTCAATATTAAGAATCATCTCTTTATCATTAGAAATTTTTTCAAGAGTAAACTTGAGAGCATCTATACTCGTATTACCAGTGATAACAACATTTTTGTTAATTGCTTCTAGTTTTAAGTTTTCTGCACTTGTTTGAGTCGGTGGAAAATGAAAGTCGGCAATTCGACCAATTAGACTTCTATTAATTTCTTCCGGAAATGGTGACGACTTATTATGGGTTCGAAGGCCTGCTTCAATATGTGCAACTTTTACACCTTGATAAAACGCCGCGAGAGAAGCTACAAATCCTGTAGTCGTATCCCCTTGTACTAAAACCACGTCCGGCTTCTCTTTCAGGATCAGATCGCTATAGCCCTTAAGTGCACTCACTGTAATATCAGTTAATGTTTGATTTGGTTGCATAATTTCTAGGTCGTGATCAATTTTGAGATCGAACCATTCAATGAATGGCAGCACCATTTCTTTATGCTGACCGCTAAGTGCGACAAAGACTTGATGGCCTCTGGATTGTGCCATTTTAATAACAGGTGCCATTTTAATTGTTTCAGGTCTAGTTCCAAAAGCAAAAAGTAACTTCATCTTAAACTCGTACTTTCCACAAGGTCAGCAGTTGTTTAAAGGTGCCAAGAATCGTTTTTCTAAACTCCATCTTAGATTCACCAAGCTTTTGGTCATAACGAAGCAGCATTGGAACTTCAGTGCATTTGGCACCCACAATACTAAGTTTGACTAGAATTTCAACCATGCAAGCAAAGCTCTTTTCTTTTACGACATCTCCAGGCAAGCGAGTCTTTATTTCTTTTACTATACGAGGAGAATATAATCTGTAGCCGCAACTATAGTCCCACACTCCTTGAACATTTCTTAGAACACGAAACATGACGGCTACTGCAAATGATAATATTTGTCTCCACCAGCTCACACCACATACTCTAGACCCAGGTCGATAGCGTGATGCAACAACGACATCAAATCCTTGATAGATCTTAGGCAACATCTCAATTAAATGAAACGGACTATGTGTGTTGTCCCCATCCATTAATGCGTACCCGACTGCAGGACAAGGATCGGACATATTTTCATGAAAGATATTAAAGGCGGTATTTATTCCACCCATAAGATTCTTATTAACCTCATGGCGAACAACTTTAAAATCAAGGTCAAGGTTAAGATTCTTTAAAACTTCCGTTGTATTATCTTTACTGCAATCATCTATAACAATAACTTTAACTTCAAAAACAGAACCATATCTAAAATTAAGAGATTCAAAACCCTTTAAGAGATCTGGTAAATTTTCAGCTTCGTTATAACATGGAAGCGCCATGAGAATATAAGGTCTTTGCATTCGTCAATGCTCACATTTAAAGAGAAGAATGGCCATAATCAACCTACCTTGAAGCGAAAATAATAGCATCAGACTCATAGTCGATCTTCGAGAACTTGCTCCTGACTGCTTCAAGGAGTTTTGCATGGTCATCACTTGTAATCGGAACAGAGTTTGTTTCTTTAAGCAGTACAATCTGACAAGCATTCTGGATAGCGTCATCAATGGATGAAAACCTTCTTATCGATTCTGAATAGTCTAAAACATGAAGCATATTTCCAGAAACATAGACATCCTGACAACCTGTATCAAAATAATCTTGCATCTGCTTAATTTCATTGAAAAGAGTTATATTTGGTTTTGGTAAAGCGTATTTTCCAAGTCCCATAAGCATTCCAGACATAACAACAAGGGCTACAATGGGAGTGTGAAACCTTTTTAGATTAGCAACACCGAACAAGGCACAGATATAAAAGAAACCTACAACATACGAAGCGTAATATACTCCAAATTGATTGAGCTGCGGGTAGCTTGCTGTCGTTAAAATAACGACACTAATCGTAGAAACGAAAATTAACGGGGTTAGAATTGGCATAAAAGCTAAAGAAAGCAAAAGAAGATATAAGCTTTTGTTCGTGAGGATATCAACAAATACTAGATGAGGATTAAGTAATGCTCCTTTAACAATGCCAACCATTGATGTTCCATATTTTGCCCAAAGACTGACAAAAGAGCTGGATGGCCATAACTGATAGTCAGGCATGACATATTTCGTAACAACTAAGTAATAAGTAACACAAGAGGTAATACTAATTATTCCTGTAAGCGTTGTTTTAAAAGATTTACCAAAGACTATATACATCCCCCATACACTTAAGAGTAAAAGAGGAGCATCTTCCTTAATTGTCAAAAACACAATACTCGTCAGAACTAATCCAATGGTATTCACTTTAAAAACAAAATAAACAAGCAAAAATGAAAGTGGGATATAAAAAATCTCCGGCTGAAATACAAATTTGAAGACACTTAAGTAGTAAAGATTGAAACCAGCACCTATAACAAAAAACATTTTTGTTAATGAGTTATTGGGAAATATCTCCTCGCAAATTTTATTCAAAATTACCATCGAAAATAAAACTGAAGAAGATTGAAGGAAAAAAACATAAAAATGAGAATTCAAGAGGATTTGAGGAATAGAGAGTAAATATAGAACAGGTCTAAAATGAGTTCCTAAAACATTTACAAAAAAGAAACCCTCATTTTTAGCAACACTTAGAAAAGCTCCATTACCCTGAGAAATATTCCAAATGGCATAATCATAATGAGAATAATCATATCCAGAGATGTCAACACTTAACCAAGATAGATACTTATAGACAAGGGAGTGTAAAAAAATAGAACCTATCGCAAATGGAATTAACTTCTCAATCTCATTAATCTTTTTATTGAAACTTTTTTTATATCTTATCAACAATAAACACAAACTCATCGCCACATACAATCTTGGGTCACAGAAAGTTTTAGACAATCCCAACATGTTTAAAGGTGCAAACAATCCGATTATAAAAAGAAATATTGAAAAAAATAATGTGTGATTCATAGTCAATGTTTTACCAATTTTCGATATGAGGAATCTAAAACCTTTATCATTAAACTAATGGAAAACTTATTTTTCGCTTCTTCAAAAGATTCAAGTGCGATTTTTTCAAGGTTATAACTGCCATTATAAATACCTTCTAAAAACTTTTCATAATCAAAAGGAGTATTGGTTTTAGTTATTAATGGTTCTTGTGCCACTTCTTTTAAGCCACCTTCAAATGAAGTCAGTACTGGAACTTTAACTGACATCGCTTCAACGGGAACATAGCCAAAGGACTCAAAGCGAGAAGGATGGATAATGAGATGATATTTTTTCATTTCTTCGAGAATATCGCTACAAAAATCTCTAATCTTCACTGAATGATTAAGATCAGATTCTTTTATTTGATTAAGTAGGTTTTCCTTCTCTTCTCCATAGCCATAAATAGTGTATTTAAAAGGGATATTCTTCTTCTTTAACAAAGCTAAAGCTTCAATGACGATGTCATGTCCCTTTAACTTTCGAAGAAGACCAAAACTAGCGATATTGATTTCATCCCCTGCAGCATAATATTTTCGACTTGAGGACTGAGGAAATACGACACCATTATAATTAACAATACTTTTATCTGAACAGTTACAAATATATTTTTGGAACTCACCTCTTGAATACTGTGATTCGAAAATAAATAAGTCTGTAAACGGGACAAGAAGCTTCTCAACACTATCAAAAATAAAAGCCTTAGTTGCCCCAAAAACTCGATGAAGACTTCCTCCGTGTGGAGTATAAACGCTTTTGCATTTTAAAAATAAGCTACAAACACGAGCGTAAAGACCTCCCTTAGCGCCATGTCCATGCAAAATCATATTTTTCTTTCCGATAAGAAAGAAAGCAATCTTAACGATATTCACTATATCCCTAAATCCGGGACGATCAATTATCTTTAAATCATAAAATCCAACAGAATGTTTAGTTGATAAATAATTGAGATCACGATCTTCTGTGGTTCTATCTGTAATAAAGACCATATCATAGTGTTCACGTGAAAGATTTTCTAAAATATCAACAACATGCTTACGAATGCCTCCTTCAGGAGACCTTAATATTTGGACAAGAGTTATCTTATTCAATTGCTTCCTTTTGTATTTTTTGAAAAAGAAATAATAAATATAAACCAAAGATAAAACATATACTGAGCGATATATAAGTATTTTGCTCTTGCCTTATAACCATTGCTAATAGAAAAACAAGGCTTAATCCTAAATATTTAGCTATGACATTGATCGGGTTCTTAATTCTAATCAGACTTTTCAATTTCCATAATAAGGAAACAAGAATTAAGAATTGTCCCAACATAAGAATATATGGGGTTAAATAGAGCATCTCAACATTTTGACTTACCCAAATAATTCCAACAAATGTGATCGTTCCACCAAGCATATACGACTGAATAGACTTACTTGTTTTCATTTCAGAATGAAAAGCCAAGTTTACCATGCTGCCCATCATTCTGAAGAGCTCAACGACTGATCCAAGCGCAAAATAGATAAAGGCATTTTTAAATTTGGCATCCGCCATAACATTCATGATAAATGGAGATAGAATCGTCATATACATGGCCAAGCAAATGAATGCTGGAGCTGATTTCAAGAATAATTTATTCCAAGATTCTTCTCTTAGGTTGCTTTCATGATCTAACTCTGCATAAAAATGAGGAAGTAATAATTGATGAAATAGATACTCAACAGCAACTGCTAAACCTGTAGCCATACCAAGACCAAAGGCCATCTCACCCAAGATAGAATCATCGACGTTCCCCTTTAAGATAAAGCGAAATGATTGCGACATAATCCATATAAATATATTCGTTAATAAAATGGGAAAGGAAAACTTTATAAATTCATTTTTATTAAGTTTGAATGATAAATTATCGTCAGTTACAATTTTTTTAATCATTATGACTGCTATCAGCCCAAATATTAAAGTCGCAATTCCCTGGCCAAGCATCCATAAAATAGGTGAATTATCGAAGGTTTTTACAATACCTAGGGAAAAAGACAATCCGACTACGGCTGTTAGTGTCGTAAGTATGACAAAAAGAATATTTTTCGAAAGGATATTTAAGGCAGATATAAAAAAGCCATTAAGAGTTGCTCCAATAACATAAATCAATAGAACGAGAGCTATAAGAAAAATATCAATTTGAGATTCATCTATCTTTGATCGAAAAATAAATATAATTGGCAAAACAACAGAGGATGATATTAAAAATATTTTTAAAAAGAAGAAAATGGCTGAGTTGAGATTCTTATTGGATTTAGACAAATGAATAATTCGATTAAGATACATTCCCATTGGATTTGCTATTAATAGTCCAAACAGGCCAGAGATAGACAAAAGAAAGTAATATGAACTTAGTTCTGCCGCGCTAAAGAGTGAGCTTAAAAAACGATAACTTGCAAACATTACAATCACTTGTAATGCTCTTCCGAGTCCTAAAATGAGCATATTCTTGTTCAGATTAAATCCTTATAGAATAAAGCACACCACCAACGAGGCGCAGCATTTTCTGTGATTTATTAACAATATCAATTAATTCATAGTAACATTTGTAAACTTTTGAACAATGAAAAACAATGAAGAACACTCCATCTGAATTCAATCTCTCAGATCACTTAAACATCGTTGCTAAAGCTTTAGATGTGTTGGGGATTTTTGCTCTAGGTTATCTAGTTTACGCCTTTTACCACGATAACTTTCTTCTACCTGATTACTACAGTACTGCGCTGGTATTATCATCACTTCTCATTTTAATTGTGTTTCCAAACTTTGGCCTCTACCTATCATGGCGGGGTAAAAACAAATTTTCTCGAACCATTAATATATTCTATGCATGGGGCTCAGCTTTAGCACTGCTACTTATTTTCGGATTTTTTAACAAAAACTTAGAAGCTTTTTCACGTGTTTGGTTTTTTGCGTGGTCTACATCAAGTTTTCTTTACTTAGTCATTTACAGAACCCTCTTAGATATCGGTCTTAATCACCTTAGAAAAAAAGGCGTTAATCGAAAGAAAATTGCAATCTACGGAGCAGGACAAGTTGGACGAGATGTCTATAAGAAGATCAAAACTGACTATGAGTCAGGATTTGATGCAGTTGCTTTTATTGATGATAATACGGATATTAAATCTACAAAGGTTGAAGGAATTGAAGTTTTTGCTCCTGATCAGCTAATGTCAGTTCTTGATACTTGTCACGAACTTTGGATCGCCCTTCCTCTAAGGGCGGAAAAGCGCGTACTTGAGATTTTATTTCAAACTCGTCATTTAACGACAGTCGTTCGCTACATTCCTGATATTTATAACTTTAGACTTTTAAATCACCGAATAACAGAAATTGCCAATATTCCAATGATTGAAATTAATGGTACTCCGTTAACTGCATCAGGAATTACACTTAAGCGAATTGAAGATATTTTCATATCAAGTCTTATTCTCATTGCAATTTTTCCACTCATGTTGTTAATCGCCTTATTGATTAAACTCACTTCAAAAGGTCCGATACTATATAAGCAAGAGCGACATGGCTGGAATGGCAAAACGATTAAAGTTTACAAGTTTAGAAGTATGTCAGTTGTTGAAAATAATTCCGAGTTCGTTCAAGCTACAAAAAATGATTCTAGGATTACGCCTCTTGGGCGATTTTTAAGACAATCTAGTCTTGATGAATTACCACAGTTTATAAATGTTCTTCAGGGTCGTATGTCTGTTGTAGGTCCAAGACCTCATGCTGTATCAATGAATCATGATTATAAAGAAAAAGTAGCAAACTACATGCAAAGACATAAGGTAAAGCCCGGAATTACGGGCTGGGCTCAAGTCAATGGTTTTCGTGGTGAAACTGATACTCTTGATAAAATGGAAAAACGAGTCGAGTTTGATCTTTTCTATATACAAAACTGGTCTTTATGGCTTGATCTTAAAATTATTTTTCTAACAGTACTCAAAGGTTTTTTTGGTAAAAATGCATATTAACTTTCAAAGAATTTACCTTTTCGCTCATATCATCATACCCTTGACCTTAAGTATGTTAACGCTGTCAAAAGTTGAAAGCTTTCTTCTTTTGCCATACATATTATTGAGCCTAGTATCGACTTCTACACTTGCCATTAACTGCACAACTCCCTTTGACGAAGATCAACCAAAGTTTCTTTATATTTTTTCATTACTTGTAATTCTTGGAAGTTGGTTTAAGTTTTCCATGTATAAGGTTCTTGAATTAAATGAGTTTAGAGAGCCTATTGGAAGCTTCATTCTCGGGAGTAACAGTGAATCTCAAGTGCTATGGATATGCTTTATAGGTATTTTGGCTATATTTATTACTAGCTTAATTTCAAAATTTCTACCCAATTCAAAAGAATTATCAAGATTCGATAGCTCAACAAATTATTTAACTGCTTTACTCCTGTTTATCTCAACTTTAATTCTCTCATTTATAAATCTAAAATATAATATTCTTCTTTTTGCAATAAAACCTGATGTCATTCTCCCGTTTAAAGGAAATGTTATTTTCTTTTTATTGCTCACAAGAGGCCTCCCTTTTCTTTACCTATATTTTTGTTTGAAAAAATTTAATCTATTTTATATTTTTATCGGTTCGCTTATTTTTTCCATTTCATCAATAGGCGTTTTAAGTCGTTTAGGAATTTTAATCTATTTCATTATCATCCTCCTACTTACATTAAAAAGCATCACATCTTGGTCAGTTAAGAAATCGGTTAAAAATATATTAATGCTGGCGCTTATTTTTTCATTTAGCACTTATTTGAATGTATCTATAGCTACAGGGGCGAGAGATTATTTAATGGCAAATGCATCAAACTTAGAAAACTCTACAACTGACTCCGCTGTAACTGAGGTTATTTCTAAGTCAACAGATTCGAATAAAATTAAAATGCTAAAAGATCTAGCACTTGGAAGATGGATCGGAATTGAAGGAGTGATGGCGGTTGTTGCTTATCCACACAAGAGCTTTACCCTTTTGGCTGAAGCTTTTTCTGAAAAGTCTTATAACGGTAATTCTTTCTACTCTAAAATTGTGGATATCAAAAGCTCAGAAATTTCTAGGGTCGTTTCTACAAGTGTGCCTGGACCTATTGCTTTCTACTATTATAGTGGCAGTATTATATTCGTCTTTTTTGCATTACTAATAAGTACTCTTCTTTTTGTAATAACAGAAAAAGGATTAATTAGGCTTTACGGTGGATTCAATCCAGCACTAGCCCTTGTTATTTCGTTTCTAGCTCTTGATTACCACCAATTTGGAATTGCTCCATTGGCTTTTGTAAAATATTGTCTCATTACAGTGCTTGGCTCTGTAATTTTTTATATTCCAATAAGATTTAAACTCATAAAGAGCTATCTCACCCAATACTCATGGCCTTTTGGTAAAAACTGAACCTGCCCGATTGAAAAATCCTTACAAATTTTATTCTTAAGGTGGTTGTTCGAGTCTACCAAAGAACCAATCAAAATATTTTTCGCTTTAAAGAATTCCTTCCTCAAAACATCATCTTGAAATGGCTTCGGTGATTCAGTTACTGCCCATGTAGATATAAATGATTCAGCCATTAGAGAAACATCGTTATTTAAAACCAAGCTTGATGGAACAAGATTTATCTTTCCAGAGGCTATATTTTGATCTTTATTGAAAATACAATTTATCTTTTCCTCACCAAAAATAGCTCCTAAATATACATACTGCAAAGATAGAAGTTCAGGTAAGTCTATAATTGTATATGTTAGTTCAGGATTCATCTTTTTTAGCAGCCTTGCCATATTTCCATAGCCACCACCAAACTCAAGTACACTTGATGTATCCCAAAGTTTTTTAGACGTAAGTTCTGTATAACGAGCTAAGTGAAAGGCATGATGTGATCTATTCGCAGAGGTTAGGTATTCAAAACTTACAATATTTGGACCACCAACAAAATCTTCTCTCAAAAGGTTGCGAGTTACATCATCTGTAAATACTTTCTTCAGAAAGTTAATCCTCTTTGCTGCTGATGCAAATCCATTATTATGCGAAAAAACCATTGTATAAGAAATCTCTGGTTGATTTAGAAATTTAATTGATACCTGATTTTTAAAACTATTAGATATTTTAAGAATCCAGTCTTCCCAAAAATATCCGTTAGATAATTCTTCAGGTTTTACACTTGGTCCAAAACTATTAAGGATTTCTGTATACTTATTCGAAACGTTATTAAAGTTTGAAAACTGCCCTGAATCAGTAATTCGGTTATAGGTCAGTTTATTTACCAGCATCTGAAATATTGAAATAATTGGTTTTAAGATTTTTTGCTTTATAAAACTCTTCACAGCACCCTCTACGCTACAAACGCTTCCTTGATTCAACCGAGCTTGATACAATTGATATTATGAAACCATCAGTCTCATTTATCATTCCAGTTTACAATGGCGAGAAGTGCATCGCACAGGCGATATCATCAGCCCTTTCCCAGAATTATGCCCAGTTTGATGTTATTGTCGTCAACGATGGATCAAAAGACCAGACTTTAGATGTCGTAAGTTCTATAAAGGACGAAAGACTTAAAGTCGTTGATCTTGAGAATAACAAAGGTCGCTCCAGTGCAAGAAATATGGGTGTACAAAGTTCCAATGCAGATTATATAGCCTTTCTTGACGCAGATGACCAAATCGATCCTCGTAAATTAACGCTCCAAATGGATTATATTCTTCAGAATAAATTAGATATTTGTGGCACTTGGGGGCATGCAATCATTAAAAAGAAAAAAATTCTTTTTAAACATCCAGTTGACGATAAAACGATCAAATCTAGAATTATAAAAAGTCACACATTCATTCACTCATCAATTATTATGAGAAGAAGTTTGTTTTTAAGCTCTGACGGTTACGATAAAGAGCTAAGTTTTTCTGAAGATTACGATTTGTTTCTAAGGCTTGTCCCTATCTCTATTTGTGGAAATATGCCAATTCCAACAGTAGAGTATGTGACACCAATTGGTATTTCATATGCATTTAGAGAACAAGTTGCCATTGCTAAAATTAGGCTTCGTGCTATTTTAAATTATGGTTACGGGTTGCACAACTTGCTTTATGTTTTTACGCCCATAGTTTCTTTTTTTATTCCACGCAACTTAAAGATCATATTAAAGAAAATTATCAATTAGGAAGTTCATGCTTTACATTAGAATAGCCGGAGGGCTTGGAAATCAAATGTTTCAATATGCGTTTGCAAAAGCATACTCTATAAAGCATCAAACTCCAGTCTATCTTGATCACAGTCTTTTTTCTAAAGATAAGTTGCAAGAGAGTATCACTTCAAGATCATTCAAATTAAACTACTTTCCGATTTCTCTTAAATATACAAATGATATTCCATTTTGGGCTTTACAAGGTAACAGTAGATTTACAAGAAAATTACATGATTTATTATTTTCGCCATTTATTATCAAAGACAAAGAGCTAGGTTTTGATAGTAATATATTTAGCACTAAATTTAGCAACGTAACCTTTGATGGATATTTTCAATCTTCAAAATACTTTGATCAATATCGAGACATAATTCTTAAAGACTTCTCTTTTCCTCTAAATAATAGTGAGACCTTTCAAAAACTTAAAGGAAAAATCCTAGAGCTTAATTCGAGTTCATTACATGTGAGGCGTGGAGATTACTTAAGCCCTAATGTCATTAATATTTTAGCCCCTCTTCCTATTGAATATTATCAGAAGGCTATCGGCCTAATTAAAAATACGACATACATTGTTTTTTCTGATGACATTAAATGGTGTAAAGAAAATTTCGTTGGAGATAATTTTATTTTTATCGAGCGCCACTCCGACCTAACAGATATCGATGAGCTTCATCTAATGAGTCTTTGTAACAATAATATCATAGCCAATAGCTCCTTTAGTTGGTGGGGAGCATGGCTCAATCAACATAGCGATAAAATAGTTACAGTTCCTAAGAAGTGGTTTGTAGAGGATTCAAAAAATGCCAATTGGGATATAGCTCCCAAGTCTTGGCATCTCCTATAAACTTCGCTCTTTAATTGTATGAGCGGCAGAAACTGAATAAATTAACATTATAAAAAATAGATTAATTCCAAGTCCTATCGTTGATTGAGTAAGCCCTCCCACAAAAACAGCGCATAAAGCAGCAAGTTCAACTCGTGACCACTTATCGCTCCTTAAAAAGAGTTCATGAACCCAAAAGCCAATCCATATTAAAAATGCTAGGAACCCCACTGCTCCAGTCGTCGCCATTACTTCAAGAATAGAGTTATGCGCATGTCCACCAAACTCCTGATGAACTATACCATGACGTTTTTTAATGTCTGTTGAATGTTGTTCGAAATTTAAATAGCCCCATCCAAAAATCGGACGTTCTTTGAATCCAACCAAGGCTGTTTCCCACATGCTCAATCTTAGAGTATCTGAACCTTCACGTTTAAAACTTTGATAATTTCCAAAGTAACCTATCGTTCCAAGGGCAGCAAAAACAACAAGAG